>OLWB01003221.1_pt1 | contig 11963 bp, 7 predicted proteins | sample 1673331 | NCBI WGS metagenome assembly OLWB01 (sample SAMEA3178943, study PRJEB25190) | human gut metagenome | biome: human gut; feature: human-associated habitat; material: faeces | place: Austria | collected 2013 | reverse complement strand
CGCGCCCATGAGCGGTGACGCGAACAAACACAAAACGGCCGTTAGGACCAAAGAGAAGGCGGACAGAAAGCCGAGACAGAAGCCAATCAGCTTCTTCATTTCAACTTGCTTTCCTGCACCGTAGAGATATCCGAACAGCGGCACGCCCCCAAAGGCGAATCCGGTCAGAATCAGCTGGGCGATCATGTTGATCTTCAGCACAATGCCCATGGCGGCAATTTTGTCATTGCCGTAGGGCAAAAGGAACTGATTGTTTACACCGAAGGCAGAACTGCACAGCGCAGCGAATTCTTCGCCAAAGGAAACGGAGATTTCCGTACCGGTCGCCTCATCGTACTGGTAGACGAATACACTGCTTCTGCCAGCGAGATTGTGAGCGGTGCAGTACAAGACTGGGACAGAGGTATCATCGTAGGCCGCCGTTCTTTCGGCAAAGGACTGGTACAACGTCCTATCGACCTTCCGGATGGTTCTATGATCCGACTGACCATTGCACGATACTATACTCCTGCCGGTCGTTGCATCCAAAAGCCTTATGACAGTTCGACTGATTACAATAAGGACCTGATAGAACGCTTTAATCACGGAGAACTGATGAATGCCGACAGTATTCACTTCCCCGACTCTCTGAAAGTGCAGACCAAGAAACTGAAACGTACTGTCTATGGTGGAGGCGGCATCATGCCGGACTACTTCGTTCCAATCGACACAACTCTCTACACAGATTATCACCGGAATCTGGTCGGAAAAGGAGTCATTATCAAATTCACGATGAAATTCATAGAGGATCACCGGAAAGAATTGGCTGACAAATATAAGAAATTCGAGCACTTCAACGAGAAGTTCATCATTGATGACGATATGCTGGCCACTCTCCGTGAAATGGGCGAGAAGGAAGGTGTGAAGTTTAACGAAGAGCAATATCAAAAATCATTGCCGCTTATCAAAACGCAACTCAAAGCACTGATAGCCCGTGACCTCTGGGATATGAACGAGTACTTCCGGGTGATGAATGCCACGAATGAAAGTGTTCAGAAAGCTTTGGAAATCCTCCGCTCGGGTGAGTATCAGAAGAAGTTGAAATAAATATCGAAAAATAAAACAGATAAACCGTACCCGATCAGACACCTTGGTTGTAGTATAAGTAAAATCATTAAAACAGAAGTATGATACGACAGTTTGATTTTACTTGGACAGCAATCGGCTGGTTACTGATCGGATACGGTTTATTTTTTGCCCTTCCCCTTTTGCAGGCACAGACCTCTGCAAAGAAGTTCTCACTGGAACTGAAAAAAGAAGGTCTGCCCGAAGCACTGAAACAAATAGAAAAAGCGGGCGGAAAGAATATTCTCTTCACCTACAACGGAACAGAAAGTTATCGGGTAACCGTCAGCATCCGCGAAAAAACGGAGCACGAAGCCATTGACCTTGTATTAACCGGCAAACCTTTTGTCTGTATCGAACGGGAAGAGTATTTCGTCGTACAGCGCAAGAAATCGGACAAAGCCATCGCCGTAGAAGGCAAAGTATATGACGAAAAAGGGATGCCCCTGCCTTTTGTCAACATTCTCGCCCTTGCCGCTGATTCCAGTTTCCTTGCCGGAAGCGTGACCGAAGAAGACGGCTCCTTCCATCTGCCTCCGATAGCGGGAGAAGACTGTTTGCTGAAAGCGACTTACATAGGATACTGTCCTCAAATAATCCCCTGCCGCCAACAAAATACCATCCGCCTGCAACCCGACACAGAGCTACTGAGAGAAATAGTCGTCACCGCTTCCCGCCCGCTGATAGAACGGAAAGACGGAACGCTGACAGCCAACATAGCCGGAACGCCCCTTTCACTGATGGGGTCAGCCAAAGAAATGATCTCCCACCTCCCTTTTGTCACCGGCTCGGACGGAGAATATACCGTACTGGGCAGAGGCACCCCCGAAATCTATATCAACGGTCGCAAAGTCAGAGACAAGACTGAACTGGACCGCCTGCAAGCAAATGAAATACTATCGGCAGAAATCATCACCACACCAGGCGTACAATATGGCTCTTCGGTAGGCGCTGTCATCCGTCTGCGCACCATCCGCAAACGCGGACAGGGAATGAGCGGCAGTTTCTACACTGACTACTCGCAAGGACACGAACCGATCGGTAACGAAGGCATCTCCTTGAACTACCGTACCGGCGGACTAGATATTTTCGTGAAAGGGGACTTTGCGGAAATCAACAATTACAGAACAGGTACCTCCAGTCAGGACATTTATGCCTCATCCGACTGGAACCAATCGACAGAGGATAAGAGCAAACAAACCTATCGTACCTTCAACGGTGAACTGGGATTCAACTACGAAATCGACGAAGATCAGTCATTCGGCATGCGCTATATGCCCGGCACGAACATAGGCAATGCACATACTACCAATGAAGGGATAACTCGCATTCTGCAAGACGGCAAAGAAGTAGACCATCTGCACGCTCTCCGCCAAACAGATGCCCATACCGGCTGGTGGCAGGCAGCCAACGGATACTACAACGGTACATTCGGCAAGTGGAACATCGACTTCAACGCCGACTACCTGTACGGACGCGACCGCATCCATCAATATGCCGAAAACAACGGAACCGAAGACGCCACTTCGAGCAACCGCGTACGCAACCACCTCTATGCCGCCAAACTGCTGATCACCGCCCCACTCTGGAAAGGCAAACTCAGTTTCGGCACAGAAGAGACATTCACCAACCGCCACGACATTTTCCTCCAAAGCGGCTTCTCCGCCGATGCCGACGACCGCATCAAACAAACGATGTTCTCCGGCTTCATCGACTACAGCCTGCCATTGGGAAAGTTTAATATCTTAGCCGGACTGCGCTATGAATTTCAACAAACAGATTACTACGAGAAAGGGATTCACCAGGACGGACAAAGCCCCATCTACCACGACTGGATACCTGTAATCAGCATCAGATACACTTCCGGAAACTGGTTTCTCGCCCTTTCTCACCGCACTCTGAAATACAGTCCCAGCTATGACATGCTCACCAGCGCCATCACCTATCAGAACAAATACTCCTATCAGAGCGGAGAACCGTTTCTCGTTCCTCAGATACACCGTTCAACCACCTTCGATGTCGGATGGAAATGGGTCAACTTCAACATCAACTACGACCATTGCTGGAATATGTACACCAACTACACCCGACCGTATGACGACATCAACCATCCCGGCGTACTGCTATTCGGTATGGCAAGCATTCCGCATACCAACATATACGGAGCCGGCATCGCCCTCTCACCGAAAATCGGCATCTGGCAACCTCAGTTCACCACCAGTGTCAACTGGTACGACTCACATGCTGCCTGCGTAGGCATTCCCCAAAACTGGAATGAACCACGATTCCATTTCAATTTCGACAACAACTTCAGTTTCCCTAAAGGTTGGTTCTTCAACATCAAAGGAGAACTGGCGCCCGGCGCCAAACAAAGTTACGCCATCTGGAAAACCGAAGGAAGAGTGGATGCCCAACTGACCAAATCGTTCCTAAAGGACCAGTCGTTGAAAGTATCAGTAACTGCAAAAGACATCTTTCATACTGGCTACAGATACTTCACCATCTATGGTGACCGGACCTTTAGTTCCAACCGTGATTACCTTGATCAACAGCGTTTCGGCATCCGACTGAGTTATCAGTTCAACGCCACGAAGAGCAAATATAAAGGAACCGGAGCCGGAGCAAGCGAAAAGTCACGTTTGTAAACTGGTAGTTTGAAAGAGAAAAGCTACTTTTACAGCCACAGAATCCTTAAAAGAATGTTCCTGTTCCATAAAAGTCAAACAAAGCGAGAAGCCTTCGGACAGATGTTTACGGAAATGTATCCGCGAATGGTACGATATGCCACACAATTGATGGGGGATAGAGAAGAAGCACGTGATATAGTGAGCGAAGTAATGGAACAAGCTTGGAAACATTTCGAGCAATTGAACAAGAATGACCGGGGCGGATGGATATACACAGCCGTCCGCAACAACTGCCTCAACCGCTTGAAGCATCTCCAAGTAGAGCAGGAAAATGTAAAAGCTCTCTACGAAGCAACACTGGCTGATGTAGAAAATAACTATCGGGAACACGAAGCGCTGCTACAAAAAGCGGAAGCGATTGCCCGAAGTCTGCCTGAACCAACTTGCACGGTACTTCGTTTGTGCTACTACGAACATCTTACCTACCGGGAAGTCGCCCGGCAGCTTGGTATCAGTCCCGACACAGTAAAAAAACATATATCTAAAGCTTTGCGTACACTACGCGAAGCCATTAAAGATTAAAAAGGAGGACAGGTTATGAAAGAGAAAGAAAAATGTACGATGAAAGCGGAAGATTCCAGTTATGGACCGGTAGCAGATAACCGTTGTCCATTCTCTGAAGATGCTGAGATACACCGCTTGCAGAACGCCTTCGGTGAAGCATTGGGTGATATGCCCCTGCCGGAAGAAACCCGGAAAGAATGGAGTATATTCGTGCAACGTCAAGAACAGAAAAAACGGAAACTCCATCTCCGCATCTGGTTGTCCGGCGGCGTAGCAGCAATGCTCGCTTTATCCATATTGCTCTGGTCGCCCTGGCAGAAAACGGATAACAGACAGTTTATCGAAATCTTTAGTGCCCTCCATGCACCGGAGCAGATTACAACCACGGAAGAAAACGGCATCATCATCATCTCTACCCCACCAGCTACAACGACCAAAGTCACTTTGGAGGACGGAAGCAAAGTACTGCTAAACGCAAACAGTCGTCTGGAATACCCGAAAGAATTTGCTTCCAAAAAGAAACGTATCGTAAGTCTTACCGGAGAAGCACGTTTCGAAGTTACTAAGGACAACCACCATCCCTTTATCGTCTCCGCCGGGAAGATGCAAACACAGGTACTGGGTACTGTATTCGATGTAAACGCTTATCCCGGCAATCCTCCTGTCGTCACACTATACCAAGGACATGTGAGTGTAGGCAAAGTAAAATCTCTACCCGAAAAGAGAATATTGCCCGGACAATGCGCTACATTAACGGCAAACGGTGATATTCAGTTATCAAAAGCCACCCAAACAGAAAATGAAGGGTGGCTCAAAGACGAATTTTATTATGATAATACCGAGATGCTAACAGTACTGCAAAATATAGGCACTTGGTATAATATCAGCATCATCTGTCATTCGGCGGACCTGCTACACAAACGAGTTCATTTCCGCTTTAGCCGGAACGTCCCGATAAAGACTTTGCTGAATGTACTGAATGATTTAAACATTGCACACTTTCAGTATGACAATAAACAGATAATAGTCGAATAAACTTCTAGTAAGAACTGTACGGTCTGATAAACAGAGGAAAAAGAATCAAAGTATAAAACAGTTTTTATTCAAAGGAATAAACAAATAATTCTCTTCTATGAAAGCGGTTTACTCAATAATGTTATAATCGAACGTGCCGGAATCCTGACCGTTTTTCCACTCTTTACCTTTTCAACGGGCATTAAGTCTTCTCCTTCTATATCAGAAGTCCGATAAACTTGCCATTGAACTCTGTTACCGTCAATTTTGTCGATGGCAAATTCTTTCTCCGCCTGTGCATAGTTAATGAGAACAATAACGTACGAACCATCCGCATTTTTATAAGCAGAGCACATCAACCCCTGTTGATCCGTATCACCACCGGGAATTAAATTCTTCATTTTATCGAAAGCAGAAACAGTCAGGCGGACAGCTCCCGGACGGATAAAGCGACTGTAATTACCCAATGCCCACATAAGTTTGGAATCTTCCACACGTCCATCTCTGAGATCTTCATCGGTATATTCCCGAATCAATCCGTCTTTATAATCGCCGCCAATAGCACGCCACCACTGCCAGCTCTTCGCTCCCGCATACACGATGTCATGATGGATGATACGAGCGACGTAAAGCGCTGTCTTCATCGTACGGTCGAAGCCGTGACCACCGCCTATCTCTTCATCATTCCCCATGATGCAGGTTTCTGACTGCCAGAAGCCGACGTTGTATTTATCCAAGGCTTCACGCAGTTCGCAGCGCTTGGCACGCAATTCACTCAGAGGAGTCGTTGTCCAGTAGCTATGTCCAAGCATTAATCGGGGAACATTGGGTATATCCCCCAAATAAGTATCCACACTATCCGGACAAAAGAAAGACTGAATCTGATAGCCACGCTGCCAATCCGTTTGATGGGTACGGAGCATACAACGATAATCCGAAGATTCATTCACCATAATCTGCGTATCCATTTTCCGGTTCACAAACTCTTTGCTCAGCAAACGAACGGTCCGGGCAACTTCCCGATTGGTTGCCGGAGAACCTTCTTGCTTCGGTCCTACCCAGTTCCAATGCCCGTCCGGTTCATTGAAAGGGCATATATAGTCAAACTTAATTCCATCCTGCCTCTCTACTCCTTCTACTACATCTGCCAGAAAACGTGCATACTTCTCGTAACAGTCCGGTTTCAAGTTTGCCGTCCCTCCACGACCGGTATTAGTAGCCAAACCGTTTTGAGTATAATACACAGGAGGAGAATTAAGGAAAGCAAGAAACTTGGTAACACCCCGTTCCTTTGCCAGTTTCAAGAAGTTACGCTGTCCCTGTTGCTTATTCCAGTCGTACGTTCCGTCCGCTTGCAGAAAACATTCGGTACGCATCCAAGGTGAAGCAATCTGGCTTGCTTCACCTTGTTCCGTACTACCTGCTCCAACGTTGAAACGCCAGAGAGACAAACCAATCCCTTTCGGTTTACCATTCTCATCATTCTCCATGCTGAACAGCCAGTCAGCGATCTGATTTTGTTTTTCCTGCGGCCATAAACCAATGAACTGCATACTCCAGGCATCAGAAGCACCGAAATAGTCCATTGTCTGTAGCGGTTTATCCACTTCAATCTGATAGCACAGATCAGGGACAGGCTGAGAACATCCACCTACTATCCCCATATATAAAAAACCGAAAGCGCCCAAAAACATTTTACCTTTCATTACCTAGTCTTACTACCTATTAAAATATGCTCACGATCAGTTATTCTTTAAAACAACGCCTCCTTGCGGTTGAATGGTCAACTGAAACTTGCCATCAGATTTTACATTATACTGCCGTAACTGTGGTTGCAATTGTTTGTCATCACTATAGAAAGAAACTGATTTTCCGGCAAACATCGGTAAATCCAGTTTCAGTTTCAAGGGTTCTTTAGTAGCGTTCACAGCAGCCAGATACCAACTATCACCATGACGACGGGCCAGCACTACATATTTCCCGGGATAACCATCAACAAAACGACTCTCATCCCACTCAGTAGGAACTTCTTTCATAAAGTCAATGCAGACCGGGGAAACATCTGTCAGATTATTAGGAGTCAAAGCAAAGTTCTGAACCGGATTTTGGAATAAAACAGCAGTCGCTAACTGAAATACATCTGTAGTCCGGCGTGTTGTTCCCCCGTTATTTCCCTTATTCAATCGTCTGTTGAAGAAACAGCCGCCAAATTCCATAGAACCGACCGAATTACGTATAAAGGGGTGTAAACAAGCATTGAAAGCCTCTTCATCACAGAAATGCTGATTGAAAATCATATTCTCCGAAGCCAGCACCGCTTCACTGCCTACATAATTGGGATACATCCGTTCCCAGCCACGCGGCAAAGTACAACCGTGGAAGATAACCATCAGCCCATGATCATCGGCATCACTCAATATAGCTTCGTACAAACGCATTGTCTCCTGCTTGTCACCGCCGAAGAAATCGACCTTAATACCTTTTACTCCTTGACTTTGCAACCATTTCATTTCGCGCTTACGGGCAATAGGGTTATCCATCAAATTCGTAGGCCCTTGTTCGATATCATTCCAATAGCCGCTGGAACTATACCACAAAAACATATCCACCTTCTTACTCTGTGCATATTTAATAAGTTGCCCCATACGCTCATAACCGATATTCGTATTCCACCAATTATCTATCAGTACATATTCGTAACCCATAGTTGCAGCCAGATCGATATAGCGCACCTGATCATCATAGTTAATACTACCATCCTGCCAGATTATCCAACTCCATGTTCCCCGTCCCATACGATATTGGTGTTCCGTTTCATACAGCGGTTCGACTACATCCCACGGGACAGTCGTTTCCACAATAGGCTTCAATGTTTCCCCCACAGTAATAGTACGCCAAGGAGTAGAACCGGGTAAAGAGAAAGCCGGTTCTACCGTTCCATTACCATTGTTCTCTTCAGGCATAGGAAAGGTAACTGTATAAAGACTTCCCTCTGTGACATCGCTCAGACGTGAACCGCAATAGCGGCTGTCCACTCCCGTCTCACTGACAAGCACCCAACCATTTTCCCCGATTTTAAACAAACAAGGGAACGTATATCCATGTCCATATTGTGAACGCACATCCATCGGGATATCTGCCTTGTACTCTTCTTCGTAACTAGGTTTCGTCCGTTTCCAGCCAATCATAGGATCACTCTGCGGACAAAGAAAGGTGGTAGTTCCGGCAGGAAAACGGAATCCCGTTTCTTCGCTATTCACTACAACACTTCCTGTCTCTCCCTGACGAGGCAATGTATACCGGAAAGCTACATCATTGTTGCTCACCCGAAACGTTACATTCACTTTCTGCCCCTTATCATTAGAGAAATAGCAAACCAGTTCATTAGCACGATAGTGTATGCGGGAAAATTTTATGCGCGACTGAGTATAAACGGTATCAATCTGCTTCTCCTGATGTCCGATCAGCTTCATTCTTTTGACAAAACTACCCAAATTCGTTTCCAACCCCAACGGGGAAGATTCGAGCATCTGCTTTCCGTTATAAACAAGAGAGTAGGATGCCTTGCCTTCTTCCGGACACGAAACCGTGACCTGCAACTTACCATCAGGTCCGTTAACAACCACATTCTGTGCAGTCAGCGACGAAACAACTGTCGTCAACATAAAAGCGAAACCTTTTAGTCTATTCTTCATCATATCAAATATTTAATAGTCAATATAGGCAGGCGGATATTTTCCGCCTGCCATATTTATAAAAGCAATCTAAAACAACTGATAACCTTTTAAGATTCATGATTTGAATCACAACCCATATGCATATATCTCTGCCAAAGAAGTATTGAGGTCTCTGTTACTTTGTGTAATCTGTACCTTGAAATAACGGCCTTGTACCGGAGTCTCCAAAGTAAAGTTCTGAGTAGCATGAATTTTCTTCATAGTGAACGTTCCGACTTCTGTCCAGTTTACCTTATCATCACTCACATAAAAGACTCCTGTACCCGCATCCATATAACTATCATGTTGTCTTTGTACCAGACCAAACTGAGTAAATGTATATGACTCTTTGGTATCAATAATCAACTCATGAGGTAAAGCATGGGTACCACTCTGCCAGGACGAATGCCAGTAAGTCGAAAGATCGCCGTCCAATGCACATGAAGGCACACCATTTCCGGAACCTTCACCACTCGGTTCTTGTGTATTGGCCTCTATCGTCCAACTCGTACGATCTAACAGCGGACCAAGAATACGAATAGTCAAAGGATACACATCATTGGTTGAAGAGATACCAAATATAGAAACCGATTCAATACGGATAGGTAACATATAATCACCCGGTTCCAACTGATCAGCGTTTATTGTGACAGCCAATTCCGTATTCGTAGTACCGGGAGAAAGAGTCATCTGATCCTGAAAAGAATAACTGCCATCCGGCAAAGCCTGAAATATAGTCTTATTCTTTGTATTATAAGCTGTGCGATATGCATCGTCTACAGCAAACTCACAGTTTATCTCCCAGCTATTTTCCGTATCAAGCCCCAAAGCGACTTTTTCGGTAACAGCAGAACCATAACTATACTCCTTCACAGATACAGCCGAACTTTCAAATCCAAAAGACGGGGTGATGACTCCGGTTATTTGCAGAAACAGCTCATTCTTCTCACTATTTACAGAGTCATTTTCACTTACAACCTGCAAAGGCAATACCCATACCGCATCCGGATTGGCTGTTATCATAGACTTAATATTCTCCGGGTCCAATGACACCGTAACCGGTTTATAACGGTCGGTAGCCGAAAAATCCAGATGGGTCGACTCTATCGAATAACAGTCTGTACCTATCAATTTATAGTTTACAGCCTCAGGATCACTATACTCGTTGTCAAGTTCTTCCTGCGTCAACACATAAATGTCTGCGCTGGCAGTCAGACTGGGTTCACTTCCCGATTTGAATATTGAAAAAGTGTATGCATAGCTCTCCCCCGTATCATACAAAGTCACTTCCTGTTTACCACTATTATTCACATACAATATCTTATGATACTGTTCCGGGACCAAGCTGTCCAGATCATATTTTGATTCATCGCAGGCACCCAATAAAAGCAGGCTTCCCGCCAACAATAATGTATTTCTTATTTTCATAATGCATTGTTTTTAGATGATTAATAACCGGGTGCCTGCACCATCTGCGGATTACTGTAAAGTTCATCCATATCACTTCTCGACCATACCGGAAGCAGATACAACCGATCGTCCCATTTAAAAGGCTGGTCAATCTGAGTTGGTGTGTTGAATTCCTCGAAATTCGGGTTTAGAGCTAGTCCGTTCAAACCATAGCGGAGTCCTGCTTTAAGCATTTGTGGAGCAATTGCCCAACGACGTAAGTCATAATAGCGGTGTCCTTCTTCGTACAACTCAATAAAGCGTTCATTGCGTACCCATTCCGTTATATTCATATCTGTCAGGTCAGCTGTTTCCAGGTCTCTGACTCCGGCACGTTTGCGGATTACGTTCAGATTCTCAATAGCATTCGGTGTATCGTCCAATGCTGCGTAACATTCTGCCAGATTCAGATAAAGTTCCGCCATACGGATAAACGGACGTCTTGAAGGAGTATGGCTACGGGTTCCACTTGCACTGAAACGTATATTCGGATCAATAAACTTCTTCGACAAATAACCGGTACCTGCTATATTGCGTGAATCGGAAGAACGCCATCCATTGGTATTGGTGTTTTTGAAATTCAGCCAAAGTGGATTACCATTATTGATTTTCTTTGCATACTCGCAACCATCAAAAGCAATCCATGCATAGAAACGAGCTTCACGCTTGGCATTCAGTTTGATGATATCATTCTTCACATCTTCACTATCCAGCCCGTTAGTTGCGAGTTCGGGACTCGAAGTTCCTTCATAAAAACGGGTATACCATTCTGACTTCGGATAAAAATCACTGTCCTGTTCCGGAAGTTCTCCATTCTCTGTATAAAAGTGTTGCACAGCGTACAAGGTAGGTGCCAGACCTGCCCAACCGCCTGCCCAACTTCCATCACTTTTCTTCACTACACGGTTCGGCAAACGAGAGTCGGTAGCTTCTCCACCATTATTCACATCTGAGTCAATACGCTGTCCCCAGATAATTTCTTTGTTATTGTCCCCTTCATTGGCAGTAATCAGATACTGGAACATACGGACACGCTCTTTGAATTCCTCATTTTCCGGTGTGTCTTCTTCCTTACCCGGAATAAAAGGTAATTCCACTCCGTCACGTTCCGCTTTCTTGTTAGCTGTATCAATATCGAACAAGTCATGACCAGCTGCTTTGGCAGCTGTCAGAGCTTCCTGGCACGCAGTCAATGCACGGTTCCATTTTTCACGGTCGTAAGAGTTGCTGACCAGTTCTTTGCCATAATCCGGTGTTTCATAATTCTCATTCCGGCTTAAAGAAAGAACCATTCCATAGCGGAGAAGCGGCATACAGCAGTACACGAGCTTTAAGACATTTACAAATGGTAGAAGTAGCACGACCGAGGTCTTCCGTCGCTCTCGTAGCCGGAAGAACATTGGCTGCATCATCCAGTTTACCTACAATGTAATCCACGCAGTAGTCAAAATGTGAACGTCCGGGAATCTGATCGTTTGTTATATTCGGA
>OLWB01003218.1_pt1 | contig 11978 bp, 12 predicted proteins | sample 1673331 | NCBI WGS metagenome assembly OLWB01 (sample SAMEA3178943, study PRJEB25190) | human gut metagenome | biome: human gut; feature: human-associated habitat; material: faeces | place: Austria | collected 2013 | reverse complement strand
ATCAGCATTGTGTATCCACCTACCACCCCGGCTTTCAGCCACCCCTCCTTCCCCGGAAGGAGGGGAATGGAAGATACTACCGACTTGTTAAACAGTCTCTTATTTCTTTATAAAAGACCTGTTATTATAAACTCTTTTGACAAATACGCTCGAACAAGAAAATCAGAACGCAACCCACCGCATAGCAGGCAATGTCTTTCCAATCGAACGTAGATCCGAGAATAATTTTTGCCGCCCGGTTCGTAATCCCTAAGGTTTCCACCAACTGAAAGTATTGCATCACTTCTATAAAGCAGGCAAAAAGAAATACATAGAACGGCATTCTCGGAATCCCCGTTGGCAGAAATATACGGACAAAACTATAAACAAGCACAACCACCAGTACATCTCCAATGTAAGGACGGACAAAATTATCACGTATGTACAAAGCTATCAATACCTCTATACAAAAGATGACTAAAAAACTGATTATATAAAAAATTCTTTTTTTCATTATTTGCTCTATCACAGGATTAAACATTCATCTTGGCGTGCGAATATACAATAAAATGCAACGGCTACGTTCAAATATTACTAAATTAATGACACAAAAAGAGGAAATAATTGTATATTTATAGGTCTAAGTATTTTTTCGTAAACTATAAGAAAACAGAAAGGAGATTGAACGTATGATGTTGAACATGGATTTTGTATTACGCTTGCTGGTTGCCGGAATACTTGGAGCCATTATCGGACTAGACCGCGAATACCGTGCCAAAGAAGCCGGATACCGCACTCACTTCCTCGTTTCGCTGGGCAGTGCCCTCATTATGATTGTTTCCCAATACGGATTTCAAGAGATAATAAAAGAAAACAGCGTCTCGCTCGACCCCAGCCGTGTAGCGGCACAAGTAGTCAGCGGCATCGGTTTCATCGGCGCGGGAACCATTATCTTTCAGAAACAGATAGTCCGCGGACTGACTACCGCCGCCGGTATTTGGGCTACCGCCGGAATCGGACTGGCAGTAGGCGCAGGAATGTACACTATCGGCATTGCCGCCATGGTATTGACACTCGTCGGCTTGGAACTACTCAGCTACCTATTCAAAAGCATCGGAATGAAAAGTTCAATGGTATCCTTCTCTACCGTCAACAAGAGCACACTGAAACAAATTGCAGACAGATTCAACTCCAAAGATTACCTGATAGTATCTTACGAAATGGAGACATTGCATTCGGGCGAATCGGAATCCTATCAAGTGACAATGGTTATCAAGTCCAAACGCAACAATGACGAAGGACATTTGCTTTCTCTGATACAGGAGTTTCCGGACGTGACGGTGCAACGGATCGAATAGCGGAAAAAGCGTCTACTCTATTTTTGTTTCTCCGTCAAATACTTCCAGTACCGGACAGGCATATCCTGCTTGTGCTTTCTCGGATTCATACGTTCCTTGATGCAGATAGCCTTGAAGTACGTTTTCCAAAGTTGCTGGAAAAGTTTTTCATCCTTATCCATAAGGCTCTCGTCCAGCATTCCCGTTATCAGGTGAGCTTCGCGGCTGTCGTCATCGAAGGAAATCAGCGTCACCTCCTGCAAATCATAATAAAAACCGTAGCGGCGTTTCATATCATAAATAATCCACTTCTGATTGGCAAAGCGGTCTTTGAAATGCTGCACCGTAAGCGGCAGAGCATTATACTGCGGTTCGAAAGCCGCGAAAAACGTGCCGTCCGCCGCCTTCTGAAAACGGACAAACTGCATTATATGCACACGCTCACCGTCCACCTTCTTCCAAATCTGTGCAAGCCGGAGGACGTCCTGATCGGCAAAATTCGTTTCGATAGAGCGCGGCGCATCAATCGCCTTGCGGATATAACGGAAAATAAGAATACCGACCTCCGGAAGCTCCGACAGCCAACTCTGCGTGAGACAGCCAAGCGCGGAAGACGAAACTTTCTTCTGCAATCCCCGCCACACACGCGCCGCCTTCTCCTCGTCAGTGACTACGGTGTGCAGATCGTCACAGAATAACGGCAAAGCGTCTCCTTCCGACAGCAGCGCATCGGGAAAGGTCTTGCGGAAGTAAGCGTCGAAAACAGCCGTCAGCAGACCGTCGAAGGTTTTATCGTAGAGGTAGACATTCATTCGCAAAGTTCAATTCATTCGCCAAAATCAAGTAACAGTTGCCGTTCATCCACCTTCTTTTTCGGCTTCGGCAGCAACAGACTGCGTACCCGTTGCGGCGAAAGCTCGTTCACGGTCGCCATTTGGAGAGGCAGTTCCTTGCACGTAATGAAATACTGTGCCTTCTTCATCACCACTCCGATCTTCTTCAATTCATAAAATCCCAGTCGCGAGAAACGGCGGGAAGCGACAATCAGCTTCGCCGATTTCACACCGATGCCGGGCACACGGAGGAGCATTTCGTAATCCGCCTTGTTGATATCGACCGGGAACTGCTCCGGATGACGCAACGCCCACGAGAGTTTCGGATCTATTTCGAGGTCGAGATCGGGATACGCATCATCCACTATCTCATCTACTTTAAACTGATAGAAACGCAGCAGCCAGTCCGCCTGGTAGAGACGGTTTTCACGCACGAGAGGCGGCTGCTTCAATGCCGGAAGACGCTTGTCATACGTATTTACGGAGACGTATCCGGAATAGTAGACACGCTTCATCGTCGGGCGCCCGTAGAGTGCCGACGAGAGGAAAAGAATATCCTTATCCGATTCGGAGGTCGCTCCTACGATCATCTGCGTGCTCTGTCCCGCAGGCGCAAAGCGCGGAGCATGGCGGAACTTCTGCCGTTCCTCCTTACTTTCCAATACTCCCTGCTGGATGTATTTCATCGGGGCGAAAACGCTTTTATGATCCTTCTCCGGTGCAAGCAGTTTCAGGTTTTCTTCTTTAGGGATTTCTACGTTGACGCTGAGACGGTCGGCGTAAAGTCCGGCTTCGTTTACCAGTTCGCGACTGGCACCGGGAATGCTTTTCAGGTGGATATACCCGTTGAAGCGGTGCACCAGGCGCAAGTCTTTGGCGACACGCACGAGCCGTTCCATGGTATAGTCCGGATTGCGGACAACGCCGGAACTGAGGAACAGGCCTTCGATATAATTGCGACGATAAAACTCCATAGTCAGCTCTACCAGTTCCGAGACGGAAAACGTGGCGCGCGGGAGGTCGTTACTGCGGCGGTTCACGCAGTAGGCACAATCGTAGATACAATAATTGGTAAGCATGATTTTCAGCAATGAGATGCATCGCCCGTCCTCGGCAAAACTGTGGCATATCCCCCAGCCTCCCACCGTGTTGCCCAGCATTCCCGGTTTATTGGAACGCACTGTGCCACTGGAAGAACAGGAAACATCATACTTGGCAGACTCCGCCAGTATCTTCAATTTAGCTAAGACATTTTCGTTCATGACCCCCTTTTTTCGGTTCTTCTGATTACTTCTCCGATTCTTTCGCAAATATACAATTTAATTTGAGAAACCGGCAGAAAAAAAAATTTAGCAAATATATAAGTACAAAATAAGTCAAAAATTAAGAGGCGGGAAGCTATGCTTCAAAAAGAAAAATAATAAATACATAAATTATTACATTATATATTATACAAAGCAAAATATATTTATAATTTTATCACAACAATTATTTTTTAACTACCTTTGCAGGGATTCAAAGAGAATCACAACAACTAATTAAACATTAATTTTTACAAATATGAAAAGAGTCAAAGAGATTGACGATGAGGACGAATGGAGTATTAAAGGTTTCAAATCTTTCTCCATAGCAGCAGTAGAATACTTTCCGGAGTACACCAGCACTGACGCTGCAATCAAAAGAATGCGCCATGACATAGAGAACGACGCGCAATTGCTCGCGGACTTAAAGCCTACGCACTACACCCACAAGACCGCACGCCTCAGCCCCAAACAACAGTGCATACTTTTCACCACCTGGGGACCTCCCGAGATTAAGCTGCGCGGTCATGACGAAACACCGGAAAACCAGAAGTAGGCAAAACACGGAAAAAATGAGTTGAGCGAACTATATAATATAGAATAATATATATTTTTATTTATATATGCACGGTTCGTGGCACGCCCCGTTTTTCAGCACCCGTGCAAAACCCTCATATACAAACGGTTATCATCACAAAGAGGGCGGCACGGTTGGTGGCACGGTCACAGTCCCAAAAACAGAGCCTCTATTTTCCCTAAACAAAGGCTCTATTTCCCCTAAACAGAGCCTCTGTTTCACCGAAATGAAGGCTCTGTTTCACTGAAACGAAGGTTCTGCCTTGACCGGGCAGAATCCTCGTTTTTCTCTCCTTCCCTATCAACACCGACAATTTATTACCGGCTCTTTCCGTCCAAATACTACACCGCCGTCCATATCCGCCAACAGCGTCCAACGCTATTTTGCCGACGGGAAATATCGCCTTATATTTACACCGCATTCAACAACGAATATAAAACAATAAACCATTTCAATTCATGAAACAATTAACTACATCATCTCTCAAACAAGGTTACATCACTATCCCCCGGGCATTACTAAACAGACAAGCAACCGACGGCGCTGCCGGAGAGACAGAAGCATTTCTCCAAATCCTGGCACACACCAATTATTCCGACGTGCCATACGACATCAACGGGACAATCATTCTATGCAAACGCGGTGACTCCCTTATCAGCTATCACCACTGGAGCAATATTTTCGGCTGGACACGCCCCAAAACCACCCGTTTCTTTCAACGACTGGCCAAAGGAGGCATTATAGACCTCATCCCTCATCAGGAAAAGATACTCCATATCCGTATCACCAACTTTGATCTTTGGACCGGACGTATCCCTTCGGAAGCCAAAGACGCCCGAAAGGAAGAAATATCCACAGACTTCGACCTTTTCTGGGACAAATACCACACCGTGATGCGGAAGCCGAAAGTCAACGTCGCCCGCGGCCGCCGCGAATGGAACAAGCTCACCCGCGAGGAACAACAACTGGCAATAGACCGCATCGAGGACGTCTACTACCACACCAACGACACCCGCTTCATCGCCCACGCTTCCACTTACCTGAAAGACAAGGCTTTTCTGAACGAATATATGGACTAAAAAGACAAAGAATATGCAACCACATGCACCCGAACTCGAAGAAGCCGTCATAGGCGCCTGCCTGATAGAGCTGGAAGCGTTGCCGCTCATAGCGGACAAGTTACGCCCGGAAATGTTCTACGACGACCACCACCAACTGATCTTCGCCGCCCTCATGGCGATGTATCATGCCGGCAAGAAGATCGACATACTGACCGTCAAGGAAGAACTCGCCCGTCGCGGAAATCTGGATGCGATAGGCGGACCGTATGCCATTGTGCAACTGAGCAGCAAAGTCGCCTCCTCCGCACATATCGAATATCACGCGCAAATCATTCACCAGAAATACCTGGCACGCGAAATGGTTGTCGGCTTCAACAAGCTGCTCACCTGTGCCATGGACGAGACGATCGACATCGACGACACTCTCATAGACGCCCACAACCTCCTCGACCGTCTCGAAGGTGAATCCGGCCACAACGCCCACATCCGCGACATGGAAACCCTTATGGCGGACACAATGGAAGAAGCCGAAAGGCGCATCGCCAAGAGCGTGAACGGCGTCACCGGCATTCCCACCGGTCTGACGGAACTGGACAAGAAAACAGGTGGCTTACAGGACAATGACCTCATCGTTATCGCCGCCCGTCCCTCGGTAGGCAAAACGGCCTTCGCCCTCCACCTGGCACGCCGTGCGGCTCTGGCGGGGAACGCAGTAGCCGTGTACAGTCTCGAAATGCAGGGCGAACGCCTTGGGGACCGTTGGCTAATGGCCGCCTGCAACATCAACCCGTACCGGTGGCGCAACGGGATTCCCAATCCCCAAGAGGTAGCGGAGGCACGCACCACCGCCTCGGGACTGGCACAACTGCCTATCTACGTGGACGACAGTTCTTCCGTCAGCATGGATCACATCCGTTCGAGCGCACGGCTGCTGAAAAGCCGCAAGCAGTGTGACATGATTATCATCGACTACCTGCAACTTTGCGACATGAGCACCAAGCAGGTCAACCGGAACCGGGAACAGGAGGTGGCACAAGCCACCCGCAAAGCGAAGTTGCTGGCAAAGGAGTTGCATATCCCCGTCGTACTGCTGAGCCAGTTGAACCGTGAATCGGAGAACCGTCCCGGAGGTCGTCCGGAACTGGCACACCTGCGCGAAAGCGGAGCAATCGAACAGGATGCGGACATCGTTATACTCCTTTACCGACCGGCTATGCTGCATATTCCGACCGACCGCGAAAGCGGTTACCCGACAGAGGGACTGGGTGTGGCTATCGTTGCCAAGCAACGTAACGGGGAGACGGGAAATGTGTATTTCGGACATAATCAGTCTATTACAAAATTTTATGACTATGTTCCTCCAATGGAATATTTGAATAAATATGCCAAATAGTTTTGATTATTTATATAAATAATATAACAGTAAATAATAGATTATCAACTATTATATCTGCCAAATTATTTTATAAATATAGAGAAAATAAACGGTTGATTACTTGACTTCGCCTCTTGGATTTTGTATATTTGTAGTATCAGAAAGAGATTATAGAATTATTTATCTAAACCTTAACTTTTTAATTTTATGGATGTATTAGTAGAACGCTATCAGCGTAGGAAGTATGTGAATCAGGAGGATGCTCCGATGTTGTATTACATTCGCCAGAAAGCCGGCAATGTAAGAGTCATGGATGTCGATACAATGGCTGCCGCCATTGAAAGCAAGTCGTCGCTTACGGCAGGGGATGTGAAGCATACCATTGAAGCATTTGTGGAGCAGTTGCGGTTGTCGCTTACTCAGGGCGATAAAGTGAAAATCGACGGGTTGGGAACGTTTCATATCACCTTGACCAGTGACGGTACGGAGGTGAAGAAGGATTGCACGGTACGTAGTATCCGCCGTGTCAATGTCCGTTTCGTTGCCGATAAGGCGCTGAAGTTAATCAATTCGAGCCACACGAGCACGCAGAGCGATAATAATGTGGTGTTCGCATTGGGTGGTAAAGGCGACGGCAGCGATCCGGACGAGGGTGGTTCGGGTAGCGGCTCCGGAGGTTCGGGTGAGGAGAAACCGGGCGGAGGCGGAGTGACACCGGACCCGTCAGTATAAAACCCGAAAAACAGTCCCGCATGGCTTCAGGAGCCGACTTCTACGGTTCCACGCCATGCGGTTTCTGTTTTCAATCTTCAACTTTCAATATTCAATTTTTAATTAAATAAGATGTTAGACAAAATCATTGATATTATCATGACCGTCCTTCCTTTTTTCGGAGGTCGCAAGAAGCGTCAACAGATGATGCAGGAAGTCAAAGAATTCAGCGAATTAGTGAAAGAGCAGTACAATTTCCTCATGCAGCAGCTTGAGAAGGTATTGAAGGATTATTTCAACCTGAGCGACCGTGTGAAGGAGATGCATTCCGAAATCTTTTCGCTGAAAGGTAAGTTGTCGGAAGCTATTGCCCTGCAATGCGTCAATAAAGAGTGTATCCAACGAAATAACGGCAACGCATGAGAGCTATCAGTCTGATCGTTGTCCACTGTTCCGCCACTCGTGAGGACAAGAGTTTCACCGAGCACGACCTGGACGTTTGCCACCGTCGTCGTGGTTTCAACGGTGTGGGGTATCATTTTTATATTCGCAAGAATGGGGACATCAAATCGACCCGTCCTCTCGAACGCATCGGTGCGCACGCCCGTGGCTTCAACAGTGAAAGTATCGGTATCTGCTATGAGGGCGGTCTGGACAGCGAGGGACATCCCAAAGACACCCGGACACCGTGGCAGAAACATTCTTTGCGTGTGCTTATCCTGACGTTATTGAGGGATTATCCCGGATGTCGTGTCTGCGGACATCGTGACCTGAGTCCCGACCTCAACGGCAACGGTGAGATTGAACCGGAGGAATGGATCAAGGCTTGTCCTTGCTTCGACGCCGAAAAGTGTTGGAGCGAAGAGTAAGTATTGAAAAGCCCGGACTTTCGCAAGCCCGGGCTTTCTATATCCTCAAGACATCTCCCTTTTCATAGGGGAAATTATGACCGGCATTACGGCCGGCACAATAAGGGAAATGCATTAAGAGTAAATAAAAGGGATGCCAGTGGGAAATTATTAGGAAGACATCCCTTTTCTTAAGAAACACAGCATGGAAGAATTGACTTTCACAAGCGAATGACTTCGTACTGGTGCTTCTCGGAGTTTTCTTCACCACGAGGGTGAAGAAGGGTTTATCTTGTTGATTCAAGTTTCGCAAGTATCCTGCATAGCTTCTCCTCCTTCGGGAAGGAGGAGTCCCCGTAGGGGGAGGTGGTAGGAAAAATAATGAGTTTACCTTTTTAAAAGAAATAAGGAATATACCTTATCTCTACCTACCACCCCGCCCTTTGGGCACCCCTCCTTCCCAAAAGGAGGGGAAGCCTGCGGTATAATTCCCTGCGGTATAATTCCCTGCGGAATAATTCTCAGCAGTATACTCCATGCGGAATGCAGCACTTACGAAACTTGAATTATTAATTCAAAGCTATCTCCCGCTCCGACAAGTCCATAATGGGAATAAGCGAATGACGAGAGATATCAATGAAGTTTGTCGATATCCCGGTTTCTAAATATTTAATTATTTAGTTGAACCTGCCGGATATGTAATAATCAATTCTGTTTCAGCATTCTCCGGTGCTCCCCAAGCTGTAGTAGCTATCACTTTAATTTTCACTGTAATAGGATTAACGATTGCACCTTCTTGTTCTCTGATAACATCATTCAACTGAATAGTCTTATTAGCAGCAGCTATTTCACCTGTTTCAGCAGTGTAGCCTTCTGTATTGAAACAATTCAAGAAAGTAGCACGGCTTTCCTCTGCAACGATATATTTCACTGAGCCGCTATAAATAGCCAATGCACCCTCTACACTTGCAGGATCCGTTGTAGCACCACCGCTTGCAACAGCAAATGTCGGCCATATTGTCACACCTCTAAATTCTTTCCAAGTGAAGTTTGTAGACAAGTCATACGTATCAGTCAATTTAGTTAGCTCAATTGCTGTTTCTTCCGGAGCTGTAATTGTACCAGCAACCTTAACAGAAGGCTTCAGATTTACTGTCAGCAGATTAGCATTGAGTACAACCGGATCTTGGTCCTTAGGAGTATAATACAGACTAAATGTATAAGATACTTCATTATCTTCTGCAGTAGCATTCACATTAAAGTCGTCGAAGTTAATAGTACTAGGGTACAAATTAGCTTCGCCTTCATCACCACCCTTAGTAATCTTCAACTGTACTGTCTTATCTGTTACCACTGCCTTTTTGAGAGCTGCGATATCTGTAGCCAAAAGTACTTCAGACAATTTTCTGCTTACTGTCAAAGCAGTCATTTCCTGAGCATTAGCAGACGGCATCAAATCTACAACAGATTTACCATCCCAGTTTATTGTATTAGCACCCAGTTTCAAATCTGTAACAACCGGAGCCAAAACTTTCACATCAACGGTGATATTTACTATTGCAGAATTAGCATAAGTTAATGTCAATGCAGGTTTAAATGTATAATCTTTAGCCTCATCACCTACTGTTTTAGCAGGAATAGTTACTACTACATCATCACCAGATGCATCAATTGTTACTCCTCCGTCAGCAGCTGTTGATTTAGTAGCACCGCTTACAGCAGCACTAAAGCTTTCATAACTTGCTCCAGCAACTTCGTTAATCTTGGCAAGAATTTTACCAATTTCTTCGGATTTAAGGTTAGCTGTCTGAACAGCATCTTTCCAGTATAGGTCAGCCACAACATATTCCAAATTAACACCTTCTGCAACAATCTTCGCAGTAACAGCATTTCCTGTATAATCAACCTTAACAGGCTGGCCTTCATTAGTTGCAGTTGTAGTTACTTTTATCTTCGGTGTAACTGTACAAGTCTTATTATATCTGCTAGAAGCAGGTAATTTACTTTGATTAACTGTAAGAGCATAAGTAGTAGGATTCAGAACAAAGTAATCCGCATCCGCAGGAGCCTCTGTCTTTTCAAATGTCACCTCAAAGAGATCGGGGGACAAACCAAGAGAAGCTAATGTAACAGCCTCGGCAGGAGAAGTTCCGTTCTCATTATCAGACAATTTCACCTTGATATATTCTGAATTCTTCTCGGCGTCATAGAAATTGATAGCGCTACCGGCTTTATCTACCAAAAGTTCCGGACTTCCGTATGTTTTTGCAGCATAATCAACAGCATTAATATACTTCTTTGATACAATAACTGCAAAATAATCCGAATTGATTTCAGTAAAGTTGGTAACATCCTTACCCTCCTCATTATTTCCTACTACAGAAAGAGAAAGAGCATAGCTCTTCACTGCCGTTGCAGCATTCAGAGTCACAGTAATCATACCTTCGATAGCTACATCTGCTTCATCTTTAGCTTGTTCTACGCTGGCTACAGTCAGGATACCGTCATTGGTTGCAGCACGGCTAGTAATGACGTGTTTGTCCGTAGTAATTGTATACTTAGGATGTTCGCCAATCAAATCAGCTACGGCAGATGCCGGAGACACACGGAAGTTTACTTTCACACTGGTCGGAGCAGAAATTACTACAGGTCCTTCCGCAGTTTGAGCAGTAGAAGTATAGATCGATGCAAACGATACACTTCTAACCAATTCGCCACTAGCATCATATTTCTGCGGTGCAAAAACAAGACTCTTAAGCATAGAGGTCAATCCGGATTGAAGAGCATTCAATTTTGTTTCCAAAGTTTCAACTTTAGAATCAAGGTCAGAAATGCTGCTACCTATATACTCACCAATCTTCGTATTCAAATCCGCAATCTGCACATAGTTTTTCTCTAATTCTGTAGTAGTGGTATACTTACCAAACTCTATCGCCAGATCTGTAATATCGCCTAATGCTTCAAAACATGTATTAGCTTTGTCAATCGTATTATTCTTCGGATCTGTCAAGGAATTATAAAGTTCCTCCATTGTAGACAAATTATATCCTTCCAAAGTAGCAAGACGTTCTACAATAGCCTTATAATCTTCACCTTGCTCAGCTTTATATGTTGTCCATTCCTGACGGAGAGCCTCCATTTTGGTATCAGCAATTTCACCACACTTAGCCTCAACCTGAGTCATAATATCAGTGGTAAATACACCTTCAAGATATGCCCGAAGGGCGCTTTCCGGTTTGTCCAGATTTTGTTGCAATAAAGCTACAAACTCATCATCGATATACTTCTTCACATCCGCATCTGTCTGTATAAAAGACAATACATCGTCAGTGGTAAGATGCTTTATCTTTTCAAGAGTTTCAACTCTATCACTTAGAGCATTCAAATCAACTTTAGTAGCATACAACTTCGCATATTCTGCGGCATTTGCATCCATTAAGTCCTGAAGCTCTGTTTTCAAATCAGCGATTTGAGTTGCAATACTGCCTTTTATCGCCTCGTCAGCTTCTTCCAATTTAGTTTCCAGTCCCGCAATTTGACCTTCCAACTGTGTTTTGGCTGCATCAATCTTAGGCTGAATGGATGAATCTACCGTTGCAATAGCTTCATTCAACTCCGCTTTCAACGACTCCAGTGTGCTAGCATCAGCTTTTCCATTTACAGCTTCTTGCAATTTTGTAACAACTGCCTGCAATGCATCTAACGCTGACTTGTCTGCCTTGCTTGCAATCTTATCCAGATCGGCCTGCACTTTAGCTATTGCACTACTAATAGCAGCATTCATTGCTTCTGTTGTCACATCAGCCCCCTTCTGGTTAATGTTGTCAATCTGCTCTTGCAGACCTTTCACATCATCATCGTAGTCTTTACAACCTACATAGGTGACAGTAGAAAGTGCCAACGCCCCGAAGAACATCACTTTTACAAATTTTCTTTTCATAACTACTTAAAAATTA
>OLWB01003209.1_pt1 | contig 12003 bp, 10 predicted proteins | sample 1673331 | NCBI WGS metagenome assembly OLWB01 (sample SAMEA3178943, study PRJEB25190) | human gut metagenome | biome: human gut; feature: human-associated habitat; material: faeces | place: Austria | collected 2013 | reverse complement strand
CCACGAATTCGGCGTGACCACCGGCCGCCCGCGTCGCTGTGGCTGGTTCGATGCAGTCGTCAACCGGTACGCCTCCCAGGTCAACGGCCTGACCGACATCGTGCTCACCAAGCTCGACGTGCTCGCCGGCCTGAAGGAGATTCCGATCTGCGTGGCTTACGACGTGGACGGCGAACGTCACGACGATATGCCGACTGATCAGGCCGCTTTCGCCGCAGCCAAGCCGATTTACGAGACCATGCCCGGCTGGGATGAAGACATCTCCAACTGCCACTCCTTCGACGAGCTGCCTGCCACCTGCCAGGCCTACGTCAAGCGTTTGGAAGAGCTGAGCGGCTGCCGTATCTCCGCGATCGGCACCGGTCCGCAGCGCGATCATGTCATCCAGATCAATTCGCTGGTCGACTGACCGTCTGCAACGAATTTCCCGGCTTGACTGGTAACGACGCGGCACATGATATCCGCCGGCTGATTCCGCGATTCGACCACTTGAAGTGGAAGATGGCGGCGGCCGGCATAGTCATTGGTCTGGTTTCAGGATTGCTGGTTGTCGTATACCGTCTCGGCATCGAATACGGCACGGATGCGTCCCGTTGGATATATGCGCGGATTCGCGAGACCCCGTGGCTGATTGCGCCGTGGGCGGTTGCCGCGGTGGCGGCCGCGCTGGCGATCGCGTGGATGGTCGGCAAGGAGCCGATGGCTGGTGGCAGCGGCATCCCGCAGACCAACGGCGTGGTGATATGCGGCTTGAAGATGCGTTGGCAGACGATTCTGCCAGTCCGTTTCGTCGGTGGACTGTTGGGCGCGTTGTTTGGTCTGTCGCTCGGCCGTGAGGGGCCGTCCATTCAGATTGGTGCGTCGGGCGCGCAGTGTGTGTCCCACCGTTTGCGCGGCCGCCGCCGTGAGGACATGCAGGAGCATTATCTGGTCACCGCCGGTGCCGCGGCCGGCTTGTCCGCCGCGTTCAGCGCGCCGCTGTCCGGCATGATGTTCGCTTTGGAAGGGGTGCATCGGAGTTTTTCCCCTGCGATTCTGATGGGCGCCACCGCCGCATCGCTGACCGCCGATTTCGTCTCAAAATACTGTTTCGGTCTGCGTCCGGTTTTGGATTTCGGTGATATCGGTCAGCTGTCGTTGGAAGAGTATGTGTGGCTGATTCCGTTGGGATTGGTGGCCGGTTTGGTTGGTTCGCTGATGAACCGCTCGTTGCTTGGCTTCCAGACGCTGTACGGCAAACTGCCGGCATGGAGCCGCCCGATGATTGCGATTGCGATCGCGTTGCCTGTCGGCATCTGGTTGCCCGATGTGCTCGGCGGCGGCTCGAATCTGATTGATACCGCCGAACATGCGCGCGTCGGCTTGGGAATGCTGTGTCTGCTGTTCGTGGCGAAGATGCTGTTCACATCCACGAGTTTCGGCTCAGGCGCGCCTGGCGGTATTTTCATGCCGATTCTTGCGGTCGGTTCGTTGGCCGGCGGCATCTGCGGTGAAGTGTTGCATCGATTCGGTGATCTGCCATCCGACGCAGTGGCGGTGTTTGCGGTGTGCGTGATGACGGGCACGCTCGCCGCGTCCGTGAAAACGCCGATCACGTCGATTCTGTTGGCTGTGGAGATGTCTGGAACGTTGACGCACATGCTGCCGGTCGCGGCCGTCGCTTTCATCGCGCTGTTGGTGTCCGATTTGCTGCGCACCAAACCGATTTATGGGGAGTTGCTGGAGCGGTACGTGCGCGCGCAAGGCATGCAGATGGCGATCGCAAGCCATGTGGGCAGCGGCATTATGGAACTGCCATTGGAAATGGGAGCGATTGCGGACGGCAAGCGGGTGCGTGACGTGCGTTGGCCGTCTGGGTGTCTGATCATCGGCCTGCGTCGCGGCGAAAGCGAGATCGTGCCGCGCGGCGATACACGGCTGCGTGCCGGCGACTATCTGGTGGTGCTGTTCAGTGGCGAGGAGGAGCGCGAGGTGCGACCTGCGATGCGGCGGCTGTGTGATGCCCGGCTTGACTGAGCCTGGCTGAATTCGGCTGGACTCTGGATGTCCGAATCTGCGGAATCGGACATCCAGGGTGCATACGTTGGCGCTCCGTGTAAACTCATATGCGTTAGGAAGGCGGCAACCGCGGCCCAGCTCGTTGTTGCACGGCCTATGGGCGGAACAACGCTGTCCGCGGAAGGCCAGTACAGGGGGAGCGCAATGGAATCGCAAGAACAATCGCCGGGAGACGTGGTGACTGCGGGTGAGGACTCGCATCCCATCACGCAGGCAATCGACGCTGTTGAGGTGACGCATGCTGGTGCAACCGCGCCCGCCGCTAACACCATGAATCCGCCTACGATTCCCCTGGCACCGATGAAACGTATGCAGGCGCGGTTCAATCCGCTCGCCGACGGACTGATGTATGTTGTGGTGTTCGTCGGTGGATTTGTTGGAGTCGGCTGTCGGCATGCGTTGGATATGCTTCTGCCGTCGGTCAGCGGGACGCCGTTCGTTGTGGGCACGTTTGTGTCGAATATGGTCGCCTGCTTCCTGTTCGCGATGCTGACCGAATTCATGGCGACCGCTTCGTGGCTGCGTCGCCGGGTGCGGCAGGTTGTCAGCCGTGGTGTTGGGCTTGGCTTGCTCGGTGGGCTTTCGACGATGTCCGGCGTGATGCTGGAAACGATGGAAGGTCTGCACGAGCGGCATATCGCCAGTGCGCTTGGCTATCTTGCGGGAAATTTTGCAGGCGGTTTGCTCACTGCCGCCGCCGGCGTGGTTCTGATGCAGGCACTGCTGTCACGGAGTACTCGAAAGCGGGTTCGGGGTGCGTTTTCAGCTGTTTCCGTGTCCGATTCTGCCGAATCGGACACGCAGGGCGTACGCCATGTGAAAGTGGCCGACGTGGCGCGTTCTGCCGCGCAGGCCGCAATGGAAGCCGCGCAGACGGCCCAGCAGATTGCACAGACGGGACAGGTTCCGCGAGTCGAAACGCCAACCGTGCCGCCGACTGCCATCCAGCCTATGCAGACAGGCCACGTTCCGCAGATTCCTCCGCTGGTCGTTCCTCAGCTGACACAGTCATCGCAGCCGTTGTTGCGCGAGCCGGATACTTCAGACTTGGGGCAGCTGCCCGAGCCGATTCAGCAGTCGCAACCAATCCAGCAGCCCCAGCAGCAGTCGCAGCCAATCCAGCAGCCGGCCAACCCGCTTCCACCCAGCTTCGAGCCCAAACCGATCACTGCGGAGATTTCGCTTGTCGCCGACCCGGCTACCGGGGAGGTGCGCTGATGATGTGGATGATCTGTCTGTTCGGCGGTCTGGGAGCCATGGCCCGTTACGTGCTCGACGTGTCAATTCAACGAGGCTGGAACCGCGAGAATCGGAGAACGAACCGCAACTTCCCGCTATCCACGCTCGTCATCAACGGCGTCGCCTCGCTATGCGCGGGCATCGCCATGATGTCCTACTATTCGCAATCGGTGGATATGGACACGGTCATGATGTTCGTTGTCGGATTTCTCGGTGGTTTCTCAACATTCTCCACGGCGCTCAACGAAGTGGTTTCATTGATTCGCCAGCGTCGTTTTACGCTGGCTCTGGGCTATGGAATAGCAACCGTCGCGGTGCCTCTCATTTGCGTGGCCGCCGGTTTCGGCATTGCGCTGCTTGCCAATCCGGCGTAATTTTCACGTTACACGGACGGTCGCTGAGTAACGTGAAAGAAATCTGAGCGCAACCGCCATCAAGGCCGCCAGTCCGGATGCGACGCTGGTGATTGCATTCGACCAGACCAAGCCGCTGCTGAAGGATGGCAAGGATATCCAGTACCAGGGCCAGACCGGTATCGGACCGTTCAATAAGAACAATGATCCGAGCTCCGCGAACATCGGCGTCTACGCCTTCGACAAAGACAACAAGCCGGTCTTTGACCACACCCAGTCCGGCGACGTGCCGACCGACTGATCGCAATGTAGGTCATCATCAATACAAGAAGACGGCGCAAAGTGAGTGTGGATATCGCAAGCTTTGCGCCGTTTCTTTTGTTGTGCTGTGCTGCCGTTTTCCGTGTCGTGGGCAGCATACGAAAATCAATATTGAAAATCAAGTAAAGGGGTAACCCCGTTAAGCGATATACACGCCGGACTGTCGAACAGGTTCGAGAGAATGTAAATGAATGTAATATCTCGCGAGAAGCGCACGGAAAGCGCGCGGCAAGCACGTGAGAATACAACGATGGAACAGTGATAACGGGGAAGGTGCGATCATGGTCGGCATGCGCGATGTGGCGAAGAAGGCCGGGGTGTCTCTGAGCACCGTCTCGCTGGTGGTGAACGGCAACGGGTACGTGTCTGATGACATGCGCGAACGTGTGCGCAAAGCCATGCAAGCCCTCAATTATGTGCCGAACGAGCTTGCCCGCAATCTGTATCATGATCGTACGAATCTGGTCGGCGTCATCGTGCCCACCATCCGCCACCCGTTCTTTGCAACGTTTACCGCGCACCTGCAGCATGCGCTCGCCGCGCAAGGATTACGCACTATGCTGTGCTCTACCGCAGATGAGGCGGGCGGCGAAATCCAGTATGTCGACATGTTGCGTCGGCACATGATGGACGGCATCGTCATGTGTGCGCACACTTCGCATCCCGGCGATTATTGGACGTCGATTCATCGCCCGATCGTCGCGTTCGACCGTGTGCTTGGAGACGGTATTTCGTCAATCGGATCCGACCACGAGCAGGGTGGGCGATTGATTGCGCAGATGCTGATCCGCAATGGTGCCAAACATGTGGTGATGATTGGCGGTCCGCGAGATCAATTCTTCGATTTGGCTGCGCGCGGAGAAGTCGAGGAAGGACCGTTCGATTTGGGAAAGACCACGTTCCCGACGGTGCGCTACTACCTCACGTTGGAACAGGAATTGACCTCCGCAGGCGTGAAATACGAGTATGTTGAAGCTGGCGAAGTGATGGATTTTGCCGGCTATCATCGTGCGGTCAGCAATGCGCTCGACAAGGTGACGACCGACGGCGTCGATGCCGTGGTCAGTTCCGATATTGGTGCATCGTTCTGCGTGCGCGAAGCGTTGGGCCGTGGAATTTCCATTCCTGACGAGCTGCAGATCGTTGCCTACGATGGTACGTATTTGACTGATTTGGCCGGCATGAAGCTGACCGCGGTCGCGCAGGATTTCTCGGCGATCGCACAGTCGGCGGCCGACCATATCGTGCAGGCGATTGCCAATGAGGAAGTGGCCGCGGCTAACGCTTCACGCAAGAACATCCCCAAGCCGTTCGAGCCGAACGTGCTTATTCCCATGACACTGGTGCCAGGCGATACCACGCGTTGATACTGTGCGTCTTCATGCGTGTGCCCGGTGTGGATCGCATCGATTTCAGCGGCGTCCACAACCGGCGAACGCCCGTCGATAGTCGTGCTCATCATCCGACTTGTGCACATGTGTCCGATTCTGCCGAATCGGACGTCTGAGTTCCGAAAAATGTGTTCTGTGTGTCCGATTCTGGAGAATCGGTCATGTGTGATGTGAATTGGGATGTTTGGATGTCCGTTTCTGCAGAATCATCTTTGCTCTGTACTCGTTGATTCGCAAATACGGCGCATGGCTCGTCATACCGGCCATGCTCGGCGGCGCGGCCTTCCTGGCGGACTCGGTGCTGACGCCGGCCGTGTCGATCTCGTCCGCCGTCGAAGGCCTGAAGACGCTGCCGGCGTTGGAGCATCTGTTCACCGAGAACAAGGATCTGACGATGATGATCACCGCGGTGATCATCGTGATCCTGTTCGCCGTGCAGTCGCGCGGCACCGAATCGATCGGCAAGGTCTTCGGCTCGGTGGTGATGGTCTGGTTCGCGTTCCTGGCGATCGTCGGCGTGGTAGCCATCGGCAACGACTGGTCCGTGCTCGCCGCACTCAACCCGTACTACGGCATCAAGTTCCTGTTCAGTCCGAATAACGCCACCGGTCTGGCGCTGATGGGCACCGTGTTCCTTTCGACCACCGGCGCCGAGGCGCTGTACTCGGATATGGGCCACGTGGGCCGCGGCAACATCTACTTCACCTGGCCGTTCATCAAGGTGGCGCTGGTGCTCAACTACTTCGGCCAGGGCGCGTGGATGCTGCGCAACCAGAACAACCCCGAACTGGCCGACGCCGAGGGGATCAACCCGTTCTTCCAGATGATGGATCCGAACGTGCGCTATGTGGCCGTCGTGCTGTCGGTCACCGCCGGCATCATCGCCTCCCAGGCGCTGATTACGGGCGCGTTCACCATGGTCTCCGAGGCCACCGGCCTCAACTGGATGCCGCATCTGCAGGTCTGTTACCCTGCCCGTACCCGCGGCCAGCTGTACATTCCGGTCGTCAACGTGGTGCTGTGCGTGGCCACGCTGGCCGTGCTGCTGCTGTTCCGCGATTCGGAACATATCTCGGCGGCCTACGGCTTGGCACTGACCATCACGATGATCACCACCACGATCCTGCTGGGCATCTACCTGTGGCACCGCAGCAACAAGTTCGGCGCCGTTGTGTTCACCATCGTGTTCCTGGCGATCCAGGTCCTGTTCTTCGCCGCCTCGATGGCCAAGTTCCTGCACGGCGGCTGGTTCACGCTGCTGCTCACGCTGGCGATCCTCATGATCATGTACACGTGGAACGAGGGCACCAAGCTGGAGCGCTCGCAGCGTCGGCACATGATGCCGAAGGACTTCCTCCCCGCGCTGGACAAGCTGCACGGCGATAGCCGCATCCACCGGTTCGCGGACAACATCGTCTACCTGACCAGCGATCCGGACCTGAAGCGTCTCGATACGGACATCTTCTTCTCGATCTTCGCCGACCACCCCAAGCGCGCCCGCGCATGGTGGGCGGTGGCCGTCGAGACCACCGACGAGCCGTTCACCCGTGAGTATTCGGTCGAGAGCTTCGGTACCGACTACCTGTTCCGTGTGCGCATCCGCCTCGGCTTCAAGGTCTCGCAGTCCATCCCGGCCTACCTGCATCAGATCATGCACGATCTGGAGAAGACCGGCGAGCTGCCGAACCAGCAGTCGATCTACCCGAAGCTTGACGCCGATCCCGGCATCGGCACCATCCGCTACGTGGTGATCCACAAGGCGCTGATGCCCGAGTCGAAGGTCTCCGGCCGTGGCGCCCTCTCGCTGCAGATCAAGTACGCGATCCGCCGCGTGGCCGGTTCCCCGGTCAAGTGGTTCGGCCTGGCGCCGTACAACCCGCTGGTCGAGGTGCAGCCGCTGTTCGTGTCCACGCGCCGCCCGCCGCGCCTGACCCGCGTGGCCAGCCAGGCGCCCAAGCGCGAGGGCTGAGCCGGCAGGCCGAACAGCCGGTGCGAGCCGGGTGGCCTAATGGCATGTCAGGGGGCCGCGAACCGTCATCGTACGGTTCGCGGCCTTTGCATATGCGAATGATGCAGAGTGGGCGGTACTGCTTGTGAATGTAGCGGGTGGACGGGTGACGTGGTTGATGCCTTTTGCCGTATGTTCACGGTGGCTATGCGTCGGATGGGACTGTAATTCGACTTCTTGGGATCTTTTTTGCTGCAGTGGTGCGCCAAAAGGTCTCAGCCGTCTCTGCGCCACGCCTTCCGGCAGTCAGTACAAGGTTGTACTACACTGGTGGCTGTCACACGGATGTCCCCGGTCGCCCGCGCCTCCGCGGTACATCGTTGTATGGATACGTGTCACGTATGCAGAGTGCATGCAGATATGTAGAAAGGAATCCCATGCCCCAGCAGGACCATCTGACCGCACGTCTCGTCGTCGATGACGATTTTGAGGTCGCTCCGGTCAACAATCGTCTGTTCGGTTCGTTCGTCGAGCACCTTGGCCGTTGCGTGTACACCGGCATCTACGAGCCCGACCACCCGACCGCCGACGAGCACGGCTTCCGCAAGGACGTCATCGACCTGGTCAAGGAACTCGGCGCCACCACCATCCGCTACCCGGGCGGCAACTTCGTGTCCGGCTACCGCTGGGAGGACGGCATCGGCCCCAAGCAGGAACGTCCCCGTCGACTCGATCTGGCCTGGCATTCCACCGAAACCAACGAATTCGGCCTGCACGAGATGGCCGAATGGCTTGAGGCCACCGGCGGCAACGAGCTGATGGAGGCCGTCAACCTGGGCACGCGCGGCCTGCAGGAGGCCCTGGACCTGCTGGAGTACGCGAACGTGCCCGGCGGCACCGAGCTGTCGGAACGTCGCCGCGCCAACGGCGCCGACAAGCCGTTCGATATCCGCATGTGGTGCCTGGGCAACGAGATGGACGGCCCGTGGCAGCTCGGCCACAAGTCCGCCGAGGACTACGGCATGCTCGCCGCCTCCGTGGCCGCCGGCATGCGCCAGATCGATCCGGACGTGGAACTGGTGGTGTGCGGCTCCTCCGCCCATGGCATGCCGACCTTCGGCAAGTGGGAGCAGACCGTTCTTGAGAAGACCTACGAGAACGTGAACTTCGTCTCCTGCCACGCCTACTACCAGCCGTTCTTCAAGGAGGACGGCACGCGCGACATGGCCAGCTTCCTGGCCTCCGGCGTGGATATGGACGGCTTCATCAAGGACGTGGCCGCCACCATCGACGCCACCAAGGCCCATCTGAAGAGCGCGCACGACGTGTACATCTCGTTCGATGAATGGAATGTCTGGTACCAGGGTGAGGAGCCGAGCAAGACCCCCGAGGGCATCGGCAACTGGCCGGTGGCCCCGCGTCTGCTGGAGGACATCTACACCGCCGCCGACGCCGTGGTGTTCGGCGATCTGATGATCACGCTGCTCAAGAACGCCGACCGCGTGCGCGCCGCCAGCCTGGCGCAGCTGGTCAATGTCATCGCCCCGATCATGACGGAGCCGGGCGGCCCGGCCTGGCGCCAGACCACGTTCCACCCGTTCTCCGTGACCGCGCGCCTGGCCAAGGGCGGCACCGTGCTGGAGCCGAAGCTGTCCGCCGGCACCGTGGATACGCCGCGCTATGGCGAGGTCGACGGCGTGAACGCCGTGGCCGTGCGCTGCGCCGACGGCTCGCTCGCCGTGTTTGCGGTGAACCGTTCGCTCGAGGCGACCGCCGAGTTCGAGATCAGGCTGCAGGACGGCGCGCAGCCGGCATCCGTCGAGGCGCAGACGCTGCACGACGACGATCTGTTCGCCGCGAATACGCTCTACGACCAGAACCGTGTGACCCCGCACGCCAACGGGTCGGCCATGTACGATGCCGAGTCCGGCGTGGTCCGCGTCTCCCTGCCGCCGGTGAGTTGGACCGCCCTGCACATCAAGTGACGCGATGGGCCGCGCGGTCCGTTCCGGAGAAGGACGGATCGCACGGCCCTTGCTTCCCGGGCCGGGCGGAAGGGACCGGACCGGCCGGGGAAAACGCGTTATGCTGGAATCAGACGGGCGTTCCGCCTGAACCGTGCGGAACATGCCCGATGGTGCGACGAGAGGGGTGCTGTGGCGAAACGGGTGACCATCACCGACGTGGCGCGCGAGACGGGCGTCTCCATCAAAACGGTGTCGAATGTGCTGAACAACACCGGCAGTATGCGCCCGGAGACGCGCCAGCGTGTCCAGGATGCCATCGAACGCCTCGGATACCGCGTTAACGTGTCCGCCCGCGCCATGAAAACCGGCGGCACGAAGCTCATCGGACTGGCCATCACCGATTTCTGCCAGCCGTTCATGCCCTATCTCGCCGACAGCATCGTGGCGGCGGCACGTTCCCGCGGGTACGCGGTGATCACCGATACCTACAACAGCGCCGGCGGCTTGGCGCAGGCGATCCCGGAGACGAAGAAGCTGGCCGCGGACGGCTGGATTTTCTTCATGGGCTCGCCGATCACGGATCGCACGATACTGCACCAGCCGTATCCGTTGGTGATTGTGGGCGATTACGATACGCAGGGACTGGCCGATTGGGTCACGATGCCGAACGTGGAGGCCGTACGCACCGCGGTGGGGGCGCTGCTGGATTCGGGATGCCGTAGGATCGCGTTGATCGGCGGCACCGCGGAGAACGCATGCCCGGATGCCGACCGCGAGTCGCGGCCCGAAACCACCAGCACGATGCGTACCCGCGGCTATGTGTTGGCCCATGAGGAGCGTGGCCTGCAGGTCGATTGGCGGCTGGTCCGTAACGCGGATTGGGTGCAGTCCGGCGGCCGCGATGCGGTGGCGGGGCTGTTGGACGATCCGGATGCGCCGCGTCCGGATGCGGTCATGTGCCTGAACGACGCGCTCGCCATCGGGGTGATTCATGAGCTGCAGCGGCGCGGCGTGCGCGTGCCGCAGGATATGCAGGTCATTGGGTTCGACAACGTGCCGGATGCCGAGTACTGCATGCCCGGATTGACGACGATCGACCCGCATGTGGATGATTACGCGCGACATGCCGTGGATATGCTGATCGCGCGCATCGAGGGGTCGGCGGATCCGTTCCGCACGTATGTGACCTCCTACGATCTGGTGCGTCGTGCCTCGACGTGTTGACGGCCCGGCGTTCGCCTGGACATGGGTCTGTGACGGGCTGCTGTCGCCTCTCCCGTGGCGTATTCCGGGAGCGGCGACATGCGGGCTAGGATCGGAGCAGCACCTCCGTCAGCGCTTGACGGACGGCGCTCGGCATATGCGAATCGGAGCAATCTTCCATGTCCGGCCCGCTGACGTGCTCGAGTGAATCCATCGTGGCCAATGCGTCGATGCCGTTCTCCGCTATGGCGGCATAAGCCTGTTCCTTGGTCAGATATCGCATTTCGGCATGCCGAAGGATGTCGAAGACGTCTTCCATGCGGGGATCGGGGGCCATCGTCGTGTCGCCGATGGTGACACGTATCTCGCTGCGGGTGGATACGTCGGCGACCGTTACCTGCAATGTGAGGGTTTCGGCATCATACCGGCGATCCGAATCGACGGATGCGCCGTCGGCCTGTACGGATATGTCGCTGTCGGTAATGCCTCGGAACAGGAAATCCCATGTTCTCCGGGCCGGCAGAGCGTGAACGTCTCCCTGGGCTGGCGATACCGTGAGTGCGGATGTGGCGCCGTCCTTGCGCCATCGATAGGTGATCGCGGTGGTCGCCGGGGTGATCTGCCGAGAGTAATGTCCCGAATCCTCCATCAGCGTGAAGTCGCCGTCCGCTCCGGGGAAGACGATGATCTCCAGATGCTGCGGGTTGTCGACGGAGTTGATGGAATCCCCCTCGGACAGGGGCTGCATCGGCACGATGCCGCCGGCCTTCGCGAACACGGGAATTCCGTCGAGCGGACGCCAGACGGTCATGCGCCGTCCGTTGGGCGAAGACGCGCTATACCGGCGCCCGGTGAAGAAGTCGAACCAGTCGCCCTGCGGCAGCCATACGTCGGCCTTGCCCCGTCGGGAGGATTTATCCATCGGTTCCGTGATGGGCGCGGCCAGCAGTTCGGTGCCGAACATGTATTCGTTGGGAACGTGGTATGCGGCGTCGATGTCGGGCGATCCCCAATACATGGGCTCCACCAGGGGAAGGCCTGTCCGGGATGCGCGCCAGTTCATGGTGTGGAGGTACGGAATCATGCGATGGCGCAGGCGGAGCGCATCGTCCATGATCGCACGGAGGGGGTGCGGATGTTTTTTTGGACGGTCAGGCGGCCAGTCCAAGACTTCTGCGGTATTGCACGGGGCTCATCCAGTCCAGTGACTTCTTGATCCTGGTTTCATTGTAGTGGGTCAGGTAGGCGGCCAGGCGTTCGCGGAACTCCTCGTAGCCCACGCCCCTCCAGTCCCGCCCGTAGAATAACTCGTTCTTGAGCCTGCCGAAGAACCCCTCGGCGGCCGCGTTGTCCGGGCTGCATCCCTTGGCGCTCATCGACCGGATCAGCCCGTGCTCCTCGCAGATGCGGATCCATTCGTCCCACCGGTAGTGGCAGCCGCGGTCGGAATTAAACCGACATCGGTTTAACTCGGATTAAGCCGGTTTTGTTGTTAAGCCGGGGAACGGTTCGGGGTCTTGGTG
>OLWB01003207.1_pt1 | contig 12018 bp, 9 predicted proteins | sample 1673331 | NCBI WGS metagenome assembly OLWB01 (sample SAMEA3178943, study PRJEB25190) | human gut metagenome | biome: human gut; feature: human-associated habitat; material: faeces | place: Austria | collected 2013 | reverse complement strand
TTTTTGGTTAAAGCGGCTTAAAATTCTGCGCCTCATTGCATGGTAGGAGCTGACGTCTTCCCCTTTTCCCAAAACCCGGGCGATGCTTTCCAACAGCACACAATTTAAATAGTAAGCCCAGGTAGAGATAAAATCTGGAGGCGTAACAGCGGAATACGAGCCGCTGGCGCCGCTTTCCGGGTCGGAGGCGGTGACAGGCCCGGCCCAATCTCCGAAATAGCTGAACCTTACGATATCCTGATCCGAGACCCGCTCCAGATAGGCTTCCCAACGCTTCATACCGTCATAGCATTTGGCGAGGATTTTTTTATCGCCGGTATGAAGATAAACCAGCCACGGGACCACCAGCAGGCTAGAGCTGACGGGATCGGCGGGCCGCCGTCCAAGCCGGAAGAAGGGCGCCACATCCGGCAGCGCCCCTGTTACGGGACCCTGTCCATCCAGAATATCGTCGGTCCATTTCTCGTAAAAGGCGCTCATATCAAAATTATAAACTGCCTCCTCCGCCCGAACCGTCATGTCATTCAGCCAGCCTAGACGTTCATCGCGCTGCGGGCAATCGGTGGGAATGCTGTGAAGGTTGGAAAGCTCAGTCCACAGCACCGCCCGATGGATTCTGTTTAAGATCTCACTGCCACAGGAGAACTGGCCCCGGGGAGCTACATCAGAGCAGACCAGGCAGGCCTTTAGAGCCTCCGGGCCGGGAATTCCTGGATAGCCTCGCAGCCTCACATAGCGAAAACCGTGATAGGTAAACCGAGGCTCAAACTGCTCCACACCCCGGCCCTTCAAAATATATTCGTCCTGGGCCTGGGCGTTCCGTGTGGTTGTAACGTCGATAGAACCATCTGGATAGACATTTTCCGCGAATTTCAGTTCTATTTTTTGGCCGCGCTGCCCTTGTACTCTCAGCCTTGCCCATCCGGCCAAATTCTGACCAAAATCAAACACATATTCATCCGGTCCAGTCTGATAGATCTCTACCGGATCCAGCGTCCTTCGCACGCGGATGGGCTCCATTACCTGGGGACGCAGCCTGCCCTCCGGCGGCTCCGCCCATAGGGGTTCCTCCCAGCCGTCCTTTTCCTCCGGAAGATAGCCAGGCTGGTCCCAGCCTGGTTTTTCCATGCGGGCGTCATAGGCTTCCCCGTGATACACGCTTTCCCGGCGGACCGGTCCCTTGCTGGTGGTAAGCCAGCCTTGGTGCGGGCCGCTGAAAACCGTAATCCTCTCCCCATTTGTCCGAACCATCACCAGCTGCAGCAGGAACTGTCCGCCCATGGAAGCGGTGTCATAGCACAGATTTCCGTTGGAATACCAGCCGCTTCCCATCATAACGCCCACCGCGTTTTCACCGGCGCGCAGAAGCTCAAAAATGTCATAGGCGGAATACAGCACGGTTTTTCGAAAATCTGTCCAGCCTGGCTCTAAGACCCGGCCGCTGACCCTTCTGCCGTTCAGCGTCACCTCAGCGTATCCCACAGCCGCCAGATAAAGCTTGGCAGAAACCAGGTCCCCGGGCGCGGAGAATTCCTTTCGGAATAAAGGCGCTGTATCTCCGGCCATATAATTGGCGCCGGCCAGCCAAGAGCCCTCCCAGCGTGTGATGCCTATGCTGAAAAAAGCGGGCTGGCTTTGGGCAAGGGCTCCCTGGTCGTCCTCCACCGTTACGGTCCATTGATAATCTCCGCCCTCCAAAAGCTCAGGCCCTTGGTACGGGATCCCGTAACTCGCCCTGGATAAAACAACGCCGGAATCCCATACAGGGCTGTTTTTCCCACTGTTGTGAAATACCTGGATACGGTAGGATTTTTGCAGACGCCCCGGAAGCGTGTGACGGGCCTTCCAGCCAAAGGAAACAGCTTCCGGCTCAATGGCCAAAGGATTCGCTGCGTGGCCGCAGGTGAGCCCATAAACCTGGAAACAATCGTGCATAATCTCATGCTCCTTATTGTTTTAGAATAAGAGCCGCACTGAAGTACAGTCAGTGCGGCTCTCTGCTTGCCGAGAACTTGAAAACGGGGAATTGGCTTAAGAGTCCAGAGAGGACTGCATTTCCGCCGCGGCGTCGTTCACCGCGGTATCCACATCCTTGGCGCCGGAAAGCACATTGGTCACAGCGGACTTCCAGATGGTCTCCAGCTCAGCGTAGCAGGTAGGATTCTGCATACCCACAGCGCTGTCGGCAACCGTGTAGAAAATTTCCTGGCCATCCCAGTCGAACAGGTAATTGTCGGGAGTGTTCACATCGGTTCTGGCGGGGATGTTGCCGTTGACTTCAGAGCAGTACCGCTTGGAGAAGTCATAGCTGGCGGTCCAGCAGGCCAGGGCGGCGGCAGCGTCATAGTTGTCGGTTTTAGAGGATACCCCCAGGAAGCCCCAGGCGGATACCTTTTTATCCGAATACTTGGCGGGCATATAGGCGGTGGCCACATTGGTCATATCGTTGTTGTAGCAGGTGGCGGAGCCCCAGCGCCCTACAGAGGTCATGGCGATTCTGCCGGAGGCCAGCTCTACCGGGCCGTCCAGATTGAAGGGGTCTCCCGGGCACCAGCCCTTTTCATAGGAATCCAGCCAGAACTGCATTAATTCCTTGGATTCGTCGCTGTCAAAGGTGACTTCCGTGTAATCATCGTTTACATAGCCGGTGCCGAAGGAATAATACCAGCCGTTGGCGGTGAAATAGGTGGTGGGGATACAGTAAGCGAATTTGTCGGTCTTATCCGCGATGGTTTCACAGTAGGAAACAAAGTCATCCCAGTTCCAATTGGGGTCGGGAACCTCTAAGCCGGCTTCCGCCAAAATGTCCTTGTTGAGCCACATGACGCAGGTTTCATAGCAGTTTAATAAGCCGTACAGCCCGTCGTCATACTGGGCAGCGTTTCTCAAGGCCTCCGCTACGTTTTCCTCATAGTCCTCTACGATCTCCGGATGCGCGTCCAGATAGGGGTCCAGCGGCTGAAGCATGTCGTTTTGGATGAAGGCTTCCTGGTTTTCTACCGCCACATAAATGACATCCGGGGCGGTGCCGGAGGCGAACAGGGTCTGTACCTTGGTGGTATAGTCCGCCCAGTCGCTGTTGGCGATGTAGGTAAGCTCCACATTGATCCCGGTCTCATCGGTGAAGTCCTGGAAAATGTCCTTCATGACGTCGTTTCCGTCCGCATCCTTCACGTAGGTGTCGCCGTGGTAGCAGACCGTAACGGTATCGCCGCCGGCGCTGGCACCTCCCTGAGAGCTTTCCGCGGTGCTGGAACCGTCCCCGCTGGGAGCGGCGGTGGAACTTTCCCCGCCGGAGGAGCCGCAGGCCGCCGCGGACAGCAGCATCGCTGCCGCAAGCAGAACGCTTCCGATTTTTTTCATGGTTTTCATAATCATACTCCTTTCGTGATCTCCATTATAATGATTGCCTTGGGGCGGTGGCCGGCCGCCTGAGGCAAACGTGCGCTTGATTAAGATTTCAGACCCGAGGTGATGACGCCCTGCAGCAGAAATTTCTGACAGGTGATGTAAACAATCGCCGGAGGAATGACGCTGAGCACCACTGCGGCCAGCATGACGGTCTGGTCGATGGTCCAGCTGTCCTTCAGAAACTGCATCCCCAGGGTTAAGGGATAGTTGCCCTCGGAATTCAGGAAGACCAAAGGCACCAGGTAGTTGTTCCAGTTCACCACAAAGCACAGCACCGCCGCTACAATCATGGTGGAGCGGGACATGGGCAGGATAATAGACCAGAAAATTCTCAGGCGGCTGGCGCCGTCTATGTAGGCAGCCTCATCATAGCTTTTAGGAATGGTCATCATAAACTGCCTGAGCAGCAATAGGCCGATGGGATAGTAGATTCCCAGCAGGATCACCGCAGCCTGGGTGTCCATCAGGTTCAAGTCCCGTATCGTGAAAAACAGGGGTACCAATGTGGAGGAGACCGGGATCATCATGCCGGAAAGCAAAATGGGGAACGCGATTTTTTTGAAGGCAAAGTTGATTCTGGCGAAAGCGTAAGCCGCCATCGAGGTTACCACCAGCATAGCCAGGGTGGCGGAGGCGGAAATAAAGAAGCTGTTCCAGGTGAATTTGAGAAAAGGGATCATATCAAAAACCTTCTGATAGTTTTCGATGTTCCACTGCTCGGGCCAGAAAGCCGGAGGCAGGTTGAAGGAATCGATTTCCCGCCTCATACTGGTGCCCAGCATCCACAAAAAGGGCAGAACCCAGATCAGGCAGATCAGCAGGCAGCCCAAAACGATAAGGCCCTGGGAAACCGCCCGTTTGGCGGCGGCTTTTTTTCTTTTCATGCTGGCTGTTCCTTTATTCATAGTCATACACCACCCATTTCTTTTGGCTCCACAGCTGCAGAAGCGTGAGAAGGAACACGATAATGAACAGTATGGCAGCCACCGCCGAGGCATAGCCCATGTCGTAGGCCTGGAACGCCTTGCGGTAGATATACAGCGCCGCGTTGGTAGTGTAATAGCCCGGCCCGCCGTTAGTGACGAAGAAGGGCTCGTCAAAGGCCTGCATGGTGCCGGTAAGGGAAACCATCAGGATAAAGAAGATCGTGGGAGTAATCAAGGGAAGAGTCACCTTCCAGAACATTTGAAGGCTGTTGGCGCCGTCGATTTTAGCGGCCTCATAGTAGGTATCCGGAATGTTTTGCAGCCCCACGAAATAGTACAGAAAGTGCTGGCCGATGAACTTCCAGGCGCTGAAGATGACAATCGCCCACATAGCGGTTTCCGTGCTGATCAGCCAGCGCACGTTTTGGTCCGGCCCTAAAATTCCGACCTGCTGCAGCAGCCAGTTGATCACGCCCCGGTTTTCGTTGAACATATAGTTCCAGGCGATGGCCACCGAAGCGGTGGTTGCCAGTACGGGAAAATAAATGAGAGTGCGGGTAGCGTACTGGACCGCTTTCAGGCGGCAGGAGTGGACCAGAAACGCGATGAGCAGGGAAAGCCCAACGTGCAGCGGGATCAGATACAGGGGAATCCGAAAGGTGGCGCCCCACATGTCTGCCGCGTTAGGGTCCGAGGTAAACAGCTTTTCATAGTTGGAAAGCCCAACCCAGGCGGGATCCTTCATCAGGTTGTAATCGGTAAACCCCAGATAAAAGACGGTTCGGAATACCGGGATGCCGATAAACACCAGGAATACCACCAGAAGCGGCAGCACAAACAGCCAGCCGGAGAGATGGTCTCGCATCCGGTTTTTTGAGGGCCGCCTGCCATGGGCTTTCGTCATTTTGCTTGCTGCGGACGACGAATTCATGTACATACCTCCCAAAGAATATATTGTCAAATTGTTAAATGAAACGCACTATATTGCGCAAGGCGCCGCTGGGGAAAACTGGAGAAAAAAGGGAAAAATCCGTGGCATAACCCATGGAGGTTTGATCAAAGCATCCTCTTTTCCACAAAATAAAACCGCGGCCTTGAAAATTATGTGTTTATTATAATTGACATCAGATACTGTGCAAAGTGAGCGGTCTGCACGTTTTTAGCACTATACTGCTTGAAGGCCTGCTGCTTATTGCATATTAAGCCGCGAAATAATAAATTAGTTTCAGCGAGCCGGCGCGGAAGGCAAGGCTGGCGAATGAAGCTTCACGGAGGACGCGGCCTATGGGAACTATATTGGATTTTGAGAGGATCGGGATTCTGCTCAACAGCTTTTCCGTGATCAGCGGCTTCTGCGCAGATATGCTGGACCGGAATTACTTTGGGCAGTGCATCCATTTTGGAGGCCTCTATCCTTTCTGCGAGCTGGTTCACAGCACGGCGGAGGGCTACCGAAGGTGCCTTGCCAGCGACCGGGGCGGCTGTACCAGCGCCCGGCTGTGCGGCCAGGACTATTATGTTTACCGCTGCCATATCGGCCTGACAGAGATGTGCTTTCCGGTAGTATACAACGGCGAGCCTTGCGGCTATATCATTTTCGGCTCTATGCTTACCGACGAGGACCCGGAGGATATCCGCCGGGTGGTTTTGGAGCGCTGCGCGGATTTTATGCCTCAAAGGGATAAAGAAAAATGGCGGGCCGCTCTGGAAGCGATCCCAACGGTGAGCGCCGACCGGCGGGAAGCCGGCGCGCGGGTGATGCTTTCCTGCATCGAAACCATCACCGCCAAATACATCCGGATCCAGGACGACCCGATCTGGGAGCGGATTGACGGCTATATCGGCGAGCATATTCACGACAGGATCACCGTGGAGAATATCAGCGCCGAGATCTTTATCAGTCCGTCTACTATCTACCACCGGACTAAGCAAAACACAGGGATGTCCCTGAGCAACTATGTAGCCCGCCGAAAAATGATCAAGGCCAGCGAGTACCTTTATCTTACCGACTATAAAATCAATTACATTTCCACCTTGCTCGGGATCGACGATTATAATTACTTTTCCCGCCTGTTCCGCAGAATTTTCGGCATGTCCCCCACCCAGTACCGCAGCGCAAACATCCACCGGCTGGGCCTGGACCCCAGCCGGTACCGGCCGAGTCCGTCTATTTCCGTTTCCGAGCATCCCAAAAAATTGTAGCAGGAGGTATTTTGAATGAAAAAACTTCGCGCGACCATCGACCCCCTTCAGGAAAAAGGCAAAATCAACAGGGAACTGTACGGCCAGTTTATCGAGCAGGCCGGCAGGATCGTCTACGGCGGCCTGTTTGTGGGAAAGGATTCCCCCATCCCCAACGAAGACGGCGTGCGCCTGGATGTTATCCAGGCTTACCGGGACATCCAGGTGCCGCTGCTCCACTGGCCCGGCGGCGGGGTGGCTGATTCCTACCATTGGATGGACGGCGTCGGCCCTCAGGAGGAAAGAAAGCCCCTGATCAACCGCTGGACCCACCAGGTGGAGGACAACAGCTTCGGCACCCATGAGTTTTTCAATTTATGCGAAGCTCTGGGCTGCGAACCGTATCTGGTATTCAACGTAGGCAGCGCCACCGTGCGGGAGACAGCCTCCTGGCTGGAATACATCACCTTTGACGGCGATACTGAAATGACCAGGCTGCGGAAGAAAAACGGCAGGGAAAAGCCCTGGAGGCTGAAATACATCTGTATGGGAAATGAATGGTGGTTCTATGAGACAGCCCAAGGCTACGCGGAGGATTACCGGAGGTACAGCCAGTTTGCCCGGGAGTATGGGGACAACAAGCTGGTACGGCTGCTGAGGGGGCCCCAGCATTTTTCCTATGAGCATACGGACCAGCTGGCGGGGCTGGTGGAGCCGGGAAGCTTTGACGCGATGACCCTTTATCAGATCATTCCCTCTGTTCCGGAAGGCGGCGGCCAAAGTATGCAGGGCGGGCCGATTGTCAGCGGCGGCAGCGTGGAGTTTACAAGGGAGGAGTATTACGCCGCCTTGCAAAACGCTTTGAAAATCGACGGCAGCATCACCCGGCATCTGGGGATACTGAACCGCCGGACCGGTAATCAAGGCGTGAAGCTGGCAATTGACGAATGGGGCACCTGGTACCGCCAGGAAAAGCCGGAGGAGCTGTGGTCTATGCACATGACCATGCGGGACGCCCTGATTGCCGCCGCCGTGCTGAATATTTATAACCAGCGGTCTAAGGATTTGCTGCTGTGCAGTCTGTGCATGTCCATTAACGCCCTATGCAGTATTTTGGAGACCAAGGGAGATCAGCTGGTGAAAACCCCGGTTTATTACGTGTTCCGGATGTACCAAGGGCATCAGGACGCGGTCTTGGTTCACAGCTTTATGGAGGAGGATACGGTTTCCTTTCAGGGACAGGAGCTTCCTTGCGTATCCTGCTCTGTATCTAAAAAAGGCGAAACTCTGCTGGCGACTCTGGTGAACTGTTCCCTGGAAAGGGACTACGCTCTGGAAATCGAGCTTCCCCATTGGTCCTGCCGCCAGTGCGAAGGGGAAATCCTCACGGGTGAAATCCACAGCCGCAACACCTTCGACGCGCCCTGCGCCGTGCTTCCCCAGGCGTTTACGGATTTTCAGATAGAGGACGGACGCCTGCGCCTGACTCTGCCCAGGGCCAGCGTGGTTTCGCTGACGCTCGCGCCTTAGAGCCGAAGCCTTGGCCTGAGATTCTTTTTTACCCTTGAGGGGCAGCTGAACCACAAGCCGCGGAACCGAACAGCCGCAGCCAATTCGCTCAGGGGGAGAAAGAGAAGATGCCCTTTTTCGTGCCGCCTCTTGTCCGGAAGCTTAGCGTAACCCGATTGCCCTAAGCCTATGCCCGGTTTTTGCGGCTGAAACCGCTGGCCCTATCAAAACACAAAGGCCGGAGAGAGAACCTCAATTGGTTTTCTCTCCGGCCTTTAAAAGAGTCGGCTTGTTAAAAATTTCAGGCAGTCTAATGGGAATACCTATCCTCCAGGAGCTGCTCCTAAGGAGCCGGGCGCCCGGTTATTGCTTTTGAAAACGGCTGGACAGCGCCTCAACGCATTTGGAATTGGAAAACTCCGGGGTCCCAAATTGATCCAGGGGCAGCTGAATCAGAAACTCCAAAATTTGATCCGGGTTTCGCTTGGTTCCCAAATACCGCGCAAGCTTTTCGATGTTTTTCACGATGCAGCGTTCCTCCTGAAAAATATTTGACTTAGAAGCTATTTTTAATTATAGTACATTTGTTCTGTTTTTCAAGAGGTTTTGGAAAAATTTACAAAATAGCTTTTAAAAAATCGGGCCGGAACAGGCTGGCCAGGGGAAAGAATGGGAAAGGACCGGCAAAAAATGAAAAACAGCGGCAGCGGTTTTCTATGCCTTATCATTTTGAAATTGAGTATTTTGGAAAGGCCGGCTTATCATAAGTCGATAGAGGAAAGGAAAACATTTAAGAGGAAGAGAAAAAAGGATAAAGGAAAAGCCCGCTGCGGATCATAAAAAAGAAAGAAGAATCAAATAGAGCCTGCGGCCGTCCTGGGCAGGCGGATAGGGCCGGGCTGTATCGTACTAGCTAAAGCGGAAGAAACCGGCGGCAGGGATCAAAAACCCAGACGTAAAGCGTGAAAAAGGACCGCTCTCCATGGAACCCCCAAAAACCGTTTTGCCCGCGCCGCTGTTTTTTGACGCTGTAAAAGCCCCAGGAAGCCGCAAGGCTTCCTGGGGCTTTTCTGTGTGCTTAATTCAACAACATTAGTTTAAAACGTCGCTGCTTATCCCACAGACGAGGTTTTTTGGAAAACCCTCGGACGGTAGTTGGGATAAATATGATAAATTTTCCCTGATACGGAAACCATAGAAATCGGGAGAGTAGGGGCTAAGCGGTGAAGAGCTTCGGCAAAGGTATCCGGCCCGCCGCTTTCGCTGCTGAAAAGCTGGGTTACCACCTGTTTGGCGCCCGTCTTTCGCACGAATTTTGCGGTAGCGTCTGCGAAATCATCGTCGAATAGGATGGTAAGCTCCGCGCCGGCTTCCTTGCATTGCTGATAAAACAGCTCGATTTCATGGCCACGCGCACAATACCCATTGGCGCTGGGCTGTATGTTGACGACTTGCAGGGGAAGATTCATTTCTAAGGACAATCGTTTCCCGTAGGCAATCAGCTCTTTGCTGAAATCGGGATGATTCACGCAAACGAGTATGGACTCTGTGGCTTTTTTGTTCACAAGAGAACCTCCTTTCTGTCTTTGTCGCTTACTATTATAGAGAGCAAAAGTGACGTTCCTAGAAACAAATTATAGCTGTTTTGTGAATAATCTATAAATTATCATAGGACAAACACAATTCGAATGGAGAATTATTACAAGAAACGCCACGGTATTGCTAGGTTATGCGGGACGGAGGTAAAAAAGAAGCAAAAATTAAATCTCAGCCAACAAACGGTTTGGGCGGGCCTCGGCTGTGAATCGGAAGCCCCTGGGAAAAATAAAGGGAAAGGCTCCCTTTTCGACAGAAAAAGCCATCCGGCGGATGCTTTCGGGAAATACCGATAAGTTTTCTCCGATTCATGAAAAGGCGGCGGTACGCCGGGCTTTCCGAGAGTAACCGTGCCGGCTTTGGGGTAAAATAGGAAAACAGCGGCAGGCCGGCCCGGGTTTAACAATTAGTTTACAATTCTCATATTGACATTTCGGGCAATCAATGGTAAATTAATAATTAGATTAGCACTCTATCATTAAGAGTGCTAAAATGAAAATGACGGGGGTGAGGATATGGAGCTGGGAGCCAGAAAATTAAAGATTCTCCAAGCGGTGATTGAGGCCTATATTCAGACCGGAGAGCCGGTGGGCTCTAAGGCGCTGTGCGAGCTGCTGGACGTCTCCGTATCGTCAGCCACCATACGGAATGAAATGGCCAGCCTTTCCGAACTGGGACTGCTGGAGCAGCCTCATACCTCGGCGGGCAGGATTCCCACCCAGTTTGGCTACCGGCTCTATATCAACGAGCTGATGAAGCCGAAGCCCTTGTCCGACGAGGAAATGCGGTATATCGACGGGTATCTGTCGGAATACGCCGACGATCCGGATTTGCTGCTGGAAAAGGCCGCCGAAATGCTGGCGGAAATGACCAAATACGCCGCCATCTCCACCACGCCCACCAACCGGGACGCCACTATCCAGCGGATCCAGCTGGTGCAGACCGGCCCCCACACCGCCATGCTGGTGCTGACCACTTCCACGGGGGCGGTAAAAAGCAAGCTGTTCCGGACGAATTACCTTTTGAATTCAGATATCCTGCGGATGTTCTCCAACGTGCTCAACGAAAAGATGGGCAGCGTGCATCTGCTGAACGTCACGCCGGACTTTATCAAATCCACCGCCTTTTCCATCGGGGAGCTTTCCCTGATGATGGCGCCGGTGTTTGTGGCCCTGGGCCAGGCGTGCCGGGAGGTTCTAAAGACCAACGTGCTGCTGGAGGGCCGCACCAACCTGCTGTATCTGCCGGAGTACGAGGTGGACAGCGTGAAGCGGCTGCTTCATTTTTTGGAACAGCGCGGCGAGCTGGCGAAGCTGATCGGGGCCCAAAAGGAAAAGCTGGGGGTGCTGATCGGCGGGGAAAGCAACCAGCCGGAGATGATCGACACCAGCGTGGTGCTGGTCCGGTACTCCATGGGCCGGCAGACCCGGGGAACCCTGGGCGTAATCGGTCCCACCCGGATGGATTATCCCAAGATTGTTTCCAATCTGCAGTATCTGGCCCAGTCTGTGGGCGGTATGCTCAACGAGATTATGGACGTAGGCGTTTAGCCGCGCTTTAAGATACAGAATTCAACCGAAAGGAGACATAGATCTTGAGTAAGAAGGAAAAAAGAGAGAAGGACCAGGAAAAAAATATTCCCCAGCAGGAGACGGCCTGTGAGGAAGAAACGGAAAAGCAGCCGGAAGCTGAAACTAAGGCCGGGGATCACGAGGCAGCGGCAGAGGAAGCCCAAAGCAGCCCGCTGGAGGAGCTTCAAAAGGAGCTGGGCAGGCAGAAGGACCTGCTGCTGAGAACCGCGGCGGAATATGAAAACTTCCGGCGACGCTCTCAAAAAGAGCGGGAAAATGTATACGCGGATGCTTACGCCGAAGCACTGGGCGAGGTGATGCCGATGGTAGATAATTTGGAGCGTGCACTGCAGTGCGGCGAGGGCGAACAGCTTCACAAAGGCTTGGAAATGGTGATGAACCAATTTCAAGAAATGCTCAAAAAGCTCGGAATTGAGACATTCGGTGAAAAAGGCGATACTTTCGATCCGAATATTCATCATGCAATTATGCACGAGGACAACGAGAATTTGCCGGAAAACAGCATTGTAGAAGTTTTCCAGCGTGGATATAAAAAAGGAGAGCGCATTATTCGTTGCGCCATGGTGAAAGTTGCCAATTAGTTTTCGCACTTTATCAGTTTTTGTCAGTGAGAAAACTTTTGAGAACCGGCATTCAGGTGTGTTTCGCATATGTACGGGACATGCTTCATAAGATGTGACAGCATGAGGGTTCAAACAATGCCGGCGGCAGAAAACCGTTTTGGACCTCCTGGATCCGACAGAACGACGTATGGACCTCTTTCCCGTGGGGCGCCTGGATAAGGACACCACAGGTTTGCTTCT
>OLWB01003202.1_pt1 | contig 12033 bp, 11 predicted proteins | sample 1673331 | NCBI WGS metagenome assembly OLWB01 (sample SAMEA3178943, study PRJEB25190) | human gut metagenome | biome: human gut; feature: human-associated habitat; material: faeces | place: Austria | collected 2013 | reverse complement strand
GGAAGGCCCCGGCAACTGCCGCCCCGGCTACGGCAAGTATGACCGTGCCCTCGGCGTGCAGTACATGCTGGGTGTCTGGGACCTGCTGGACCGCCTGGACGAGGAAAAGTCCAAGTAATTTTTGCCATCCTCAAATTGCTGTATAACAAAAAGGACGCTGTAGCGATACAGCGTCCTTTTTTGTTAGAGTTTTATTGTATGATGAGCCGCTTTGTCCCCTTGCTCCCTCTGCCGCCATTGCCCCTACCCGACACCTTACCCTTTTCACCACTCTGTAGGGGCCGGGCATGCCCGGCCCGCCACCTCACGGCTGCCGCCATTGAATCCTCCCTTCGTAGGGAGGGGTCTTGACCCCTCCGCCGCACCTTACCCCTGCCCGACAGCTTACCCTTTGCACCTCCCGGCTACCGCCATTTAATCTTCCATTCGTAGGGAGGGGTCTTGACCCCTCCGCCGCACCTTGCCCCTACCGCTGCTTTACCTTCCACTCTGTAGGGGCGGCATATATGCCGCCCGCGCCTCCCTTGTCAAAGGGAGGTGGCCGAGCTTGCGAGGCCGGAGGGATTCCTGCCGCTTTGCCCTTCTGCCTTCCTTACCCCTTCACCTCGTTCACCAGCTTCTCCCCTCTCGCGAACGCCCGCGCGTTCTCCATCGTCGTGATGGCAATGCTCTGCAATGCCGTCCGCGTGAAAAATGCCTGATGGCTCGTCACCACCACATTCGGGAAACTCATCAAAATCGGCACGACCTCGTTCTGCAAAACGTCGTCCGAGAAGTCCTCGAACACCTGCCCGTCCTCGTCCTCGTAGACATCCAGCCCCACGCCCGCAAATTTGCGGGCCCGCAGCGCGTCGATCAGCGCGTTGGTGTCGATCAGCCCACCGCGGCTCGTGTTGACAAGAATTGCGTTGTCACGCATCATTTTGATGGTGTCAGCGTTGATTATATGGTGCGTCTCGGCTGTCAGCGGGCAGTGCAGACTGATAAGGTCTGCCGTGCGCAGCAGCTCGTCCAGCTCCACATAGCGCACAATGCCGTCCAGCGCGGGATTCCTGTACTGGTCGTAGGCCAGCACCGTCATGCCAAACCCGTGACAGATGCGCGCCATGGCCGCGCCGATGCGCCCCGTGCCCACAATACCCGCCGACGAGCCGTACAGGTTGTACCCCAGCAGACCGTCCAGCGCAAAGTTGTTGTTGCGCACCTTGATATACGCCTTGCAGATGCGTCGGTTTGCGGCCTGCGCCAGCGCCATAGCGTGCTCGGCCACGGCCTCCGGGCTGTAGCCCGGCACGCGCAGCACCGTGATGCCGCATTTCTGCGCCGCGGCCAGGTCCACATTATTGTACCCTGCGCACCGCAGCAGCAAGCAGCGGATGCCCACCTGCGCAAGCTTTTCCAGCACCGGAGCCGAGCAATCCGCATTGACGAACGCGCACACAGCGTCCCCGCCCTGCGCCAGCGGCGCGGTGTCCGCATCGAGATTCGCCGTCAGAAACCTGATCTCGCAGCCATATTCCGGGTCCGCCGCCAGCACATCAAAATAGTAGTGGTCGTATTCCCGCGTACCATAAAAAATAATTTTCATAAAAACGCCCCCAGTCTCCTTCAGTATCTGCTTTTTACGCAATTAGTATACCGAATCGGACGGGGGATTTCTGTTGTCGGGACAACAGGCGATTATTTTTATTCCTTTTGCATTGCATATTGCTTTCCTTTAACCACCCAGTAGGGGCCGGGCATGCCCGGCCCGCACGCTTCGGTAAGCCTCTCCGCCAATCTTAAACAACAACATCCCACACCAACCACCCCGGCCACATCAGCTTCCGCCCGCGCGGAATCTCCCGCGCCCTAAAAACAGCCCGCGGGGCTGTTTTTGCCCCGCGGTACGCTGGACGCGGGGCCCGCGGGGCCCGGGCTTTTCGATTCCCGCACGGGTCACCTTTTACGCCCGACACCTATTAAAAAGCGCATACAAAGAAAAAAGCACTACCTCAAATGAAGTAGTGCTTTTTGGTGACCCGAAGGTTTCAATATCCGAACCATTCCCTTTAGAAAGCGCGATGGGCTTGTCCCCATCGCGAAGGTTTAAGTTTACAATTAGTTTGTTTTCAAAGACATACACCGTGTTCACGAAGCACTCAATTACCTGCCGTTGTACCTTGGGATCGCGCAAGTCACGCTGTTTGAACGATTTTAGCCACTGTACAACATACTCTTTCGTCAGCTTGGGGTGGGAGGTTTCTTCCTCAAAGATACTGATTTGCAGTTCCTCGCGCTGGGCTTCCAATGCCGTCAGACGTTCTTTCGTCGTTTGGGTGACGATGCCCTCTTCTATCGCTGCGGCGATGTTGTCAATTTTCTTGTTGACCTTTTCCAGTTCTTCTTGCAGTGCGGGCAGATGCTTTGCCTCCCCGAAATCGTCGAACAAGTAAACGCCATACTTCGACAGGAGCTTCAGCCGCCATCTTCCGGCAGTCACTTTGAACACGATGCCCTCACCGACTCAGGCGCGCCGGTTCTGTTCAGCTATCTGCCGGACATTCCACGCCTATTTCGTTTTATCTCTGCTATAAATTTTCTGAAATACAGCGGCATTATCGTCTGCTTCGATTTTCAGGCAGACGCGCTGCGGCCACTCTGCGGAGATTCCATCGAGTTGCAGATTATCAACTTCCGAGAATTTCAGGAAACATTTAATCTCTGAAAGGATTTTGGCCATGTCCGAAAGCCACAAATACTACTACATGAAGCTGAAAGAGACCTTCTTCAATGATTCTAAAATTCTGCTCTTAGAGCAAATGCAGGACGGTCCTTTATACATTCTCTTGCTGCTCAAATTCTACCTTATCTCTTTGCCCTATAATGGTCTCCTGTTGGTCAGTGAAAACATGCCGCATACATTCCAGACTCTTGCCATTGTCACGCGCTATCAGGTCGGCACCGTTGAACGTGCCATCAAGATTTTTCTTAAATTCGGGCTTATAGAGATTCTTGCAAATCGCACCTACTATATGACCGATATTCAACTCTTTATCGGTCAATCTTCTACCGAGGCAGAACGCAAGCGTATGGAGCGGCTTCGTCTCCAACAACAGCTCCCATCTTCTACCGTAAGGGCGGACATTTGTCCACCAGAGATAGAGATTAGAGATAAAGAAAGAGATAGAGATAAAGTCAGAGTGAGAGAGAAAGAGGGACAGCCCATCCGCTCCGCATTCGGAGCCTATCAAAACGTCTTTCTTTCTGACAGCGAATTAGTTGAATTGCAAAATAAACTACCAACCTCATGGAAGCATTACATTGACAGGCTCTCCGAGTACATGACATCCAGTGGACGTCAATACCAAAATCACGCTGCGACGATTCGTCGTTGGGCCGCTGCTGATCAGAAGAAAAGCCATCAGCAGACGTACAGCCGTGATTACAGCGTGGAGGAGGGCGAAACTGTATGAAAGAGCTTTCTTCCGAGATTCACGTACTGCTCAACAGCGCTGCACAAAACATCGTGCTAGCCGCAGATGAGTACATCGACCCCGCCGATGGCCTGATTCACTGCAAGTCCTGCGGCGGGCAAAGACAGGCTGTAATTCCTATTCACGGTATTGCAGAGCACTTCACCCCTCGATGCCTTTGCCCCTGTCTGGCGATTGCAGAACAGCGCCGCAGAGAGACTGAAGAACAGAGAAAACGTATTGAGCGCATCCGGCGCAGACGTGAGCAAGGCCTGCAAGACCGTCACCTATACAATTACACCTTTGCCAACGACAATGGGCAAAATCCATTGATGGAAAAGGCCCGTGCTTACGTTGATGGCTGGGATAAGGCCTACACTTCAAATACCGGCTTACTTCTTTTCGGGGATGTTGGCACAGGAAAATCCTTTTTTGCCGGGTGCATTGCCAATGCACTGCTGGACAGGGATGTTTCCGTGATGATGACAAACTTTCCCACCATCTTATCCCGCCTGACGGGGATGTTTCCCGAAGAGCGAATTGACTACATAGATTCCATCGGACGTTACGATTTACTGATTCTTGACGATTTGGGTGTGGAACGCAACACCTCTTACGCTATGGAACAGATGTTCCAAGTCGTTGACCGCCGCTACCGCAGCTGTAAGCCACTGATCGTCACAACCAACCTGTCGTTAGAGCAGATGAAAAACGCTCCCGATGTCGAGCATTCGCGTATTTATGGTCGTATTTTGGAATACTGTGCGCCCATCCTCTTTTCCGGCAAAGATATGAGGAAAAACAATGCGGATACAACCAAAACTACTGCCAGAGAGATTTTATCCACTAAAACCACACTTTAATTTTTGATAAAAAGAAGGAGCTTTTGCATTGAACAATCAAAAGAAAGACGTTTCTAAATATTTTCACGATACTCTGACGCTTATGAAAAACTACCGGGATGCACTATGGAATGTAGAAGTTGCAGAACGAAATTTGCATGCCGAGTTTCACGCCGCCTATGGAGCTTCTAATAGGGCATCTTTTGACGATTTAGCTCTCCCAAATCCGCACCTTGAAGGGTACGCACAATCCATATCACGCAGTAAAAAGATGTTGTCTGTTATAGATTCATCCGTTAATCTGATGCGGGAAAAGCACAAGAAAGGTGAGCTCTACTATTGGATTCTCTATTATTCATATCTTTCTCCACAGCGCTATGAAAACGCTAATGAGATTCTGTACGCCCTAGATGGAAAAGGCTTCACACTTTCCATACGCACCTATTACAGCCGCCGCGAAGAAGCTCTAAGCATTCTCAGTTCCGTTCTATGGGGTTACACTTCCGTGAAATGTAATGATATTCTCGACTTATTTATGGTTGACTAAAAGGAGTTCTATTTGCCGCAAAAGTCTTCTGATAATGCATCTATTGACGCTCAGATCATCCCCACCATCAAAGACCCGCAGATTGATTCTGCCTACATAAATCAATTTGCAAAGTTTATTCTCCCCTATATCCAGCAGGACTACGAGCGCGAGCTATCTCAAAAGGATATGCCAAAAGAATCCAATTAGCCCTTTATATGCAATCCGGGCGGCAGTCACATCGACTGCCGCCCGGATTTTTTGCGCTATTTCGTATATAAATCACTGATACAAAAACACAATCCGAACCCATTCTCATAAAGAATTAAGTTCGGATTATGCTGTCTTGGTGACCCGTGCGGGAATCGAACTGATATTTTATACGTCTTCGCGCTTCAGTTCTTCGTATTAACGTACAATTTACAATTTGATATTGTTTTCAATGTTTCCTCGCGGTATCTACTGTGGTGTCGGACTGTGGTATTTCCCTACCTTTCGCCCCCCTCTTTGCAATCCATGCAGAGAGGGGGATTTTTTGTTTTAATAATTCTTTTACAAATTTTTAACAGTTTCATAATGTTTTGAAGCGGTTAAACGCAGGTCTCAAGGAAAAACGTTGGTATAGTACTACAGTCAGAAAAAAACAACTCACAGAAAACAGGAGAAGCGACAATGAAACGACCTCATATCAAACCGTATAAAGCACTTCACGCTCGAATCTATCTACATGGTGAAACTGATTCTAGCATTGCTGAAAAAGTTGGGCTATCCCAGCAGCAGATGTCTACCCGCATGCAAGGGTTATGCCCATTCGATGTAACGGAAATGCTTCGCATCGGCATCGAATTAGATTTCGAGCCAGAAGATTATTATCTTCTTTTTATCCGTCCTACCCAATCCTTTATAAAAGGAGAACAAAAATGAATTACTCATCTCTCTACACTCAAAAAGATTTGATGCAAAAGGTTAAGCCACGTCACACAGGTGGCTACCGATTGGACTTGCAAATTAACAATGTCCGCAAAACTTTTTATAGTTCTAAGGCAGGCGATGTAGGTCGCCGCGAATGTGCAAAAAAGGCTCTCGCGTGGATTGGCGGAAGTTCCGCGAAGAAAAGCTATACCATCACAACGGATAAAATATTTCAAGACTTTTTCCATGACAAAGAAACTGTCACCGATGATATCTACAATCTCAAAAATTATTACAAAAATCACATTTTCCCCATCATCGGTGAAATTCCCGTTCTTTCTCTAACCAAGCAGGACTTGCGCCGTGTCATCAATACTGCTTACAAGGCTGGGTTGAGCGAAAAAACCTTGAAGAACATTCGCGGTGTGCTTTCGAGTTTTTGCTTCTATCTTGATGATAGTGATATTCGCAACGACCTTAGCGCACGTTCAATCAAGATTCCTAAAGGAGCGAAAAAATCTCATAAAAAGATTTTATCGTCTGTCGGAATTTATCAAGTCTTTTCTTTCGATAATACCTTTCTACGCGGCGAAGAGGTCTACGATGATTTGATTAACGCTTATCGGCTAGGTATTGCGTGTGGTCTTCGCCCCGGTGAAATCATGGGGCTACAATGGGGCGACATCACAGATAGCGTTATACATATCCAGCGCGCAATAAATGAAAAGGGTAGACAAACCAGTGGAAAGAACGAATTTGCTGACCGACTTTTGCCCCAAACCAAATACACTCGTGCCCTTTTCGCTTCGCAAGCGGCTTTCGTCGGTGCCCACGTTTCCACTGAGCGAGTTTTTGGCGACTACTCGGAGATTACCTATCGTTTCCGCTTCAAGCGCTACTGTGAACACAATGGCATTGACTATGTGACTCCCTACGAATTGCGTCACACATTTGCATCAATCTACAAGACCACCCTCCCCTTGTGGCAGTTGGACGAGTTGATGGGCCATGTACATCCCGGCATGACACTGGGCGTGTATAGTCACCCAATGGACGGTGATTCAGATGGCCTAGTTGCACTGCTCGAAACCGAATTAGACAGGAAAATTGAACACGGCGAAAAGGTGTATTGTGTGGGTCGTGCTTCAGCACGATCCGCACAATGCACCGAACCGGGTACAGTGTTGGTATAATATCGCCGGACAAATTAAAGAGGGTGATGCCTATGTGCTAACTAGTTTGTTTATTCTGCGATTTACTTTTTTCACACATTACATTACTAAGGAGATAATTGACATGAAAATTATTGGAATTTGCAAATCAGACTTTCACGCCAAGAATGGTGAAGTCATCAAAGGTTACTCTGCATATGTCATTGACAGCATCGACTCACGATACGGTCAAGGACAATCCGCTGAACGCATTTACCTCTCCGAACGAAAACTTGCCGCAATGAACATGCCCGACCCCTTTGTTCTTTTGGACCGCGAGGTGAAAGTTCTCTACAATCGCTATGGCAAGGTCGAGACCATCGACATTCTTGACTAACGCTTGAGTTCGCGCTGGTGGGCTGTGCGCCTGCAAGGTGCATAGTTCGCCAGCTATATTTTTTTGTTGCGGTTTTCCCGCAGTTGCGGGGGGACTTGACAGTGTAACATCTTAGGGACATTGTTCTCACACTCGGTGCTTTCATATGAATCCAACTATTGACAACTATTATTATATTCCCACTCCCCTTACTGATTCTTCCGGGCTTCCAATTATGCGGTGTATTCCCAAGATGGAAACTAACGTAATTGCACTATCCACTATGGGCAACACTACTAAGGTCGTTTATCGTCCTGCTTGCATTGCTCCCGGTGTTGATACGCATTTCGTACATAACTTTAATGTCGCATCAGGGTGGGCACTGCCAGACGAACGGACGCAGGAAGAACGTAAAGCCGAATCTATCCGCACTTCTGTCAGTCGTTCCATTCGTGCTGTCCGGGAATTGGCCGCTTGCAATCCGTGGCAGTTTTTTGTGACAATTACACTCTCCTCTTCTGTATGGCCTAACCGTTATACTCCCGATGGATTACAAGATACTATCAAGGCACTGGCTAAGCGTTGGAATCGGAAACGCAAAAACGGTTCAGCGTACTGCCCCGGTTTCAAGTTTCTGCTAATTCCCGAAATGCACAAAGATGGTGCTATTCACTTACATGGTTTTGTCTCTTGTATGCCTGCTAACGAATGTGCCCCCTACACAATGGCCGATGTCAATAGCTCTCATAAATTGCCTAAAAAAATCTGTGATAAGGTTCGCGCTGGAGAGACCATCTATCACAGCCCAACCTTTGAAAAGCTGTTTGGGTACAATACTTTTGAACCAATTGCAGATTTGGATAAGGCATCCAGTTATGTCGTTAAGTACGTTTCTAAAGAAATCGGCTCGACACCGTTCAAACTGCGCTACTGGTCTTCACGTGGACTTGCACGAGCAAAGCGGCTAGCTACATATTACTTCCCGGAGCATGGAGACTACTCCCATCAGCTTGAAGAGTACAACAAATATATGCTTTCTATTGCCGCCGTCACAAAATCGCATCACGCCATGCATCAAGAGTCATATCTAGCTGTCAAAAATCGTGCAAAGAAATCAACTGAAAGTCAACACCTAGTCAATATAACCACCTATATCAATGGCTGTGAACACTCTTCCGCCAGCATTTTAGAACACATGGACATCACCTACGATTCTTCCCCGCACTATGTGACATTTAGGTCGAACGCTCTTCTTGCCACACAGGAGGAAGTTGCAAGTGCTCAAGTTCAGCTCGATTTAATGCACAGCTATCTCGTTGCTTCCAAACTACGTCAAGAATGTCTTGACCTTCAAAAAGCCGAGCAAGATGGGCTTTTAGATTGGATTGACTATAATCCTTATATTCACCTCGCAAAAGACAACCCACTTTTGAAATGTTTTAGTTTTCCCGCCCCCATGCCCTCATTGACGCAGCTATCCCTCTACGATTTACAGCAAAAATTTGCTTCACACGAAAAGGAGTTCCACAATGAAAAATCTACTATCAACTAAAATCGGAACAATGCTTTTTTACGTCATTAATACTTTTAATGACGGTATAAAGCGTATTGCTTCTTCACTTTCAAAAAAGATGATGTATACTGCTCTTGTTCTTCTTGCTCCACTTTTGCAATTTTTCTCTATCCCTCGACATCTTCTGATTGGCTTGCTTCCCTGCTATATCACCCTTGATGTGCTCTTGGCTATAATGTTTGTCTTTCCTTTTTCCGATTTGCACCGCCTTTCAACGCTCTACAATTTTTCAACAATCGACTTCCACAACAGCGTTGGAGCTTGCCCTTGGTTGGTTAATCGTTCCGTGTCTGACGGCGTGACTACATATACTTTTCAATGCAAAGGTTTGTCGCTCGATTATTGGAACGAACGAAAAAAAGATTTGGAGTCGGCTTTTGATTCGCACATTCTAAGTATCAATTACGCCGATGGGTCAGACAATTTATTCGAGGTCAAAATGTTTCCTGCAAAGGGTGCTTTGCCGACCAAAATTTCTACACCGAAATTTTCTCCCGAAGATTTTGTAATTAAATTAGGTGTTTCGTATGCCGGTGAGTACAACATCAATTTTAATTCCTTGCCACACATGCTGATTGCTGGTGCAACAGGCGGCGGTAAAACGATTCTTTGCCGTTGGATTGTCTATCAGCTTGTCAGCAAAGGGGCCACTACTTACCTAATCGACCAAAAGGGCTACGTTGACTACCGTGATTTGCGTGAGGACTGCCGTTGCCTTGATTCAAACGAGAAAATCCTTGACGGTTTGCAATCCGTAGTTGATGAAATTTCACAGCGCATGGAACTGTGCCGTTTATCTGGTGTTTCTAAAATTTCTGACTACAACCAACTGATGGGAGTAGAACCGCAACCCCCAATTTTTATCGTCATCGACGAGGCCAACTGCCTGCTAGACCCAACAGGTAAAAGCAAGGCGGAAAAGGATTTCATTCAAGAAATCGTTCAACATCTTTTAACGATTACCCGCCTTGGACGTGCGGCTCATGTGCATCTAATCTGCATCTGCCAGCGCAGTGACGTCAACAGCATTCCCGGCGCACTCAAGGCTAATATGGAAATCCGTATCACTTCACACTGTGCAGATAAGGAAAGCAGTATGACGATTCTCGGCGTTGGTGATGCTGCCAATTTGCCCAAGATTCCGGGGCGTTTTCTCGCGTCCGATGGCACCGAATTTCAAGCATATGATTTCACTTGTCCACCGGGGCAAAATTTGTAAAACACCCCTCTTGATTTATAGCACGTCGGGCGCGAGGATCGCGCCCGACACTTTTTTCTTTTTATTTTCTCTTTTTCCTTAACTTTTTCTAAAAAAGCCCCTATTTAAGTATTGAATCTATTACCACTCCATGTTACAATGCAATCAAAAAATGAAAGGATGTTTTTTATGAAATCTATTCGGCACAAGCTCCTAGCGCTTTCTGTATCTTGTGCGCTGGCGGTCAGTCTGGCAGGCTGTGGCGTTAATGTGACAGGCGTCACACTGAATCTACCCGATAGCATGGAAAAGGGCACAACGCTCACTGCCACACCAGAGTATGCCTTTGACGGTGCGACACCCGAAAGCGCCGCTCTTACCAAAAAGCTGGACGCGCTGGATATGAGCTATACTTCCAGTGACCCCGCTGTGCTGGTTGTGGACGAAAACGGCAATATGGTGGCAGTCAGCGCGGGCACGGCAGAGGTGGCGCTATCGAGCAAGGACGGCAAAATCACCGCCAGCAAGACGATTGAGGTCGTTGTCACACCTACTGGCATCACCACAACGGACGCGCTGACGCTGACGGCGGGTGAAGCCGCCACACTTGAAACCGCCGTTGCGCCCGATGATGCAACACACGTTTCCATCAACTACACATCTTCCGATGACGCTGTTGCCACGGTCAGCGATGCAGGCGAAGTCACGGCAGTAGCGGCTGGCGATGCAACCGTTACTGTCGCTGTAGATGGCACGGCGCTTTCCGCTGATTGCAAAGTCACGGTTTTGCCCGCCATTGAAAGTGTAGAACTAAACTATACCACACTTTCCCTGCGGCCAGAGGGCACGGCACAACTTACCTATATCGTTGCCCCCGAAGAAGCCCTTGCCGATACCGTCACCTACGCCAGCAGCGACGAGTCCGTTGCCACAGTAAACGCAGACGGTAATGTTACCGCCGTTGCAGATGGTACAGCAACCATCACTGTTGAGGTCAACGGCGTAACGGCTGAATGCGAGGTCACTGTCAGTACCAAGGCGACCAGCACATCAAATGCCACCAGCAATAACAACGGTGCAGCTTCCAGTAACAGCGGTTCTACTTCTGACGGTGGACAAGCTCAATCTTCCGCGCCCGCCACATCTTCCAGCTTTGAATATGGCGCTCTCCCAATGGACCCCGCCACCGATGGCGAAACATGGTGGAATATTGATTCTTCCGATTCCGCATACTGGGCTGTTGCAAACAATATCAATGCTATGCGCGCAGAGGGCGGACTTCCTGCCCTTACTGTAAGCAGTTCCTTGTCAAGTATCGCACACGATAGATGCGTTTACCTTATTGCAAATGATGTTTTCTCCCATGATGGTGCAACAACTGCGGAAATCTTGTGCTCTGGTGCAACAAGTGCGTCTGCAGCGTGTACGGGTTGGAAAAACAGCCCCGGTCACTATGCAAACATTATGACCCCCGGTTACACCCAAATGGGCATTGCCTGCACCTTTAATACAGCTTACGGCGTTGAAGTCTGGTGCGTGACTTTCTCTTAATCCGCATAATCCCATAATACACAATCTCCCCTTGCCCATCACACGAGCAAGGGGAGATTGCTTTTTTCAATTTGAAAAATCATCCCATTGGGATATGATTTCTGTTTGTTCCGCGATTAGCTCTCAAAACGGAGTGGACGGGCTGTCAAGGGGTCGTGGAATACCGCAGCCCCCATACTATCAAAAGGACGAGGATATGCCGCGAAAACCCCTTTACCGCCTGTTCACTTCGCTTTTATGCTTCGCGCGGGAACAACAGTCGCGTCCTCTCCCCCGGCACCACCCTATTGACAAAATTACGCGAGTGTGGTAAAAGTGTGGTATGCGCAATGCAGGCAAAGAGAAAAACACCAAAACCAAACGAATAATCGTCAGATTTTGGTGTTTTTAGCAAGTGACCCGTGCGGGAATCGAACCCACGTTAACGGCGTGAGAGGCCGCTGTCTTAA
>OLWB01003193.1_pt1 | contig 12050 bp, 14 predicted proteins | sample 1673331 | NCBI WGS metagenome assembly OLWB01 (sample SAMEA3178943, study PRJEB25190) | human gut metagenome | biome: human gut; feature: human-associated habitat; material: faeces | place: Austria | collected 2013 | reverse complement strand
GAGCGGCCTGGGCCGCGGCAACGGGCGCTCCGCAGTGCGGACAGAAAGCCGCCCCGGCGATCTCAACCGGCTTTCCGCAGCGCGGGCAGGCGGGAAACGTTTTACTTTGCGTCATAGACCCATACCTCCTCACGTTATGATACGACGAACCGGCCTGGAAAGTCAAGGGCGGCATGGGTATGGGGATTTTGCGGCCGACTTTTCAAAAAAAACGTAAATTCCCCCTTGCCAAACCAGAAGAGGTTGTGTATAATATCATCGTTGCCCGTTCGGGGCATGCTGATATAGCTCAGCAGGTAGAGCGCATCCTTGGTAAGGATATGCTCCATGCAGGATGACAGCATAATTATTCACGCACGCTGATATAGCTCAGCAGGTAGAGCGCATCCTTGGTAAGGATGAGGTCACCAGTTCGAATCTGGTTATCAGCTCCAGACAGTCGCCTCTGTGAGACAACTCGCAGGGGCGATTTTCTTTGTATTGTTAGGTTTTCTGCTTTCTCCTCCTCTCTTGACCAGGAAGTGCCGCTTGCATCAGGCCTCGGTTTCCAGCTAACATTTCGGGCACATTTTCAGACTCCCAGCTAATTTTAGCCTCTTGACGGCCTTGCTGATTATGCGCCGAATGAATGTGCATAGCCGCCTGCTAACAAATCCTGCTAACACGCAGAAATCTTTGCATCAGGCGCGCTGACGTGCACCGAGTGTCAGGGATTGCAGAAGCTTCCGGCACAGCTCTGGGTTTTGCTGAATCTGTGCCATTAGCGCAGACACATCCGCGCTGTCCTGCGCCCCGCCAGACGTTTCCCGATGCGGATAGAAGCTGTTCTCCACCAGCCGTGACAGGGCGCGCTTCTCGTAGTCCAGCGCCTCGTTGTAGTGGTTCATCAGGACCTCCGGCGACTGTCCGGCGTTTTCCGCAACCAACTGATAGTTGTTCTGCGACAGACGTACCTTGTGCATCTGACCAGACTTGCGAAGCCCCTGGAAATCAATGCGTTCATTCTCCGGGATGCCGATCCGCTTTTGATGCTCTTTGAAGCTCTTTTCCAAATTCTTGGGATCGACAGGTCGTCCGTCCGTCTGGCAAATCAGCAGTCCGTAATCCCGATACTCCTCACGGAAGAACGCCTTGTTTTCCTCAATCCGCGCCAATCTCCCACGCAGCTCATCCAGCAGCGGCGTGGTCAGATACTGCTTCCGATGGCTGTCCTGCGTTTTCGGTCCCTTGAGAATCATGCTGCTTTTCGAAGTAAGCACCTGCTTTGGGAAGATGCGCAGCACCTCATGCTTGGGCAGCACGCCGATTGCGCTGTCTGATACGCGCTGGATCTGTCGGGTGATCCACAGGCTGCCATCCCGGAAATCAATCGTATGCAGATCAATTCCCGCGGTTTCGCCAGCCCGCAGGGAGCAGACAAACGCCAGGTGGACGGCCAGGTGAAGCAGCTCGTCCTCCTTGATGCTGTCGAGCACCTCATAAACGCGCCGGGCATCCCAGGCTCTCCGCTTGACCGTTTTTTCCGTGGGCGCGGTGACCTTGGGGATTTCGCTGATGTAGTGCCACTTCTTTGCCGTCTCAAAGCCGGAGGTCAGGATCGTAAAGCACTTCTTCACGGTACTGGAGGACAGTGTCGGAATTTCCTCCGGGTGCTTCCCGTAGCTCTTTGGCCCGCGGCAGGGTTTCCGGCTCAGCGCGTCCAGGAAGTCGTCAATGTCCTCTACCGTGATGCTGCTCATCACCCGGTCACCAAAGTACGGCAGAATATGCCGGTCCAGATTGCTGCGATAGCTGTCATAGGAGTTGGGCGAAAAGCGCTCCTTTCTCGCGTGGATGGGCAGCCACTTCTCCGCAAATTCCCGATAGGTCTTTGCGGTATTATCCTCCGCTGCGTGCGGAAGTGCTTCCTCCTGCGTTCTGGGGCGGAAACGCTCGACCACCTCCCGCTCCACAGCGCGCTTGCACTGGTATTCGGCGGCAGCCTTTCGGATCTCGTGGTGAAGCCGATTCTTTTGTAGATAGTCGATATAAGCCTTCCTGTGCATCGCCTCCAGCTCGGTGGAATAGGTTTCCCATTGGTGCTTGACCTTGCCGTCTTCTGTCCGGTAGGGATAAATGATGTTGTGGGCAATGCCCCTCACTTTGTAGGTTGCCATGATCGCTTTCCTTTCCTGATTCAGGTCAGGTAAGCTCAGCTTGCTCGTTCAGCCACTTGTCAAAGGATTCCTTGTGAATTCGCAGGCATCGCTTTCCCAGCCGCATCACCTTGAATTGTGTGGTTGTTTCGCAAAGCCCATAAGCCTTGCGTAGGCTGATGCCAAGGATTTGAGCCACCTGCTCGGCGGTATATGTCCGCTGAACGCATTCCCCTACAGAAAAATCACGCATCATGCGTTCTCCTTTCACTGTGCTGCACATTTATGGATTACTGTACCTCCTTCCGTATTTTCTGATTAGCAGGTACAGACATTCTATAAATATCTACAGCCTCTGTCAACAGTGGCGCCATGTAGAATATGGGGCAAGCACAAGGTCGCGGCCCGCTTCACCGCGTCATAGCCCCGCCTGTGCCGTCGGCATCTTGACCATCGTACACCGCAGGAACTCCCTCTCCAGTCAGTGGAGGGCTGTAGTAGAAGTCTCATTATTTCCGCATGGGATCGTTGCGAACGCGCTGGCTGCAGCGCGGTTGACAGGATGCGTGAATCGCTCAGGTATCACGGATACCGTCCTTGCGCCGCCCTGTCTGCCGCTCCCTCCACACGGATGAATGTCCTGTGCTTGCTATGAGGCCGATCCATCAGCCTGTTTATCAAGGTGCAGAATTCTTTATGGGGCAAACTGTTCGAGTATCGTTCTTATTACGAGTTGGTCTTCAGCGGATACGAGAGACGCTGCTTTTTTCAGAACCTTAATTTGTTCGGCACACAGCGTATGCAACTGTGGGTGATACCAATCGGCAACTTTATAGCCGCCGCCATAACGTCCACGAACAGATTCAATAGGGTGAGAAAGCATGAGCTCATGCAAATCATTTTGCATCGTCCGAACACTGACATGAAACTCCGTCGCAAGGTTAGAGGCCGTATCAAAGCGCCTGCGTAACAATACTTGCCACACAGCATGCTGACGCTCTATAACTTTCGCGTCCGCGTTTACACTCAAGCGCTCTCACCTTCTTTTGTGCCCCACAAGATAAGCCTATCGTCTAAATATGCAGACATGTTTCTTAATAAAAAAAAATTCATTTTTGGGATTTACATGTGCTGCTTATTAAATGATAAGTAAATGACAAGCGCGTATTATAATTGCTACAAAAAATAGCATACAAGCAAAAATAAAGAGCAGAGAGTGGTAAGCGTTAATCTCACCGCAGATTGCACGAGCAGAAAAAACGCAACAATAGTTCAAAGTCCTAACCGACTTCATACGACTGCAACCAAGTCGATTAGAAAGATTGGAGAAATTGGGACGTGGATCTGGGACTGCAAAAGCTGAATGCAGACTAGCGCTTTACCGTATAGACACAGCAAATGCCGCTGCTTATGGAAGGTTTGAGCGTGGAACAACTAAAAGCACACCGAAAGATAAACGACCTTGAGTTCAGATAAGCAGAAAACGTAGCTATTTTTTCAAAATATGGTAGTGTGTGTTCATGGCGAATGAGCAGCAAAATGTGCTAAAAGCAAAGAAAACTGTCACGATTTCTATAGAAGAATACGAAACATTCAAGGCAGAAAACGCGAGGCTGAATCAGCAGATTCAATGGTTACTGGAGGCATACGTTTTTCTGAGGGGGAGCGCATCTGTGACGAGTGTGGACACATGATACAGGAGATCGGCAAGGAAGTTCGCAGAACACTGCAGATCGTCCCTGCGCAGGTTCGTATTCGCCACTAAAATACCCCCGGAAATCCCGGTGCTCTGTTAATAGAATGTTTGCAGTGCTAATTTTGGTGAGGAGACAAAAACCAGCGGTCGCCATTGCTAGATGAAAACAAAAGCATCCGCAGTTGTTAAATAGACGGATCACGCCTATTTCTAATATGATGAAATCAGCCTCCCACAAAGCAAAGATTGATTGCTGTGTGGGAGGCTTTTAGACTACTTTCAGAATTTTTTATACTTAGAACGATACACCTGCTGAATAGCGAGTTATTTCATAACCATCAGCATTGAATGTTGCGGCAAGGCGGTACGTTCCGCTTCCAATTGAAGATGCGCAATTAAAAGATGCGGCGTATCCATTTGTGTTGTGGCTTTCCTCAGCCGGAGGAGTGAGAGAACAATCAAATTCCCATTCCCCTCCAACCTCTTTTTCAAGCCAACAAGCAGTCACTTTGATTGTTGCCATATTTTCATATGTCACACAATAGAGCTTCACTCTGCCCGAGGAGGAAAGTTCCACTTTCGTCGCGTCGAAAACACTATCAGCAAGAGGCACAATCGTATCAGCAAGGCTACAACTAATCCCAGCCATAAGAACTATCAATGCTACAAATCCTACAACAAATTTCTTCAAAATATTCATATTATTTCTCCTTTCAAGCTCCGATGTGTTTACGGCGATGTGTTTACGGAACAAAGATTGGGATACCTAAATAATGTTTTTTCTTAATCACCTTACTTTCTTAATTGATGAACGTTCTTTTGGCGTTATTGCGGCGTACGATTACTGCTAGCAATCACTTTTCCTCCTTCACAATCTATAGTGCGTGAAGAAAAATAAATACATTATCCCAAATGAAATTTTCAAAATAATTGATTTTCTTCGCTGAGACAATTGCTGCCAATCCTGGTATTAAGCAGACGAGCAATCTTTCTCAAGCCCTTTTCTTGCAACGCCTTCATGGACCGAAGCGACTTTTCAGCTTCCATTCCCCATTTCTGCGTAAATAATGTCATGGTCTGCGGCCAATCCAGCTCTTCTATCAGATGGTGCCGGATCACAAAGGCTTCATTTTCAGACAGCGCCGCAAAGAGCCCGTCAATCGTCATTAGTTCACGTTGTAACGCCGATATTCTCGCCAGTATCTCCGGAGGGGTTTCCGCTTCCCTGCCATAATATTGTGCTTGGCGCACTCTTAACTCCATTTCTATTTCACCACGTTGCTTAAAGAGCTTTCTAACGTCTTCTTGTGTATACATTAGTCGCCCTCCTCTTCTTCCGCAGCGCAGTGCTTAGTGCGACATGAACGGCAAGGAGAAAGGTGTCCTTTTATTTCTCGGTTTTCTCGAACTGATTAGACAACTTCTCCTCCAAGTTTTCCAGTCGGTTTTGGATGTTCACGATGCCGTCTTGAATATTGCCGCTGAGCTTATCAATGGTAGCCTGATACTGTGCTTCTCGTTCTTCATTCTGTTTCAGCATCCGAAAGAACAGATAAATGTACAAGCCAGCCCAAATTCCTTGCTGGAGTGCAATTTCGATAATATTCTGCAAGCTGGCGTCCATCGCTGTAATAGTCTCCTTTCTCTGGCATATCTAAGCAAGAACGGCTGTCTTCTTACTCCTCCCATATCATAATTCAAGTCAGCAAACAGAGGGAGTGCAAGAAACGGCGCAGTCCATACGTTTTTCGTGCAATTTTGACGCATTCATTGGCAACCGCCGTCTTGACGCATCATCAGAAATGCATGACCCTTTTCAATTAAAATAGTGTTTGAGGACTGACTTTTACACCGTATTTTGAATAGAATCCAAAAAACTTCAAATAATCAATTCGATAGCCTCCACGCCATGTTATAGCGGCGTTTATTTTTCGTGAGGCACAAAGTAAAATTGAAACGAAGTCAATGCTATCGATAGTAATCAATGTTATAGAAGGAACCGGCACACTATTAAAGAGGAGCGTATAAGCCTTTGAAAATAGATTATCGTCGTATAGGTCGCCATTTTCGCGCCGCACGTCAGCAACAGAACTTAAAACAGAAGGATATTGCCGAATTACTTGGTGTTTCGGTCAAGACCTATAGTAACATGGAACGAGGGGCACAAGAACTAAGCCTGTACAGGATTATTCAACTCTGCCTGTTACTTAAACTAAAACCAGGCTATGTATTGGATGACTGTAGTGATGACCTGCTCGCATTGGAAACACTTCCCGAAACGGTTTGTGATGCCAAGATACAGCTTATGCTTTTGAGCCGTAAATGTTCAGACGAAACCGCACAACTGCTCAATACCATTGACCAATTGCTTTATTCGGTTTTGGAATCAAAAGGCCAAAGATAGTATATTCTCCAACAATTCATCTTCTGCAGCAAGTACACCAATGCACCTAAGGCTATACAAGAGTGAGGAATGTTAATGGATGGATTCAAAAAGCATTGAAGAAATGTACGTAAAATACTACACGGCGCTTAAGCGCTACTGCATAAAACTGGTCTCTTATAATTCTCGTTATTCAGATATTGCCGAGGACTGCGTTCAGGAGGCTTTCTATCGTGCAGTTTGCAATGCGGAAGATTTTGAATCCAGTCCGAACCAGTACGGATGGCTGGCTACTTGTTGTTCACATTATATGCTGTCTCACATACGGCAATCCAAAAAGCGCGAAGCAATTATCGGTAAAACCGTGAGTTTGGAAGCATATGGGGATGTTCCGGATCTAATGGATAATATATTGGCTTGGATTGCTCATACAGAATATCAGGAAACGGTTGAAGAATTCATGGCGGAATTATCGCCGCTAGAACACAAAGTATTCCGTGCATATTATGAAAAAGGGTTATCCTTAAAAGAGACAGCCCAGCATACAAAACTTTCGACCACTTCTGTACGAGGAGCGCTAGATAGAATCCGAGCAAAGGGGCGCCATTTTCATCCGATGCTGCTCTTTTTTATTGGACAATGTATTTTGAGCTCGTTCAAGCACTATGTGTAGTGAAGGAAGTGGTCAATAATGAAGGATCAAAAAAAAGCCAGTATTATACAGATACTGGAGTTGATCGAATATGGAAGCATATCGCAAAACGAAGCCGTATGCCGGCTTGAAGCGCTATTGCAATCCGAAATAGATCAGAAAGACAGAGCTGCCAACATGGAATTGGTAAAAGCTTGCGAGGAATTGCTCTGGCAAATCGGTACGCAAGGAAGGTTGAAGTTTGAAGATAAGCGAAAAGAAAACCAGGCGGCATTGATGCGACGGTTAGAGCGGCATCAGTGTCTGACTACTGCTCGGCGTGTGGGAATGCGTATCGCAGCAGTAGCTGCTGCGATTTTGATTCTGATAGTTGTGGGGGATGGAATACTAAATCGGGAGTGGCTATCTGGAAGCTCTACGGATGATGAACAGCAGTATGCTATTCAAGGAAAGATTCTAGATCCCGGCCTTGTGGGGGAAGGTGCCGCGACAGACGATGATACCACTGTGGATAGTCTGACCACAACAGACTGGGAGGACGTTGTAGATTTCCTCGGAATGGAGCCGATACTCCCAGGCTATCTGCCGGAAGGTTGGCGCGCCGATCAATACCATGCAGTCCGATTTGACGATGAACTGATTCTAAATATATCTTATATAAATGAAGACAATCCGACTGCGACAATGATATTTCTCTGGGATCATTACTTCAGCGTAGAGGTGGCCAACCTAGCGCTGGAACAAAATAAAGAAGGCGAATTGATGGAGATAAATGGCATCCGTATATATAGGAGTTCAAATATGGAGAAGAACCGATTTGTCTGGATTGAGGGTAAGTCTGTTTACTCGCTGACTACAACATGTGATGAAAAAGAGATTGAAGCAATTATCTCTTCATTTGGGGAATAGTAGGTTATTGCAGATCAAGCCCGAATCCTACAAACTCCGTTTGGATGTGAATAGAGCGAAGTTATAGCAGGACGGCAGCAGATTCATCTGGCTGCCGTCCAGTTTGCATAATAGCATCAGTAGAAATCACAAGAGCTTTACACAAGTTGCGAATTTTTTAATTCCTATAGCTAGGAAGCATTCATTCTGAGAGCTTACAAAGTAAGCATCAATTTCTCACATCTAACGCTTCGTTTGAACAAGCATCAGCAATAACCGCCCTTCCACACTCATCGAAAGGGCCAGGCATCAGAGTAGATAGTAGATAGTATATAGCATTATCGCCTTGCAGTGTCCGTTTTTGCACGAAATATGTGCACATTGTGTTAATGTTTGCACTCCCTTTAATTGGCATTTTGCTCTACACTAAAGATGGCAAAAGGAAATGGTGGCCACCAGAAACCTGATGCACAAAATATAAAATGAAAGAAGGAAATCTGTACTATGGCTACTAATCTGATTGCGAATGGCAATTTTAGTGATGGAGATTTACACTGGACAAAAGGCTATTGGTATGCTGGAAACACCGTAACATGGCACAGTAGCGGTGGCCAGGAGGGTGGCTGCATGGAACTATCTGTTCCATCTGTAGGCGACCCCGGTCAAAGCTCCATTGCGCAGAATGTCCTTCTCAAGGGGGGGACTACCTATACGCTTACCTTCTATGCAAAGCGCACGGGAAACGTTGATGTATGGGTGGAAGTATATACGCCTTCTGGCACGCTCTTTAGCCCTTCCTTTATCCCTAATCTTACATCAGGTGGAACATATACCAAGCTCTCGTATACATTTACTGCGGGGGGTACTACTGGGCAGAGTGTCAATACAGGTATTCGGCTCATTGCTGGTTCCGCTGGTGGTACGGCGTGGTTCGACACGGTTGAGATCTTAGGCGATAGGGAATTTATGTCCAACCACTATGTTGAAACCGTTGGTAATGCACGCATATACAAAACGCCTGATCCCACCAGCGACGACAACTACGGTGCATTCCCGGATGGCGCAAAGTTTATCTATGATGGGATTGTAGATGGAATGGTTGCCGTTGTCTTTGGTAATACGTATGGGATGGCAATCAGTGCGTTCATCCCCATGGAAAAATGCCAGCCTAGTGATGACCTGGTCGAAAATAATGTCGTCGACAGGATGGTGACCATTGCCAACTCACTGGTAGGCACGTATGGGGCAAATCTGGGGTTGGCTGGCGACTATTGCGAATCGTTTGTACATTGGTTGGCTGGTGCGACGGCTTTGAGTCACAACGTCTATTGTGATAGTGACACATGCGGAGATGCTGTACAGTATTATACGGAAAATGAAATCTATGATTTGCGTACTGATCCTTCTGGATTCGCCATGCAGCCTGGCGATATCGCATACTATGATGTTCAGAACTATGGAACAGATCAAGTTACTGCTGGGCATACAGGGTTTGTTGTAGGCATTTCTGGTAATAACTATATTGCTGTTGAAGGAAATGCTGGTGAAACAGCGCCTAATGGCCAACAGAGAGTTGCAGTAGTAATTGGGGATCGCTCTACTGGCACCAACACTACTCATGGTCGTATACTTCACGGCGTAGGACGTCCTTTTGGCAGAGGATGAATAAACAAAATAGCGATTACCTTCGGAAGTCAAAAAACTCCATAGAGGCGTCGAAGGGGCTGCGGCCCCTTCGACTTTCATTTGATAAGCCGGCTCTGCGGGTAGAGGGATAACTTTTCTTTTGAAAGTCAAGTCGCATTTACGGCCGTTGTTTTTCATGAAGAACAGTATCTTGCTGGGTTGTTGATTTTGTTTGCAAAATCAATTCTTTACAAATACTGAAAAAAGATATACCGTTTGTCTGTCCAGCTATGATAGATTTGGTCATTGAAGCCTGCTGGACATGTCAGGGACGAATGCTTTGGTCTGGCTGACAGTTACCAATCCCATATAATTTTATAAGTATCATCCTGCTCGCCCAAACTGTGCGTTTTGTCAAACTCATCAAGATATTCCAATGCATCCTCGCATTCTCTTTGGATAATCGTTATGTCGAAGCCCTCCAAATTCAAATTGTCGCCGATAGGCCATTCAATTTGGGGAAAAGCAGTTTCATAAACAAACATATAATCCTCCCTGTCGGATATGTAGAAATTGAAATGAATGTCTTCTTCACAAACATCAGTATATCCACCATGAGCATCGATATATCCACTGTGAACGATCCATGTACCATCACCTGCATCCAAAGCGAGCAGATAGTAATTGATATAGTTCCCAATGTAATACCAAAAATAGGGCCTTCCATCATCCCACTTATCCATCATCACAACCCTTCCCGAACAGTACGTTTCATAAGAAAGTACCGGTTTGCTTTGCGCAATGAGTTGGTAGGCGCCGTCCTCCATTTGCGTTGCAACAGCAAGCCACATCACTTTTTCGTTTCCCAGCAGCAGAAAAGCTTGTTCCTCGGAATCTGCAACCCATGTTCCAGCATAGATCGCAGTGTCCTCATCCAGGGAGGGTATGGATAGCGCATCTTTGGAAAAAGGCTCAGCCGCTTCAGCGGCAATGACCGAATGAAAGCTCAAGATCAGCACAAGCAAGAAAGCAAACAATTTTGTTAAGCGTGTCACAAGATCATCTCCTTCTCGATCCATGGCATTGGTTCTTCTACAGCGCATTTTTTGTGTTTCCAAGCACAGCATGAAAATTACCAAAATATCCGTCAATAGCGCTGTCGAAGCTGCGCGGGATAACACCTCACATATACATACGAAAAATTCCCATTTTTTCTTGCCAGCAATTTGGAATATTTCTTTCTGTACCAACCAACCCTCCGCCGCTTTATGCAAATTTAGCGAAGGGTGCTGTTCTTTAAGCATAGATTCACATTTTCAAGAACAAATTGCATGAACTAAAGTACGATCTTACCGCTCTGTTGAATCAGACGTAAGATCGTGCTATTTTATCGACGTATATTAGCTTCCGGCAAGCAAAAGAAGGTTTGTTTAGACATGGTATCATTTTTTCCGTTGGATGATAAATACCGCCTTCCTGCCTTCCATTTTCCGCTCCAGTAACCCTTCCTCACAAAGCAGCAGAAGATCCTGCCGTGCCGTCTCCGTGGCCGTCCTGAACTTCTTCTTCCAGGCGTCCACTGTAACCTGTGCCGTCTTGCCTTCCAGCAACCACCGAGCCCCTTTCAGCTGACGTTCGTTGAGGCGTCCGGTTGCTTGAAGGGCATGCATACGTTTTTCTGTCAGTACGTGACCGAGCAAGTGCTCCTTCATTCTTTCCACGCTCCGCGATAGCATGGCAGAATAATAATCAATGAAGTAGCTCATATCGTTGCCGGACGTTTCAACCTGACGCATGGCTTTATAGTACCGGCCACGTTCTTTTGCAATCAGTCCCGAAATGGAGAAGTACCGGAAGAAATCATATCCTGTGCGCAGCAGCATCATGTAACTCAGTGCACGGGCCGTGCGGCCGTTGCCGTCCGTGAAGGGATGCACATAGACGAAGTAGAAGTGAGCAATACATGCCTTGAGCAGGGGGTGGAGTTCGCTGTCTGTGATAAAGGCAAGCAGATCATCCATCAGGGTGGGGACCTGCGCCGCCTCCGGCGGGGTATAGACGATTCCTTCACGTCCGCTCACATAGACAGGAATGCTTCTGAATCCTTCCACCGTTTCATCGGAAGCGCCGCGGGTGACAATGCGTGCGATGTCGATGAGGGTTTGCACTGTAATGGGATCTTCCAGATGTTCAAGCACATACAGCAGCGCCTGATAGTTGTTCTTGACCATCTGCTCGGATTTGTTGGCCGGACTTTTGTTTTGCCGGATGATCCGGGCTGCTTCTGCTTTCGATGTAAAGGCGCCTTCAATCATGCTGGACCAAACCGCTTCGTCAATGGTTGCTTCTTCTATGGCCTGCTCTGACAGCTCGTCAAATACAAAGCTCCGACTGGCGATGGCAGCTACAGCGTCGCGGTCTTGTTGACGACAAACCAAAAGGGAAGCCCATTCTGCGCCTTGAGGGGCAAGGATACAGCGTTCTTCTTTCGCGCTTCCTCCATCACAGGCCAAAATTGGCCGATAAGTATGGACACGGGAAGTCGGGCGTGTCAAGAATTTTTCGCACCTTAGTTTGCAGACTCTGTTGTGAATGAAGTCAGCCAGCAATGGAGGCATCCTCCAATTTCGCCTCCAGGTGCTCCATATTCAGGTACTTTTTGTTGCCCCA
>OLWB01003191.1_pt1 | contig 12052 bp, 12 predicted proteins | sample 1673331 | NCBI WGS metagenome assembly OLWB01 (sample SAMEA3178943, study PRJEB25190) | human gut metagenome | biome: human gut; feature: human-associated habitat; material: faeces | place: Austria | collected 2013 | reverse complement strand
TCATATCCCCATAATGCAGATTGATCGTACGTTTCTGTTTCATGTCGCGCACCCATTCATCAAAATATAAATGTTCGATACGTCCCGTATTGAACGACGAAGAACGACGAAGGATACCGTGAACTTCGTAACCTTTTTGCAAAAGTAATTCGGCAAGATACGAACCGTCTTGTCCGGTAATGCCTGATATTAGGGCTTTTTTCATACGTTATAATTGTTTATTTGGAATAATACGGGCGCAAATGTCGACATTTTTTGCAGTATATGCAAACCTCTTTCAATTTATTTTTCAGCACAGTCGTTCAGCACGGTTTTTGCCCATTATTTTGTCGATAATCAAAGCAATAGCTCCATCTCCGGTTACGTTGCAAGCTGTTCCGAAACTGTCCATGGCAATGTAAAGAGCAATCATCAATGCTTGTGCTGATTCATCGAAGCCGAGCATGGACTGCAAGATACCTAGTGCCGCCATGATTGCTCCTCCAGGAACACCCGGTGCAGCTACCATTGTAATCCCCAGCATAAAGATAAACCCGGCAAATAGGGGAAAGTCGAACGGTATTCCCTGCATCATCATCAATGCCAGTGCACAGGCTACGATTTTCAGAGTACTGCCCGACAGGTGAATCGTGGCGCATAGTGGAATAACGAAGCCGGCAATGTCTGAGGATACTCCGTTCTTCTTCGTCTGCTCCAGTGTGACGGGGATAGTGGCTGCTGAAGATTGTGTGCCTAAAGCCGTGAAATATGCCGGCATCATCTTTCCGAGCAGTTTAAACGGATTTTTGCGCACGAATAATGCTGCAATGGAATATTGGAAAACCAGCAGGAAGATATGAAGAATGAAAATTACTCCGATAATTTTGATAAATACCATTAAGATAGCGTATACTTGTCCGGAGTGCGTCATGTTTAGAAAAATACCGAAGATATAAAGCGGAAGCAACGGCAGAATGACAGCACTAATCATGCGGACGATGATCTCCTGGAAGTCCCTTGCCACGTTTTTTAGCGCATCGCTGTTCAGGGAGGCGAGCCCCAACCCCAGCGTAAAAGCGAAAATTAACGCGGTCATTACATTCATCAGCGGAGGAATGGAGACGGAGAAGTAGGGAAGAATTCCTTGTGCTTCGCTTACTTCTTCGAGCGGCACGCCCGGTTCGATGAGTGATGGGAATACTGTGACTCCTGTGAAATAGGAGAGAAAACCTGAAAACAACGTAGCACCGTATGCAATGAGTGCGGTGACAAGCAACATCTTTCCCGCACCTTTACCAATGTCGGCAATAGCCACAGTGACCAGTCCGACGATAATCAGTGGAATGGAAAAGTTGAGAAACTCACTGAAAATACCGTTGAATGTAACAAATATCCGTACCAGTGGTGCCGGGAAAACTGTACCGATAGCAATACCTAGTATGATAGCGATAATGATACGCGGCAATAAGCCGATTTTAATCTTCTTCATCCTTGTTTTTATTTGTAGACCACAAAAATAATGTTTTAATCTAAATATTGCGAACAAATGTTCTTTTCAAGTGTTACTATGATAAACATTATATCAAAATATACAAGTTATGACAAATCAGAATAAAACAGATATCGGGCTAATCGGCTTGGCTGTAATGGGCGAGAATTTAGCATTAAATATGGAGAGTAAAGGCTGGTATGTATCAGTTTACAACCGTACTGTTCCCGGAGTGGAAGAAGGAGTCGTAGACCGCTTTATGAATAGCCGTGCAAAAGGTAAAAATATTGAAGGATTCACAGATATAAAAGCATTCGTTGATTCGATAGCTACCCCTCGTAAAATAATGATGATGGTTCGTGCCGGAAGTCCGGTAGACGAATTGATGGAACAACTTTTTCCGTTGCTTTCGCCCGGAGATATTCTTATCGACGGTGGTAACTCCAATTATGAAGATACCAACCGGCGTGTCAAACTGGCCGAATCGAAAGGTTTTCTTTTCGTCGGTAGTGGTGTGTCCGGAGGGGAAGAAGGAGCATTGAACGGTGCGTCTATCATGCCCGGTGGTTCGGAAAAAGCATGGTCGGAAGTGAAGCCGATTCTTCAGAGTATTGCAGCAAAAGCACCGGATGGTACACCGTGTTGCCAATGGGTAGGCCCTGCCGGTTCGGGACATTTTGTGAAGATGATTCACAATGGTATTGAGTACGGTGATATGCAGTTGATTGCCGAAGCTTATTGGGTGATGAAGAATCTGATTGATTTGAATAATGAAGAAATGGCGGATGTGTTCGCCCGTTGGAATGAAGGAAAGCTGCGCAGCTATCTGATTGAAATCACTGCCAACATTCTCCGTCATAAAGACAAAACCGGGGGATATCTTATTGATAAGATTCTGGATGCAGCAGGACAGAAAGGAACCGGTAAATGGTCGGTTATTAATGCTATGGAACTAGGTATGCCGTTGGGGCTGATTGCCACGGCAGTATTCGAACGCAGCCTTTCCGCACAAAAAGACCTGCGTCGTCTGGCTTCCAAACAATTCCAGTGTCAACATACACAACCTATATATAATAAGGCGGAACTTGTAAAGAATATCTTTTCCGCCCTTTATGCTTCTAAACTAGTCTCTTATGCACAGGGATTCGCCGTGTTGCAACGTGCTTCCGATGCTTTCGACTGGCATCTTGATCTGGCCTCCATTGCTCGTATGTGGCGTGGCGGATGTATCATTCGTAGTGTATTCCTCAACGATATTGCTGCCGCTTTCGAAGCACCCGATAAACCTAAGCACTTGTTGCTGGCTCCTTATTTCCGGGAAGAAATCAAGACGTTGCTTTCCGGTTGGAAGAGTCTCGTTGCAGAAGCGATGAAAGAAGAACTGCCCGTTCCGGCTTTTTCTTCTGCTTTGAATTATTTCTATTCACTCACTTCTGCCGATTTGCCCGCTAACCTTGTGCAAGCGCAGCGCGACTACTTCGGCGCGCATACATTCGAACGAAAAGATGAGTTGCGCGGACAGTTCTTCCATGAAAACTGGACAGGACACGGAGGCGATACGAAATCTGGAACATATAATGTATAATAAATAGGTATTTTCAAGTAACAAGATTGTTTGATAAGTAGAAATAAAAAAGCGACAATGGATAAATTTGCAATGATTATTTTCGGTGCGTCGGGTGACCTGACCAAGCGTAAACTGATGCCTGCACTCTACTCCTTATACCGCGACAAGCGGCTTACAGGAGATTTCTCTATACTCGGCATCGGGCGTACGATATACTCCGACGAGAACTATCGTTCTTATATATTGGAAGAACTGCAACAATTCGTCAAGGCAGACGAACAGGATACTATTCTTATGTCTTCTTTTGTCTCTCACCTATATTACTTGCCGCTGGACCCTGCAAAGGAAGAAGGTTACCCCTTACTCCGCCAACGTCTGGTGGAATTAACTAACGAGGTAGATCCGGATAATTTGTTGTTTTACCTTGCCACTCCGCCTTCGCTTTACGGTGTAGTTCCTCTGCATCTGAAGGCTGCCGGACTAAATACTCCTCATTCGCGTATCATCGTCGAGAAACCTTTCGGTTACGATCTCGAATCGGCACGTGAGTTGAACCGTATCTATGCTTCTGTCTTCAACGAGCACCAGATTTACCGTATCGACCATTTTCTTGGCAAGGAAACTGCACAAAACGTGCTTGCGTTCCGTTTTGCCAACGGTATCTTCGAACCTCTCTGGAATCGTAACTATATCGACTACGTAGAAATTACAGCTGTCGAGAACCTCGGTATCGAGCAACGCGGCGGGTTCTACGAAACGGCGGGTGCCTTGCGCGACATGGTACAGAATCATCTTATCCAGCTTGTAGCTCTTACAGCTATGGAACCACCTGCTGTCTTTAATGCGGACAATTTCCGGAATGAAGTGGTGAAAGTCTACGAGTCTCTCACGCCGCTTACTGAAGAAGATTTGAACGAGCACATCGTTCGTGGACAATATACGGCTTCCGGTAACAAGAAAGGTTATCGTGAAGAAAAGGGAGTAGCTTCCGAATCACGTACGGAAACTTACATAGCCATGAAGCTGGGTATCAGTAACTGGCGTTGGAGCGGTGTCCCGTTCTACATTCGTACCGGCAAGCAAATGCCGACGAAGGTGACGGAAATCGTCGTTCATTTCCGTGAAACACCTCATCAGATGTTTCGCTGCTCCGGCGGTAACTGTCCGCGAGCTAATAAATTGATTCTTCGTTTGCAACCCAACGAAGGAATAGTGCTTAAGATTGGAATGAAAGTGCCCGGTGCAGGTTTCGAAGTCCGTCAGGTGACAATGGATTTCAGTTATGCACAGTTAGGCGGAGTGCCGAGTGGCGACGCTTACGCACGCCTGATAGACGACTGTATTCAGGGCGACCCGACCTTATTTACTCGCAGCGATGCAGTAGAAGCCTCATGGAAATTCTTTGACCCGGTTCTCCGCTATTGGAAAGAAAACCCTGACGCACCTTTGTACGGCTATCCGGCAGGCACGTGGGGACCTCTAGAAAGTGAAGCAATGATGCACGATCATGGGGCCGACTGGACGAATCCTTGTAAGAATTTGACGAACACAGATCAATATTGTGAATTATGAAATTAGCAGTTTTTCCCTCGTCGATTGAAACCTCACGCGCGTTGATACTTCGTCTGGTGGAACTCATGAATGAGGAGCCGGACAGAATATTCAACATCGCAGTCAGTGGAGGTAATACCCCCGCTTTGATGTTCGATTTATGGGCGAATGAATATCTGGATATCACTCCTTGGAACCGTATGAAAATCTATTGGGTGGACGAACGTTGTGTGCCTCCCGAAGACTCTGACAGTAATTATGGAATGATGCGTAATCTCCTTCTTGGGATAGCCCCCATTCCTTATGAAAACGTATTCCGCATCCGTGGCGAAGCTAAGCCGGTGAAAGAGGCGGTTCGTTACTCCGAATTGGTGAAACAGCAACTGCCATACAGATTGGGCTGGCCTGAGTTTGACATTGTACTGCTTGGAGCGGGAGACGACGGGCATACTTCCTCTATTTTTCCAGGACAGGAGAATCTCTTGACTTCCACTTCCAGTTATGTAGTCAGTATTCATCCCTGCAACGGACAGAAGCGTATTGCAATGACCGGATATCCTATTCTGAATGCCCGTCATGTTATTTTTCTGATTACCGGAAAGAATAAGGCGGATGTGGTGGAGGAAATCTGTAATTCGGGAGATACGGGTCCTGCGGCTTATATCGCTCATCATGCACAGAATGTAGAACTGTTTATAGATAAAGGGGCTGCATCGTATATTGGGGATGCGAGTAAAGAGATACATTAATTCAAAACAGAGCTACTAAAACAACAGGTAACATAAATCCTTATCTGCAAGACAACGATTTGCTTAGCGGACTACTTGCTGAGTAAAACATAAAAGACTGGAGGAGAGTTACGTTTTCGTGATCTCCTCCACTATATATTTGTCTTCCACCTTCTTACAAGTACACACAAGGTATTCCGGATGTTTCAAAGCTCCTTGTAGTGTATCGGGAAGAATAACTTCTTTCGTACGTCGATCTATCGCAACCATTGCATACAGTATACCTTCACTCTCGCACTTCTCTATTAGTGCTTTCTTTAATTCTTCTACGTCGAATTCCATTTTGGTGAGATTTGTCACTGCAAAGTTAGGGAAAATAATGAATATTTTCTGCAAATATATTTGTATTCCGCTAAATTAAGGACAATAAATAAAAACCAAGTATATTCAAATACTGAACATTTAGTATAATATTGATTAATATTTAATGTAGTGGAAATATTTTTTTGAATTAAGGGATTAAATGTGTATAATTGTAAATCCGTCGTAAAGGGTTTAGAACTAGTATGGAGATATTTTAATAATTAAATTCAAATCATATGAGACCTTTAATATCTAAGAAATCTTTCAGCTGTATAATTATAGGATCTGCTGTTATGAGCTATATAATTAAATATGTTATTGAAAAGCTGGGTGATCCTATTGAGAATATCGTTTGTGGAGCAGCCATAATGATTTCAATAACATCTCTAGTCTTTTTGTTTAAGTTGAAAAAATATATAGATAATAGTATTAATCAATCAAGTACTGATAACAAAGAAAAAGTGGAATAAAAGGGGTGGATTACTATTTAAAAGAAGTTCGAAACGATATATAAATAGTTAGTATATATACATAAAATGGCTTCCTTGTTCGTCCGCCGACGAGGAAGCCATTTCAACACAAAAACTAAACTAGACTTAACTAAACTATTCTATTCTTGGAATTTCACAATCCCTTTTCTGTTCGGTGCAAATGTACGCATAAATCATATTCTGACAAACTATAATCGACAAAATTCTCTTTTTTACCGATAAAACAGCTAAACATTAGCTCCTCTCGTCGAGGAAAGTTTGGAAGACCTGCTTGTAGCTGTCGCTGATAGGGATATAGGTCTTGTCGAATACAATACGGCCACGGTCAATCACACGTATTTTGTCTTTTTGTACAATGAACGAACGGTGTACACGTATAAAGCGGCTGGACGGCAGAAGTTCTTCCATAGCTTTCATACTCATCAATGAAAGAATAGGTTTGGGAGCGTCTTCTGTATAAATTTTAATATAATCTTTCAGTCCTTCGATATACATAATTTTCTTCAAGTCTACTTGTACCAGTTTGTAGTCACTTTTTACAAAAATGCTGTCTATTTCTTCCGGTTTCTGAACCAGTTCGAACCATTGAAGTGCCTTATTGGCAGCTTGCAGGAAATCGACATACGAAATAGGTTTCAGCAGATAATCGAGCGCATTGACACGGTAGCCGTCAATGGCATACTGACCGAAGGCGGTGGTAAACACAATACGGGTACGAGAATCCACCATTTTAGAAAACTCCAGTCCGTTAAGCTCCGGCATTTGAATATCCAGGAAAAGAAGATCGACTTCCTCATCCGGCAACTCTTTCATGGCCTGAACCGCACTGGAATATTTCCCGGCTAGTTGCAGAAACGGAGTCTTGTTCACGTAACTCTCCAACAGACCGAGAGCCAGAGGCTCATCATCAACGATTGCACAACGTAACATCATAATTCTCTATATCTATTGTTTAATACTTAACGTTTTATTCTCAAATCCTGATACTCAGTCGAGATTCGTACACTTCTCCCTCCTTCGAAATGCCTTTCGACCAGGTGTAATCCCCTGGATAAAGTATCTCCAGCCGTCGGCTGACTTGTTCCAATCCCACGCCTGAACCACTCTTGTCCTCCATTGTCTTAGGATGATTACTGTTACGGATCTCACAAATTACCTCTTTGTTGCTTTCCGAGATACGAATGCTGATGAAACTCGTTTCGGTGGGGGAGATGCCATGTTTGAAAGCGTTCTCAATCAAGGAAATGAAGATAAGTGGGGCAATAAGTGTCTGGCTGTCCGGCTGGATATCGAATTGAGTAGTCATTTTTACGTTCGACGATAATCGGATACGCATCAGTTCAATGTAATTGCGGATGAAGTCCACTTCCTTACAGAGAGGGACATACGTCTGCTGATTGTCGTACAGAACATAACGGAGTAATTTACTCAATTCCTGTACCGCCTGTTGTGCCTTGTCCGAGTCGAACGCAATCAGTGCATAAATATTGTTCAGGGTGTTCAGCAGGAAGTGCGGATTCAGCTGATTGCGCAGATTTTTCAGTTCGGCTTCCGCACGGCTTTTTTCTGCTTCCTTACGGGCAGCTTCGTTCTGTGTCCAACGGGCACTCATGCGGATAGCGGCACTTAGCCCGATAGTAAAGACAAGGCTCAGCATATCTCTAAGGAAAAACAGCCAGCCCGGAGGCATACCCGCCCGTTTGGGTTTTGGAGCAAATGACGGGTCGAATGTCAGGCTCTGCCAGAGATGAAGTAAAACTCCAATGGCACATAATAGGATGATGTTGTAAACAACATATCTCTTAGCCTGATTCTGAAAAAGGTAGCGGGGAACCAACAGGAAATAATTGGCGTAGAACACGATCATAAAAGAAAGTGGTACGGCGGCATGGCGTACGTAAGCCCACCAGTTGATGTTTCCGTTCCCACGTTCGACGAAAAAGAACGGGAAACCGAACATAATCCCCCAGCCGATAATGTGTATCAGTATCTCCAGGGGACGACGTGCGGATGTAAAGGTTTGTTTCATAAAGACAAAGATAGTTTTTTATTCGTATCTGATTGCCTCAATCGGATCTAAATCTGCAGCTTTTTTTGCAGGATACCAACCGAAGAAGACTCCGGTGACGGTACAGACAGCGAAAGAAAGGAAAACGCTCCACGGCTGAATATAGATAGGCCAGTGGGCCACGCTTTTCACTATCCAACTGGCTCCGCAGCCGATAATGACTCCGATGATACCTCCGGTGATACTGATCATGATCGCTTCGATAAGAAATTGGCTCAGAATATCGACGCCTCGTGCTCCGACGGACATACGCAGACCGATTTCACGGGTACGTTCCGTGACGGATACATACATGATATTCATGATTCCGATACCGCCCACTACCAATGAAATGCCGGCGATACAGGCAAGCAGGGTTGTCATCAAGTCGGTGGTAGAGTTCAGCATTGTACTCAATTCCTGTTGAGTACGGATCGTGAAGTCATCGTCGTCCGAGGCTTTTAGTTTATGATTGCGGCGAAGAATTTCGGTGATTTCCTCCGTGGCATAGTCCGTCATATCTTCAGTGAGGGCAGAAGCAAAGACGCCTTGCAGGTAAGTGACGGCGAGCAGGCGTTTCATCACTGTGGTGTAAGGCGCAAGCACGACGGCGTCCTGATCCTGTCCCATAGAGTTGTAACCTTTCGATTTGAGCACACCTACCACGCGAAGCGGTATTTTGCTGAAACGGATAATCTTTCCCACGGGATCACTACCGTCCGAGAAAAGGTTATCTACGATTGTCTTTCCGATAACGCATACTTTGGCAGAGCTTTGTATATCGGCTTCGGTAAACATCTCTCCATTTTCGACAGTGAGCTGACGGATGTCGAGATATTCTGTTCCTACTCCGTTGACGGAGGCAGGGTAGTTATTGTTTCCGGCGATGAGCTGTCCGGACGAAGATACGTTGGGACTAATAGCAGACAGGAAATTTGTCTCATCGCGTAAGGCTTCGTAGTCTGCTAGTTTCAAGGTCTGCATCGCAGAGGGATCTTGCCGGACACCTCCACGCATATCGGCTCCCGGGTGAATCATTATCATGTTCGAGCCCATTTCGGATATCTGCTGCTGGATACTTTTCTTCGAGCCTTGTCCAATGGCAAGCATCGTGATGACGGATGCGACACCGATAATGATGCCGAGCATGGTAAGGAAAGCGCGTAGCTTGTTGTTCGCCAACGCCCGGAGAGCTATTTTAAATAAATTGGTTCCATTCATGTTTAAAAGCTTATAACTTTAATTAGTCTTCCTCATTTTTCGGCAATGCAGCCAGCGCTTCGGCGGCAGACAGAATCTTCGTATTGACCGTATCTTCCGTTATATGACCGTCGCGCAACCGTATATTCCGGCTACTGTATTGTGCGATTTCGGGATTATGCGTTACGAATATAATTGTACGTCCTTCCGCGTGAAGTTTCTGAAATAGGACAAGTATCTCAAAAGAGGTACGGGTGTCGAGATTTCCGGTGGCTTCGTCGGCAAGGATAACGGCAGGATTGTTCACCAGTGCGCGGGCGATGGCAACACGTTGCATCTGTCCGCCGGACATTTGGTTCGACTTATGTTCGAGACGGTCGCCCAGTCCCACCGCTTGTAGAGACTCGATAGCACGGCGGCGACGTTCGGAGGCACTGACGGCGGAGTTGTACATCAGCGGCAACTCCACGTTTTCTACTGCCGTTGTTTTGGGGAGGAGGTTGTAGCTCTGGAACACAAAACCGATTTTCCGGTTTCTGAGTACCGCCCGTTGAGGTTTGCTCATTGTGCGGACGGAGATTCCGTCGAGCAGATACTCTCCGCTGGTTGGGGTATCCAGGCAGCCCAATGTGTTGAGCAGCGTGGATTTTCCCGAACCGGAAGGGCCGATAATGGCAACCACTTCACCTTGATTCACCTCTAAAGAAATATCCTTCAAAACTTCTAAATCTTTAAATTTTTTTGAAAGATTTTCTACTTTCAGCATTACCATAACAGCACCCTCCTTACTTATAATAATTTAACTTTTTCTCTATAAATCGGAACAATAATGATAACAATAGGTTAAAGAAATAATAGTAAATACCTGCAATAATAAGCGGAGTAATCACACCATTTGCGTTTGTTTGTTTATTCGCCATAAAGAATAGCTCTTCAACACTCAGTGCGTATGCCAGAGAAGTATCTTTTACAAGCGTAATGACTTCATTTGCAGTAGACGGAATGACACGTTTGATTACTTGAGGTAAAATAATTCTAAAAAATGTTTGTGATTTTGAAAGTCCCAATGCTGCGGAGGCTTCGTATTGTCCTTTTTCCATAGAATCCATACCTCCACGGAAAATCTCTGCAAAATAAGCTGCATAGTTTAACACAAATGCAATCAAAGCCGCCAAAAATCTATCATAATTTAAACCAAACATATATTTAGGTGCAAAGTAAACAAATAATAACTGCAATAGCAACGGCGTGCCACGCATAATGGAAATATAGAGAGAAACCGGCCAAGATATCACTTTATACTTTGAACGCCTTCCAAAGGACAGCAGTACTCCCAAAGGAATGGCACATACTAAAGTAACTGCGAATATCTCCAAAGCAACTCCGCAGCCGGATAAAAACATAACAAACCAATTTCCAATTTGATCCCAATTCATAAACATACCTCCTTTGGAAATATCTACACTGTAACCGAGAAAAAGACGCACAGTAGATTACGTGCGTCTTTTTCATGCAAATGTTAAAACAAATTATCTGCTAACTACATCTTTGCCGAACCATTTTTCAGAAATCTGTGTCATGGTGCCGTCGGCTTTCATTTCATCAATGTATTTTTGCACTTCATTTTTTAATGCAGTATTTCCTTTTTTGAATCCAACTGCATACTCTTCTTCAGTTAAACCGTCTTCCAAAACTTTAAAGTCTTTATTTTGGGAAGTAATTGCATAGTTGGCTACCACTTCATCCATAAAAATTGCATCAATGCCTTTTGTTTCCAATTCCATAAATGCAGTTACATTATCTTTAAAGCCAATGGTGTTGCCAATGGTTTTTGAAAAATCAGATTCTTCTAAAATTTTCTCTGCGGTAGAACCGTTTTGTACACCAATTGTTTTTCCTGCCAAAGAAGCTTGGTCTGTATATTCGGAATCATTCAAAACAACCAATACCATACGGTTTGTCATATAAGGTTCTGAAAGATCCATTGCTTGTTTTCTTTCATCGTCGATGGACAATCCGTTCCACAAGCAGTCCACAGAGCCTGTGTTAAGCTCCATTTCTTTTGTGGACCATTCAATTGGCTGTAATTTTAATTCTACACCCATACGATTTGCTACTTCTGTTGCAACATCAATATCAAAACCTACAATATTGTTGTTTTCATCACGGAAGCCCATGGGTGGGAAGGAATCGTCTAAACCAAGAATCAACTCACCTCTAGCTTCAACTTTGCTCCAGGAGTCATCAACTGCAGTCTGATCATCAGTTTGAGTCTGGTCATCAGGGTTAGCAGCTGGTTCTTCGGTAGTAGTGCAGGCAGCTCCTACCAGAGCTACGGCCAGGATAGCTATTACTATCAGTAACCAAGTTTTTTTCATATTTCCCCCTCCAAAAATAACTTTATTTAGCTTTTTTTCTAATATGCTCTCACGTGAGAACACTGATACATTGTATCTCTATCAGACTAAAATGTCAAGACGTTTTTAGTTGCTATCTGAATATTAAAGTTAAATACGGTCATAATAGATTGAGAAAGGAGCAAAAAAATGAAAAAAAGCAAATTTATGGGTTTAACAGCCCTCTTCCTATTATTATTGCCAGCTTCCACTGCCCTGGCTGATGGCAGTTATTATATAA
>OLWB01003189.1_pt1 | contig 12065 bp, 7 predicted proteins | sample 1673331 | NCBI WGS metagenome assembly OLWB01 (sample SAMEA3178943, study PRJEB25190) | human gut metagenome | biome: human gut; feature: human-associated habitat; material: faeces | place: Austria | collected 2013 | reverse complement strand
TGGAGAATCAAATATATCTTTCATATTCAAAAATCCAATAATAAATGATAATGTGTTTGTTTATAGCGTTCCTGTATATAGTGGAAATAATATAGTTGGAGCACTTGCAGCAAGTGATACTCTTGGTATATTTCAAGATATATTATCAGGAAGAACTATTTTAGGTGGTGGCGGATATATACATCTTTTAAACTCCAGGGGTGTTTTTCTTTTGCACTCCCCGAAAGCTGTCGTCGCTGAAAAGCTGCCGACCATATTTGACGGGCCATATATCAAGGAAGAATCCAGGGAAAGTATCTATGCCGCCATGCAACGTCAGGAACAGGTATTTTCTTCCTTTGAATATGAAGGGAAGACTTACCCATTTTTCTTGGAACCGATAGGATTCAATAATTGGTATTTATGTTGTGTAAACAATGGGGAAGGGCTGTTCAGCTTATCAAATTCTTTGCTGTGGGTCATCGAAGCTGCCTTTGTCATTACGCTGTTGCTGCTGATTTCTTTTGTATTGTACGGATATTACCTATATAGCCGTTACACAAAACGCCTTACAAACCTGGCATATTACGACCAGGTCACTGGCGCAAAAAATATGGTCTGGTTCAGACAGCATCTCCCTGCGTCCCTAAAAGATTCCGGCAATGCCGTCGTAAAGATGTGTGTCAGACAATATCCTTTTCTTGTGGAAATATTCGGTCAGGAAAAAAGCATCTATTTTCTGAAGCAAGTCAAGGAAATTGCTGACCGGCATGTGCGGGAAGATGAATTTTTTAGTCGTGATACGGATGACTATTTCTATTTTTTGCTCAATGATATTGATAAAGATATTATATGTGATAGGCTGAATTCATTTTTTTATGATCTTAACGAAAATATCGATATCGGAAATATATATTATCAGCTTGCTTTCTATTGTGGTGTATCAATTTATGATGGCGAAGGCGACCCAGAAAAGAATGCAGAGCTTTTGATGACCCATGTTCAATTTGCCCTTGAAAAAGCTAAAGGTGCGCACAGTAATTTTATATGGTTTTTTGATTCAGAGCTTCATATAACAGAAGAACTTGAAAATTATATCGAAAGCCATATGCACCAGGCGTTGGAAAATAAGGAATTCAAACTTTTCTTGCAGCCGAAAAAGAATCTGCATACCGGCAAGTTGGAAGGCGCAGAAGCGCTTGTTCGCTGGAAATCTTCTAACGGACGTATCCTTTCACCAAATCAGTTTATTCCCCTATTTGAGAAAAATGGATTTTGTGTTGAGCTTGATTTTTATATGATCAGGCAGGCGTGTTGTCAGATTAACTCTTGGATCAATCAGGGGATCGAGCCTGTTCCTATCTCTGTAAACCAGTCAAAGCTTGTATTTTTCGAGCGCGACTATGTGGAAACTTTACAACAGATTCTGGATGAACATCAGATCCCGGCAGAACTCATCGTTCTGGAGATTCTGGAAGGATTGGCCATGGATAGTACGGATTTGCTTAACGAGAGAATAGGAGCGCTTCAAAAAGCCGGGTTCCGTATCTCTCTGGACGACTTCGGAAGCGGCTACTCCTCCTTCAATGTGCTGCAGAATTTCCACTTCGATGAACTGAAGATCGATATGGCCTTCCTGCGCAATTTCAATGACCAGAGCCAGAAAATCATCAAATCCATCGTCCTCATGGCGAAATCCCTCGGCGTCCATACGCTCGCTGAAGGCGCCGAGACGCAGGAACAGGTGGATTTCCTCCGCTCCGTCGGCTGCGAAAAGATCCAGGGCTACTTCTACGGTCGTCCGATGAAGTATGATGACCTCCGCGTCCACTGCCGCGACAAGAACCTGCGCGAAGAAACGCGTCAGGAAGAATTTGCCTACGACAAACTCGGCCTCATCAATGTCCTCACCGGTGCGCCGGTCGCCCTCTGCGCCGTCAATGACAAATCGATGAGAATCCTCTACGAAAACGACGCCTACAAGAAAGTCCTCGAAGACGTCAGCGTCAGCGACCTCCGCCAGGCCAATGCCAATCTGGCGGCCGACGACCTGCCGATGCACAAGAAATTCAGGACCTTCGTCGACAAAGCTGTCGACAGCATGAAGAAAGAATCGATGACCTACGTCGACAATGGAAAGTACCTGCGCGTCAATATGGAAATCGTCGCCAGGACGAACCAGATCAGCGTCGGCCGTCTGGCCCTCTACAACATCACATTCGACGATAAATTCAAGGAAACGAAGCGGTATGACGAAATCTTCAGAAACGCCATCCTCTTCTACGACGGGATCTACTATGTCCACATGGACACGGGCGTCCTCGAAGTCCTTGAGACCATTAATCCGCTCCTGAAAGCAGGTGACCGCATCCCGTATGCACGCCAGCTCATCGCGTGCTATGCGGCCCGCTTCATCCACAGGGATGATCAGGAACGCTTCATGCAGTATGCAGATGCCAAGAGACTGTATGAAATCGCGAAGGCATCGAAACGGTCCGAAGCGAACAACGTCTTCCGCGTCAAGCAGAAAGACGGCAACTACCGCTGGAAAGAATTCGACGCCATCGTTCTCTATAAATCCCAGTCCAAGGACCTTCTCCTCTGCCTCAGAGACGCCACCATGGAACGCCTCCGCGAAAGAGAAGAGAAAGTGCCTGAATTCTTCGAATCCTTCGGCTACGTGCCAAGAAATGAAACAAGGGACTACAACCAGCAGAACAGCCAGATTTTCATCAACAATGCCCTGCAGTCTTTCCTCGACTTCTCCGGCATCAAGTTCTTCTGGAAGGACAAGAACCGCCGCTTCAAAGGCGCTTCGAACGCTTTCCTCAATTACTACGGCCTGAAGCTGGAAGACATCCTTGGCAAGACGGACGAAGACATGGGCTGGCATATCAACGAAGGCCCGTACAAGGACGACGAATGGGCCGTCCTCCGTCATGGACGCGTGAAACGCCACGTCATCGGCCACTGCATCGTCAAAGGCGTACCGCACACCATTGCTGCCTCGAAATTCCCGATTTATGACGGCAATGAAATCGTCGGCCTCGCCGGCTACTTCAACGACGTCGACAAAGGACTCTGGCGCCAGGAGCAGCAGGTCAAGATCGGCCTCACCGATCCGGACACTGGACTCTTCGGCTTCTGCGGCATGATGATGACAGGCCTCCAGTATGCGGACAACTACCGCCTCCATGGAGAAGACTTCTGCGCTATCATGCTCGACGTGCCCGACTTCGATGCCACCGTCCGCATGTACGGCCCGCAGATCAGGAAGAAACTCCTGAAACGCATCCAGAAAGCGCTTGATACCTTCGACGTACAGAAACGCACACTCGGCCATATCGGCGAAGGCGGCAATTTCCTCTGCTTCGTCAAAGGACAGGATGCCAAATCCATCCACAAGTACCTCATCCAGCTCGCCAAGAATATCCATGAAATCACCAAGATCGACGGATACGACTGCACCCTCTACCTGCGCTATTCGACCGCATGGTGCTCCGAGTCCAAGAACCTCGACGGCATGCTGCACCTCCTCATGGAACGTCTGAATGACCAGAAACTCTAGAAACGCAGCGAATCCGACTACATCGGCGACTGCATCTCCTTCGACAGGAGAAAGTTCGACGACATGGACGAAAGAGTCGCCATGAGCGATCCCGATACATACAACCTCGTCTACCTCAACAAAGCCCTCCGCCACGACCTGGGCCTGACAGAGGATGAAGACATCACAGGAAAGAAATGCTACGAAGTCCTCGAAGGCGCCAAGAGCCCGTGCGAATTCTGCACGAACGAACGCCTCTCCAGAGACTACTTCTATAAGTGGGTCCACCACGACGCAAGAACTGGCCAGGACTACATCATGCGCGACATCCTCGTACCGTGGCGCGGCAAGAACTACCGCTTCACCTTCTCGACCTGCCTGAAAGACTACGTAGGCAAGTACCTCAAGGAGAACGGGGAAATCGTCGGAAAATCCGCAGCGAATGAAATGATCGCCATTGCCCTCGACGAAAGAGATCCCGACGCCAGCATCGACAAAATGCTCGAAAGCATCGGGGAAGCCCTCAAAGCCGACAAAGTCATGATTTTCGAAGAAGATGAAGAAAACGTCTCCGCTACCTATGAATGGAAGAAGGAAGGCGTTCCTTCCACCATCGACAAACTCCAGAAAATCCCGCGCGAAAAGGCGAAAGCCCTCTACCAGGGCTTCGTCCCCAGCGAAGTTACCATCATCAACGACCCGGAAAGAATGAACAAGGCCTTGAAAGACGGCAACATCAGTGCCGTCAAAATCAACAGCCTCGTCTCCCGGCACCTTGCCATCAACAGGAAATCCTTCGGTTTCGTCGAAGTCGTCAACCCGGCACCCGACAGACTGAAAGACGCCTCCCTCCTCCTGACAGCCGTCACCAGATTCCTCAGCGTCCTCATCTGCAACAGAGACATCTACAAACGCTTGAGACAGCTCGGGAACTCCGACCAGCTCACAGGAGTCATGAACAGGCACCGCTTCATGGGACTTATGCAGCACATCCCGCAAGGCGAACCCATCGCCCTCATCTGCGCTGACTTCAATGACCTCAAAGACATCAACGACACCGACGGCCACGAAGCAGGCGATGAAGCACTCAGGAAAATGGCCTGCGCCATGTGCTCCGTCGTAGGCCAGAACCGCGTCTTCCGCGTAGGCGGCGACGAATTCATAGCCGTCGCAGAAGAAGTCAATCTCGACGACGTCAAAGAAATCGTCAAGAAAATGAGACAAGCCTTCGACGAACAAGGCGTCAGCGCAGCCCTTGGCTACGGCATCTTCAAAATGCCCATAGACGACATAGAAGCCGCCATCGCCGAAGTCGACCACTGGATGTACTACGACAAACGCCGCGCCAAAGAAGAACAGCACAAAGACCAGGACTTCATCCCCGACCACCTGCCGAAAAAAACCGCAGGACAGAAGGAAGAAGGAAAAGAAAACCCAGAACAGTAAAAGGAGAAAAGGATAAGACCTTCACAACAGGGGGAAGGAGATCCTTTATATCTTCAAAAAGATAAAACCTTTACAACTGGGAAAACAGAACGACCCGAGAACCGGGGGGAAAACATACAACCGGTAAAAACGAAAACTGGGAAACCGGGAAAAGCTAAAACCGGGAAACCGGGAAAAGCTAAAACCGGGAAATAAAAAACCATGCCAGACCAAAATGCTGGCATGGTTTTTTAGTGGGAAGAGAAAAGCGAACAACCTCGCTTCGCTCGCAAAAACTTTTATAAAAACCAATGAATACTGCACCTCTTTCCCGGCAACTTTAGAAAATGTATTTTCTAAAAAACCATAAAACCAGCCTAGAGGCTGAAGAAATGCAACTCATCCGCCCGACATCAGAATTTAAGGTCGGGCACCTTCCCTTCCAGGGCAAGGTCAAAGGCATTCTTCCCCGCTGGGGCAGGTCAAAACCTTCCGGATCGACGCGAATCACCTTTATCAACTGCAATGTACTGAGTCCTGATTTTCAGGGCCGTAGGCCGGTCTTAACCTTGCTCCGAGAGGAGAAGGTGGCGGCGGAGCCGACGGATGAGTTGCATTTCCTCAAGGCGCTAGCCTTGGTTGGCATGTTTTTTCAGCCGAAGGCTGGTTTAAGGGTGTTTGACCTTGCCTCGTAGAGGAAGGTGGCGGCGGAGCCGACGGAAACATCATTTTCCAGCCTGTAAGGCGGCTGTATGGTTTTTAATCTCTCCTCTCTGCCGTCCGTTTTTAAGCCTTTCCTACTTTGCCATTTCCTCGACTCACCATCATAAAATTCCCTATTTCCTCAAATCACTCCCGCGGCTTGCTGTCAAAAAGTCGCATTTTGTCCAGCATGCGTGGTACATGCATGGGATTTACTAAAAATCATGATATAATAAAGAAAAAATAATTTATTTTTCTTTATAGGAGGAAATCACAAGTATGGATGACGGCCACATATGGGGCGAATTATTGATCATTATTTTGCTGGTACTGGCCAATGGGGCTTGTTCTCTGGCGGAGATTGCCATCGTAGGCGCCAGGAAAACGAAGCTGCAGGAAATGATTGACGCGGGCAGCAAGAACGCTGTCTACGCGCTGCGTCTGGCGGAGAAGAAGGAAGAACTCTTCTCCACGATTCAGGTGGGCATCACGACCATCAGCATCATCACTGGTATGTTTTCGGGCGCGTCGCTGGCGGGTCCTTTGGGGCGCGAGCTGGAGAAAATCCCGTTCCTTGCCCCGTATGCGCAGGGCGTCAGCATGGTCACCGTCATGGTGCTTGTGACGTACTTTTCATTGATTATCGGCGAGCTCGTCCCGAAATGGGTCGCGATCGCCATTCCGGAGAAAGCAGCCTGCGCCATTGCAAGGCCGATGATCCTTCTTGCGACCGTCTGCCGTCCGCTCGTGCTTTTCTCCACGTGGTCGACGAAAGTCGTCGTCAATCTAATCGGCGTGAAAATGGGCGGTGAGCAACCGGTCTCCGAAGAAGAAATCCGCGTCCTCCTCCAACAGGGGGCGGAACTCGGCACCTTCGACAAGGAAGAACCGGAAATCATCGACAATGTCTTTGAACTCAACGACCGCACCGCCGCTGACTGCATGACCGCGCGTCCGCAGCTGACATGGCTCGACCTGGAAGACACCGAGGAAAAAATCTGGAAAGACATGATGGAGACCACCCATTTCAGGCTTCCTGTCGGGAGCGGATCCCTCGATGATTTCAAAGGCCTGGCCGACCTTTCCGAAGTCCTTATGGACCAGCACCTTTACCCGGACAAACCGCTGAAGGCATCGCTCATCGAAAAAGTACGCCAGCCGCTCTTCATTCCGGAGACACTCATCCTGACGAAACTTCTCCGCTTCTTCCGCACGAAGGGCGTCCACGAAGCCGTCGTCATCGACGAGTACGGGACATTATCCGGCCTCATCACACTCCATGACGTCCTCGAAGAAATCGTGGGCGACATGCCGGGCGACAAGCAGGACATCATTGACGAGAAAAACAAATTTATCCGCCGCTCCGAAAACTCCTGGCTGGTGGAAGGGCTCTGCTCCATCGATGAATTCAGGGAATATTTCCACATCGAGGAAGAGCTGCCAGGCGAAGCGGAAGACTACTACAAGACTTTGGGGGGCTTTATCACCTACCTGCTCGGCTACATTCCGAAAGAAACGGAAAAAGCAACCTATGACCGATTCACATTCGAAGTCATGGACTGCGACAACCGCAGAGTGGATAAGGTATTGGTAACGGAAGGAACTTCTTCCGAGAAGGAGCAGAAAGAAAATGACAAAAAAAATTGATGAAGAAACCATGCTGGAGAACATAGAGAACCTCCGCAGTGAACTTTCTGAAACAAAAGGATTCCTGCAGACATACATGCTCGATCCAGATCCCGACTCCCGCCCCGCTGAAGACGAAAGACTGAAAACCGTCGTCCGCCTCGCAGGAGAAATGGAAGATATCCTGGCCCAGCTCACCGGCGGCGTCCACACAGAAGAAGTCAAAGAAGAAACTCCGGAAGAAAAAGAAGCTGCTGCTGAAGAAGAAAAAGACGAAGAAGTCATCAAAGAAGCTGAAGAATCCGAATACACCGAAGAAGAACCAAAAGAAGAAGCTGATGACGAAGAAGACGAAGAGGAAACCGAAGAACCGGAAGAAGTCTCTCTCGAAGGCACTCCTGAAGAAACAGAAGAAGACGCAGAAGACGACTCCATCCCGGTAGCCCAGGACATCTCCGAACCCGCCGACGACATCAACCTCGAATACAAAACCCACGAACTCGGAACACCTGGCGAAGACGAAGACAACATCGAAGCAGACTGGAACCTGAACGAAGAAGACATGATGCCAGCCTTCCGCGCCTACGCCACCAGCGAAGAACTCGAAGAAAAGAAAAAAGAAAAGAAAGCAAAGAAAGACAAGAAAAAAGACAAAAAGAAAGCAAAGAAAGACAAGAAAAAAGACAAAAAAAAAGCAAAGAAAGACAAAAAGAGCAAAAAAATGAACAAAGAAGCCGGCCTCTTCGCCGACGTCGAAACATTTGAGTAACAAAGAAGAGGTCACCGGAGACGGGGATGCAGCATTTCCTGGGCCGTAGGCCGGTCTTAACCTTGCTCCGGAAGGAGAAGGTGGCGCCGAAGGCGTCGGATGAGATGTAGTTCCCAGCCTGTAAGGCGGCTGTATGGTTTTCTCATTTCTTGGCTGTCCCCGTTAGGGGAAAGTGGCGCCGGAGGCGACGAAAGGGGTTCATTCTCACTCCCTCCATCTTGCTTGTACGCTTTACACTTTCGTTCCAATTAAAGAGGATGTACGACGATCACTCGTTACTGCATCCCCTTTTTCATCTCAAAAGACAATTTGTTTCCATGAAAGAAGGAATCATTATGCCGAATTATGCCAAAGATGGCGAAGTCATGTACCACACCGGCCTGACCAAAGAAATGATAAAAGGCGCCAAATACGCCCTCGTTCCCGGCGACCCGGGACGCGTCGAAGGCCTTGCCAAAGCCCTTGATCCGAACGCTGCCTTTGTCGCCAGCCACAGAGACTTCACCACCTGGACCGCCGAAGTGAATGGACAGCCTATCCTCGTCATGTCCACCGGCATGGGCGGCCCCTGCGTTACCTTCGCCGTAGAAGAACTCGCCCGCCTCGGCGTCAAAACATTCATCCGCGTAGGCACCACAGGCTCCATGCAGGAAGACCTGAACCTCGGCGACATCGTCATCAACAAAGCAGCAGTCAGAATGGATGGCGCCTCCAAAGCCTACGCCCCCATCGAATACCCCGCCGCTGCCGACATGCGTGTCACACTTGCCTTAGAAGAAGCCGCAGGGACCCTGAAGATCCCCTTCAAAACAGGCATATCCGTCTCCACCGACAGCTTCTGGCCCGGCCAGGAACGCTACGACAGCTACGCCGGCTACGTCCGCCGCGCCTACCAGGGAAGCCTCGAAGAATACCAGCACCTCGGCTGCACCAACTTCGAAATGGAAAACGCCACCCTCTTCACACTCTGCGACGTCATGGGCCTTCACGCAGGCTCCGTCTGCGGCGTAGTCGCCAAAAGAACCGACAGCGAGACAGTCGCCCCGCACGACGTCTACGAAGAAGCAGAAAAAAGATTCCAAAAGACAGTCAAGCTCGCATTAAAAATGCTCACAGGACACTTTCTCGTGAGGATTTGAGGATAGAAAAAATAAATGGTACGAAAAAAGGACCTATCGAAGGTCCTTTTTTCGTTGTCAGACTGCGCTGACGCCGCTAACACTCGCCTTTCCAGGGGAAGGGCCGTAGGCCGGTCTTAACCTTGCTCTGGAAGAGAAGGTGCGCCGTATACCAGTTGGCAATGATGGTAGGAGCAAGAATGACTCGAAAGTTTGTGTACGGGGCGGATGAGTTGCATTTCCTAGGCCATGGGCCGGCTGTATGGTTTTATCATCATTTCTCTCGCTCCCACCATTGCCGCTAAAATGCCAAGGTACGCCTTCTGTTTAGAAAAGATGGGAAAGAAGGCTCTTTCTTATTACACCTTTACAACCGCCCCAAGGTGCGAATGGGAACACCAACAACCAAACTTCGTTCGAGGAAAACAAGCCAACCTCGTTCCACTCGCAGAACCTTTTTATATGAAAGAAATTAAGGGATACTACACTCTTTCCCCCGGCAACAGCTAAAAGATTAGCCGGGCCCCCTTCCTCTCCGAGGCAGGTTTTCTCGATTCTGATGGATAGTATCGAACGAGCATCATATGATTATCATTTACGGTGAACGTATTTAAATCACTATTGATAATAGCCGTTCTCGCCGTTGCGGAAGGTTTTGACCTACCCCAGCGGGGAAGGAGTACCGGACTTCAACTGTTGCCGGGAAAGAGTGCAGTATTCATTGGTTTTTATAAAAGGTTCCACGGACGAAGTCCGGTTTTCCGGTTTTGTGAGCAGAGCTCACCATCAAAAAAAGACCCTCGACGGGTCATTTTTTGATTCCTATTCTTCTATTCATATTCATACCATTACAATTTCGTCGTCATTCTCTTCACATCCACCGCATATTCTCCATAGTTGGACCAGGAGTTGATGACTTCTTCGATCGGGAAGATGGTGTTGATGGAGCGTTCGTCGGTGACGGTGAGGAGCTGGGAGAACCAGGTGTCCCGGGCGAGCATGAGGGTCTTCTTGTCCATGTGGAAAAGGAGGGCCATGTCGAAGGAGACTTGGTAGGCTCCGTGGTTGACGTTGACGTAGTCGGTGACGATTTCTACTGAATTGATCTTGCCGCCTACGGGGAATGTGCTGTAGGGGAGGTAGAATTCGTCTCTCTTCAGCTGCCCCTCGTTTCTGATCGGGTGGCAGGTGAAGCAGGTCATGCTTTCCATGGCTCCGAAGAAGGGGAGCTGTTTCGGTTCATTGGCGACTTCTATGATTCCGTCATTGAGATGGATCCGGCAGTTTCCGTAGGTACGGGAAAATCGCTCGTCTTTCGCACATTCGTAAGAAAGGAGTGTGGATCCCTTGGTGCGCGAAAGCAGCGCGCGCATGCTCTTGGTGAAGGTGGCTTCTACCATGATGGTTCCCTTTCCCCCCGGCGGGTGCCGCATCCGGTTCTATGCAGGGGAATGGCCGGCTTAATTCACGTTGGTTATCGGACTTGCCTCCAAATTTTGTGGGTGAGGCGTGGCCGCGAAGCGGAGAACCAGGTACCCGGCGATGCCGGATAGAAGTGATCCGAGGAATATGCCGACTTTCGCAAGTTCGCGGGCGTCGCCTGGAGGAAATGCGAGAAGGTCGACGAAAAGACTCATCGTGAAGCCGATGCCGCAGCAGAGTGCTATGCCGTAGACATGTGTCCAGGTCGCAGCTGCCGGCATGGGAACCAGTTTTGTTTTGACTAGGATATACATTGTCCCGAAGACTCCGACCTGCTTGCCCAGGAATAATCCGATGGCGATGCCAAGGACCACGGGCTGGAACAGATCCGAGATCTGGAAATGACCGAGATAAACACCGGTATTCGCAAATCCGAAGAGGGGCACGATGAGGAAAGTGACCCAGTTCGTGAGGGCATGCTCCCATTCCTGTACCGGGGAGACTGTGCGCCCTTCCCGCATGCCGCGGAAGGGAATGGCGGAGGCGAGGATGACGCCTGCCAGTGTCGCATGAAGTCCCGAGCGGAAGACGCAGTACCAGAGGACGATGCCAAGCATGAGGTAGGGGATCGGACGGATGTAACCGATTCCGTTGATGTAGAAAAGGAGAGCCGTGACCGCCGCTGCGCCAAGAAGGTACATCCACGCAAGTTCCTGCGTGTAGAAGAGAGCAATGATGACGATGGCCATGAGATCATCCATGACGGCCAGAGTCGTCAGAAAGACTTTCATGGATATGGGAACCCGGGAGCCCAGGACGGAGACGATGCCTATCGCAAACGCGATGTCGGTCGCCGTCGGGATGGCCCAGCCGGAGAGATACTCAGGATAAGAGAAATTCACGATCGTGTAGACGATGGCCGGACAGATGAGCCCGAAGAAGGCCCCGATGCCCGGCAGGAAGCGCTTGGCATTCGTGTTCAGCTCGCCATGGATCATTTCCCGTTTCACTTCCAGTCCCACCTGCAGGAAGAAGATGGCCATCAGCACATCATTGATCCATAAGTGCACAGGAAGAGGACCCAGCTCAGCATGAAGGAAATGCTCGTAGTAAGGAGCAAGACCGGTATTCGCCATCACAAGGCCCAGGATTGCGGCCAGGAAGAGGAGCACTCCGCCCGCCGACGCAGATTGAAAGAAGAATAAGAGTGGATTCATAGGTTAACCTCCGATTTAGCTTCTCTTTGGAGAGAAAGGAACATTTCCGTATAAGAAAAGGATTTGTCACTTCCTATACGTACGCAACAGATCCTTTCCCTGAAAGATGGAGTTATAGTAGGGGTAACACATTCGTGTTTATCTATATCTATTTATATTATATCATCACTTTTCGATATAGCAAATTATTCGCAAATAAATTTTCCCCGAATTGCAATAATAAGTTGAACACCCGGCGAACCTTTATGCAGTAAGTGCTG
>OLWB01003184.1_pt1 | contig 12074 bp, 5 predicted proteins | sample 1673331 | NCBI WGS metagenome assembly OLWB01 (sample SAMEA3178943, study PRJEB25190) | human gut metagenome | biome: human gut; feature: human-associated habitat; material: faeces | place: Austria | collected 2013 | reverse complement strand
ATCAACAGCTATCGTTTCAATTGGACAGCCATCAGCATGTTCATGCCGTCCCTATCGTCTATAGAGCACTCGCGCAAGCTCTAGCTAAAGAAAACTGCCTGGTTAAGCGACTGCGCGAACCCATCGATCCGCTTCCCCTTTACCGGACCTGCGTCGAAGGCGACTCAAAGGAATCAGCCGGTTCCTCCGCGCCTCAAGCACGCAATACGCCGACGCGAATCCCGATGGTTAATCATGCAAAAATCTTCTTGATATCTGCCCTTTGGCGCAAATGTTCAGTCAACAACATTCCGTGGGCTCCCGACAGACCCGCTTCAGCACCTTTGTTTTCAGGTGTTGCTCTCTCTGGACGCATGGATGAATTCAGCAAACCGCTTCTTGCTTCTTTTCAGCATGAAGCAACTCGTCAAAACAGAGATGCCGAAATCTTATTTCATCCTATCTCGGTACCGATCGAAAAGTGTCTTGACCCTCTGAACAAGCCATTTGCTGAAGCATGCGCTTCAGTATCAAGGAACCATGAAGCGGAACTGATTCGGAAGCTATAAGCACTTCATTGCATTTCTTCGACCCGCAAACACCAGCTCTATCCATTGTTCTATGGCATGTTTCACGTGAAACAGCGTTTTACGTCAACACATTTGATCCTGTTTTCCCTAGATAATGCAGAATATAAGAAAGGCCCAAGGTTACCCTTGGGCCTTTCGTTGTGAGAGCACTCTTGCTTAGATGCTCTTCAAAATAGCCATTACAAAATTCGAAGCATCCTCCAAAGCCTGAGGATCAACGTTTTCGATAATGTCGTTATCCGCAGAATAGAGCGCGGTGTTTCCGTCTGCCATACCGGCAATCGTCATCGCCTGAATACCATGAGCCATTGCAATCGATGCAGGCGTTTCACGTGAAACAATGCGATCGGTATGATATCCAACCCCCGAACGCTCGCTTGCCTGGCGAAGAACACGCTTTAAGCGTGAGGAAATCTTATAAGGCTTATAGGCACCTTCCTGTTCAATGCAAGAAAGCGCACCAGCACCAAGGGCCTCAAGATTGATAACGATTGCGCCTTTCATCTCGTTGGCGTGCTCTTCCAGGAACGCATTAATACCCGAATGAGAATATTGATCTGCACCAAGGCCAACAAACCATACTTCGGTATCGATGTCGGGATGGCGAAAGTCCTGAAGCTTCTTGAGTTCGCGGTTGATTTGCTCGGCTGTGCCAGCGTCACCATCAATGCACAATGCGGGGCTGGCATCAACAATGCCGTCAGTATCATAGACCGCCGATTCGTCATAGTAAGCATCCTCTACCTGAGCATCTTCGCCCTTGCGAAGACGATTCAAAGAGAATGCTCCACCGTTCCATCCACGACGATCATCGGATTCGCGGTAGTCAACGTCTACAAACTCATCATCTTCCTCACGGAAGCTCGACCAATCTCCACGAGCTTTGCCGACGCTGCGGGCATTATAGTCCTCATCAACATCTACCCACTCGTTTACAGAAACTTCTTCTTCCTTGCGCTTCTTGCCCTTGCGGAACCGGCTGAAGAGGCGTCCAGCACGGGACTTAGGCATATCAACGTATCCAGGACCAGCAAAAGCACCTGTTTCGGTGTATTCCTCGTCGTAGGCGGAATCATCCGCATCATCGACATAACGCTCTTCTGGGGCTACGTCAGATACCAGCTCATCCCCTACAGGGGCGAATGAGCCAGTGCCACCAACAGTCGAAAAAGAGCCAGTTGCAGACACTGCCGACTGCGCGCCCGTATCAAACGAAGGGAGGTTGAGGCTTCGCGCTGCAGGCGCTGTGCTAAACGCATCAGTATTTCCATCAATACGAGGAAGCATGTTGGAAAGCAACGATTTACCGCCTGTGGAGGTGCCTTCGTTTACCTCTGCCATAGGAGCGCGCTGACGAAGGTTTTCACCCGAAGCGCTGCGAGCAGGCGTTACGTCCGGCAACACGATAACCTGGCGAGAATGGTCCGCCTGTTCAACAACAGGAGAAACAGGAGATACCATTTCTTCCATGCCCACAATCGGAGAAGCTACCGCAGGCTGAGGCGCAGTTCTTTCAAGCGGCTCTTCTGCGTACTCTCCACCCTGCACCTCATCCGAATAGCCGTAGGAGTAGGATTTCATTTCCTCCTGTACACGACCAGCAGGGATGCGTGCGGTTGATTCATCGTTGCTGTCGTGGAATGAACCCATGTTGACCACATTGTCATCGATACGGCGAATCGGCTCCTCTTCGTCGTCGAACTCTTCATTGTCCATAAACTGGGAGACATCGATTGGGGAAATTGAGGTGGTTACACTCGGAGATGCCGCCTGTTCAGGCTGCTCAGCTGGATCATCAACGTATACTTCTTCGTTTTCAGATACAGCAGGCTCTTCATAGTAGTCCTCGTTGTAGGACTGCTCCTCCAGGTATTCTTCAGCGGGATATCCCTCTTCAACCGATTGCTTACGCGATGAAATCGACTTCAGGCGAGAAGCAAAAGAATGCTGCATCTGAGATGCTTTTTCGGAACCAGAGTGAACCGCGTTATTGAAGAAGTCGCCAAGCGAACCACTACGACGTGAGTGAACACTCCTCTTGGAGCTCACTGCGGGGCGAGAAGCTTCCTCGTTTGCGGGGTAATCCTCGTGGGTATTTGTGTACTCATCGACGGGGTCCATAGGCAAAGTTGCCGAATCAAGTTCCTCCTCGATTTCTTCAACTTCGTTATTCCCGGGAACAGAGCGATGAAGCCTCTGGGAATGACGCACTGAAGGACGGGGGGAGGTCTTTCCTTGGTCATGAGAGCTGAAATGCTCATGTCCTTGAACTGACTCTTCGACTATCTGCTGCTCAGGCTCAACAACGGGCTCGAGCTCCGCAGGAGCTTTGCCTGCAAGCTGATCCACCTCTTCAATTGCAGCCTCGTAAAGCGTCTCATGCGACACAAGGGCAGGATCATCGTTTACAGCAGGATCATGTTCAGCTGCTTCGACAGAAGCAGGCTGATCTTCGGCGGCAACGGCAGGCTCGGGATCGTGATCGAGCCATGGCGCAGGCGACGCAATGGGCTTCGGAGCGGGCTTGCGTTCGATGGGTGCTGCTGCAGTGTTGTTCAGGTGCCATTCTTGTTCAGCTGCCAAATCCTCTGCCGACAAGGCGGCAGGCTGACCATCAGCAATGGGCTCAGCAAAATGAGCCGAGCTCCCTTCATGATTAGCATGGGGCGCAGAAAACGACTCAATCTCATCCTGCAACGCGCGAACCTTTGAAGACAATTCGGACTGAGCAGCCTCGGGTTCAGAGACGGGAATGGCAATGGGAGATCCGTAGGGATTAGAAGCATGATGCTCCATCATGCGCGCAGCAACGGTATCCGCATAGCGAGAACGATTTACCTTCGGGGTTTTTCCTGCATCAGGCTTATTCGCACGTGCCTTCTCTTGAGCAATCTTTGCCCAAGAAGGAGTATCGCTCGTTTGAACGCGGGCTACAGGCTCTGGGGCAGCAGAATGGGCAGCCTCTTTAGCAGCCGCTGCTTCAGCTGCAGCTGCAGCCTCGGCCGCCTGCTTCTTTTCAATCTGCCGCTTGGGGATAACGACCTCGCCTTTTTCCCCAGAATCGGACTCTTTTTTAGGTTCCTCATCAAGGGTGGAGGAAACCATGGTGCGCGCTAGAGGACTCGGTGCCGACTCAGGGCGCTTCCCAACCTCAAAACGTATGCTAGAAACCTCATCCTCATCTTCAGCGATCAGGCCGCCACCCTTAACCAGGCGAGAGGATATATCGGTTACGGGAACCTTGTCGGCAACAGGCTTTCCAGTCAAAGCCGCAATAGCAGCTTTCGCTGCCGCAAGAGATTCCTGCGGCGACATCTCTGCTTCATATTCAAGAGATGCACCTTCAGGCACAACGCCCGCAGCGCGTGCCGCCTCTTCGCCGTGTACGCGATTGCCCTCTTCAACGCTGCGCTCCAGAGCTTCCTCTTGGCTTACCAGGCCGTTTCCAACTTTGCGCGCAACATCAAGCAAAACCGAAACACCGGAAGCGTTATTATTTGCCGACTGGTTGAATGGAGCAACGATATGAAGCACAGAGCGAACCAGGGGGATAGCAAACAGCACCGCACAAATAACCAACAGGAAAGTAAGAATGGAAGACATAGCACCCGTATCAGCTGCGAACAGCGTGGAGCGAAGCAAGAGAACGAAAGCCGAAACCACCAATGCAATGGCGCTTGCCTTCTGAAGAATAGGCAATGCCGCAGCGAAGGGGGGCTTTTCCTCCGTCAAAACCTTGCCACTGTCATAATTGGCCACCAGGATCACCTTGCGGCGACGAGCATTGGCGCCATTTGCCGGGGTGGGCTGATATTTCGCCACCACATTCTGGCTTGCACCGGTCCTAAGCAAGCGTGAAAGAATAGGGCGCCCCGTGATCTCCATGCCATACAGAACCGCCGCAGCTACAGTGAGAAGCAACCAAAGTATGCCCAAAGAGGGAACAACAATAGAAAGAACGGCACCAAGCAAAGCAACACCGAAACAAATGATGTTCGGGAGCTGATCGTTGGTTACACACTGGAAGTCTTCCACCACCGTCGCGAAACCTGCCTCTTTCTGCATCTGGTCGGCAAGATAGAGCGCAGCCCTCTGTTCCTCCTCGGTACCCGCAGGATGCGGACCTATCTCTTGCGTGAGATAGGCGATATCGTCGATTATTTCAGCCATGGAGAGCCCCTTTGTTTCCACGCTTATATAAGTGAGTAGCGATTGACATGGATATAGACTGTACAAGTATACGTCATTTGACTCGTTTCGCCTTTATATGAACCGTTTGTTCACCTTGTCTACCGCATTGCGCAAAGAAGTGCCTTTCTATCTGCATAAAAATACCTCCCATCCACTTATCGCAGATGGGAGGTTTCACGTGAAACATATCAGTTAGCCTGCTGCTAATCCTGCCCAAGATACTCTCTTAAATAAGCATCGTTTGATGCAGCGTCCGAACGAAGACTGTCATAGCGAGAAACTAAATCGGCTGTTGCGCTGGCATAAGCATCAACCACAGGCTGGCTAAATTGCTTCGGCAACGCTTTTGCCATTTCCACAGCCTCCTGATCGGCTCTGTTATAAGCATCGTTGTGGGACTCGGCAGTCGCTTTGTCTTGTATAAGGATCGCCGCGTTTGAGGCAAGCGCTTCATTGGTCGCATCGATTCGCTTGTTGACATAAGCCAGCGAGGCATCGAAATTCGCCGCGGGATAGAAGCCCTTCGCCTTCGCAATGCATTCCTTCGCCTCTGAGAATTGAGCCTGGGCAGAAGTGGTGAACTCGGTTGATTTCGCCACGTTGTCCGCCGTTGTGTCCGAAACAACAGTTGCCGCCTGCGTCAAAAGGGCATTCCCTTCTTGGATGCAACTCCATGCCTCATTCATGGCGTCGATGCCTTGCTTTGCCGCAACATCTTCCTTCATACGCTGATCGGCAACATCAAGAAGCTCCTCACGAACCGCAATAGCATTCAAGGCCCGTTGCGCCGCCTCTTTGTCGCGCTGGGATCCGTCAAGCTCCGACTCTGCCTTCTGAGCATACACGCGAGCCGACTCAAGTTGGTCTTTGGCATCGGGAATAGCTGCACTTAATTCCTGCGCGCGAGAAACGGTATCGTCACCAAACGTATCCTGAAAATATTTGTCGATAGCAACCGTGGTTTCATCGCTTTGCTTAACAAGCTCGCAAGCTTCACGCAGCACACCGACGCTGGTATTCAGTCGCTCGTACTGCTGGTAGGCCCAATACCCCCCTACGCCAATCGCGCCTATGCAAACAACCGCCACGAGTGCGATGCTGAAACGGCGATACCATCTGCGGCGTTGCTTCCTGCGAGCTATTTCCGCCTGAGAATCTGCGCCTAAAAATGTTTTACGTTCAGAAGGCTGGAGCTTCACTTCAGCCGAATTTCGCTTGGTTGCTTTTTCTGCTGTTAGGTTCTTTTCCTTGCCCCCTGCGGTTGAAGCGCCCTTCCTGAAGCTTGGAAGACGCCACTTGGCGCCACGCGAGGGCTCATCCTGCGCTGCAGCTTTCTGCTCAAGGACATTCAGGGAAAGCTCGTTAGGCTTTCCCTGCGAGAATTCTTTCAGATGAAGAACCTGGGTTTCCTTATGCCCAAGGCCACGGCCGCTTCGCTTTTTCTTGCGGGCCATCACGAATGCGAACCTCCGGCTACGCGCGCAAGAGACTTGATCGCCGCACGGTCGGCAACCTCGGCAACGATATCCGAGCAAGGCATCATAACGATATTGTTGCTCGGCAACGAATTCAGGAATTTCTTGCCGTAATACTTGGTTATCAGGCGTTTGTCAGCCAAGACCACAATGCCGCGGTCGCTCGATTTACGAATAAGCCTTCCAACCGCCTGCTTTACCTCAATAACCGCATGGGGCAGCGAATAGTGAGCCCAAGCGCGATCATCACGTTGTTGACGTTCACATGAAAGAGGATCAGTAGGCAGGCCAAAAGGCAGCTTGGGGATGACAACGCCCTTGAGCGTTGCGCCCGGAGCATCAAAACCCTCCCAGAAGCTCTTCAGAGCAAAGAGACTCAAATGCTCATCTTTCAAGAAGTCATCGCGAAGGCCCTTAACGGAAACGCCCCATTTTTGGCACACCAAACGCAAATCGTCTTCCTTCAAAGCGGGATGAACGCCATCAAAGCACTGTTCCATTTCGCGCCTGTTGGTAAATAGCGTAAGCATCGAACCTCTCTGGGCCTTGTGCAAATCAACAAGGAATGATTCCAGGGTTGGAAGATAAGCAGGATCCTGAGGTTCTGGCATATCCGTTGGAACGTAGACCCGCATATTGGCATCGAAATCAAAGCTTGAATCAACCTTCAGCACATCGGCCCGAGAATCTTCCCCTTCGTTGAAGCCAACGGCACGCTCGAACGCATCGAACTGTCCGTCGACCGCCAGAGTTGCCGAAGCATATATAACGCTGCGCGTTTCAGCATAAAGACTCTCGTTTAGCGACTTGCCCACATCGAGCGGCTGAACCGTAAAGATTTCATCCAACGTACCCTTTGTCCGATTAAGGCGAACCGAATACACATGGTTATCGCTGTCATGGAAGAACATCTCATCAAGGGCATCGTATGCCTCCCTCAATTCAAGCGCAGCCAGGGCGAGTTCCCTCTGGGCGCTTGTTGTGTCTTCGATTTGTTCCGCATAAGCAACGATGTCGCGGCAAGCACGGATCAGCTTTTCCAAAGTGTCGTATACCGCGCGCGCACGATTCACGACACCTCGGTACGTATCACCATGGCGAATCTCGTCGTTTAGCCAGAGGTCAAAGTACTCGTATCCACGCGAGCGGGTCTTCGGATCGAACACCAGAAGATCTTTCGCTCCGAGACAGAACTCCTCCGTCGCCATCGCGAAGGCACCCGCACAGGTGCGCGCTTTGGCAATAAGCGATTCATACAACGCGCGGCCGTCCTCTGGAGCTTGAGCGCTTCGCTCCACTCGAGAAAGAACATTGCGTGAACCTTCCCCATTTACGCGCAAAGCAAGCGCCCTCAGCGAATCGGAAGACACCGAGAGGGCAAGTGCGCGGCGCGCTTCTTCCTCCGCACCATGAGCCTCGTCTACAGCCCAATAGCGGATAGGGGGCAGCAGCCCACCTTCGAAGCGGACATCCCAGAAAAGCAAGCTGTGGTTCGTTACCACGACATCGCATCGCTGAGCTTGCTCGCGGGCGCCATGGACAAAGCAGCTTCGTCCAAAGAAGGGGCACTTATGACGCAAGCATTCGTTGCTTTTGGTCCCAATGCGCCAACGGGGAATAGCGCGGTAATCAATTTTCAGAGCGTCCATATCGTCGTAGTCACTCTGTTCTACAAACGAAAGTAGACCCGCCAAAGCAGGTGCCTGATTGATTTCTTGCTTACGATAATGAATTACCGATGGCCCTTGGTTGACCAAGCTATCCACCTTGCGAAGGCAAGGATAGTGACTGAACCCTTTCAAAGGAGCGTACGTGATGCCGAGAGCCTTCGAAAGAAGAGGCAGCTCCTTATGAACCAGCTGATCCAGCAATGCATTGGTCTTTGTAGCTACACCCACGGTGATACCGTTTTTCTGTGCCGCCAGGGCAAGGGGAACCAGGTAGGCCATCGATTTGCCAACACCGGTGCCAGCTTCTACAGCAAGATTGCGAGACATTGCCAAAGCGCGGTTTACCGCAAAGGCCATTTCGCGCTGTTCTTCGCGCGGCTCATATTCCTCGTACAAAGAGCCCAATAAACCCTCAACGGAAAAGGCTTCAGAAATTTCCGCATCGGTTGCGAAAGAAAGCTCGGGGGCTTCGCTACCCGCAGGAGGAAGCTCCTTGCCCACGGGGGAAGAATCAGGAACATTAACATCAGGGCGCAAGGGAGCCGAAGCCTGAGCCACTGCCGCTTTACGCGATGAACGCAAACTGTACGGCCCCTCGCTTTCCTTCATAGCGGCAAGGCACTTAAACACACGCTCGGTATTCCAAGTGTCGCTATCGCACATATCGGCAATATGCTGGAGCAAAGGGGCAGGCATGGTGTCAACCGCAGCCAAAAGCACCCGATACACGAGACACGTTGCCGCCACATCATCATCAGCACGATGGGTGGAGTCGGGCCCGCCAAACGCACGCACTAAATCGAGCAAGCGATGAGAGGTTAGACGAGGTAGCGCGATTTTCGCCAGATCGAGGGAATCAATCCAGCAGTTCTGCTTCAATACCTCACCCGTGGGGTACTTCGTGCAGAAAGTTCTATCGAAATTTGCATTATGAGCAACCACATCGGAAGAACCAACGAACTCAACCAAACCTGCAACGGCAGTATTGGGGTCGGGAGCATTCGCCACATCTTCATCGCTGATGTTGGTAAGGTGAGCAACCTCTTCGGGGATCGGTTTCCCGGGATTTACGAACGTTACGTACCAGCCGACGATTTCACCATGAACCATACGCGCTGCAGCAATCTGAATCAGCTCATCGTGGTTGAAGGAGAAACCCGTCGTTTCGGTATCGATAACAACAACGTCTTCATCCAGTTCACCAAACGAGTGCTCTTTCGCATAGCTGCTAAGCGAATGGTAGCGATCGCGGATGCGCTGAGGGGTGTTTTCGAGAATGTAAGTGTCAAGCCTTGATGCGGCTTCTGCATTTTGTGTTTCCATACTAGTAAGACTATCATTTATGGAATTCTTTATCCCTAATGCCTGAATCACTTCTAGGAGAAAACATGTCAGATATTGGCTATTTTTCCATGTACGCCCGTTTTGAAACCGAAAGCAAAGAAGATGCTGCGGCATTTCTAGGCGCAGACAACATAATTGGCGACGCATTCTCTATCGAGCAGGAATACGTTGATGGCAAGCGCACGGCATGGATCGTGAATCCCTTCGGCAAGCGCATGGGCACCATCGACGAAAAAACCGCTGAAAAGGTTGATCTCTGCAACGCCAAAGGATGGAACACCGTTGCCTTGCTTGCACTCGTTGCTTTCACGGAAAAGCCTGAACCAGGCCTTTACTGGGGTCAGGTTCTTATCATTTCCTACGACCCGGAATATGAAGTCGCCTTCTCTACGTTTATAGAAAATGTCGGAAAGCAGCTCGGCGAGGGAATACGCCCCGACGTTTCCCTTGGTCGCGACTCCCTTAAGAAGGTTATCGAAACTCAGGGCGAATGGGTTCCTTCGGGACGCGTTCCCTTCCCCAACAAGAACAAGGGCACCGCTTGGGTGAAAACGCAACGCACCGGAACGGAACGTTTGGTAAAGCAGGCACGCAAGGGCAACATAGGTTGCACGGTAGTTAGCTGGATATTCCTTCTCGCCGTTGTCGCCCTTATTGTTTTCGGGCTTCATTCCTGCGGAGCGTTCTAGCCAATCTTCCGCCTAACCGCGCTATAGACATTCAGTGGCGTTTCACGTGAAACGCCACCATAAAGAAAACCCCTTGCCGCATTCCGGACCACACCTCTCGAAATCGGACTTATTTCAATCCGAATCGGGGATATGGTTCGTTTCGCGGACAAGGGTTTTACGTTTGCGGCAGATGTCTACTTATTTTTCCAAGGCATAGGAAATGAGCTTGGTGCAGAGCTCAGCAAAACTCATGCCAGCTGCACGAGCAGCATCGGGAAGAAGCGATGTTGCCGTCATGCCAGGAATGGTGTTCGTTTCCAAAACCCAAAAATTCCCTTCGCCATCCTTAATGAGGTCACTACGAGAAGCACCGCGGCACTCAAGCGTCTTATGGGCGGCAACCGCAAGCTCCATAGCGCGCTTGGTATCTTCTTCGGATAGGGGCGCAGGGCAGATATGCTGCGACCCTCCCTGAGCGTACTTCGACTCAAAATCGTAGAACTCGTGGGAAGGAACAATTTTGATAACAGGGAGAGCGCACGGGTCCTCGTTGCCCAATACGGCAACGGTGAACTCTTCGCCTGAAACAAAGCTCTCAACAAACGCGCACGTATCTACCTGAAATACCTTATCGATCGCATCGGCAATTTCCTCAGCACCTTCACACAGATACACACCCAAAGCGCTACCTTCCGTAGCAGCTTTCACAACACAGTGCGAACCCACTTCAGCAATGATGGCATCAATGTCGATATGGTGAGAGTCAAGCATCATAGAACGAGGGGTAGGGATGCCGGCGCGCTCATAGCAAAGCTTCGTCTTGGGTTTGTCGATAGCAGTGGCGCTCGACCAAACGCCTGGACCAATATAGGGAAGCCCAATGGTTTCCAGAAATCCCTGGATGGTGCCATCTTCGCCGTACTTGCCATGAAGAGCCAGGAAAGCAACGTCAAAATCACCTTGAATCAAAGCCAGCAAGTCTTCTTTGTTGGCGGGGTCGAAAACAGTTACCGGAAAGCCCGCTTCGAGCAAAGCTTCCTTCGCCCCTGCACCAGAAGCAAGGGAAATGGAACGCTCTCCACTCTTGCCTCCCGCAAGCAGAGCAACACGAATTTGTTTAGGATCGAAAGAACAAGACATGGTTCTCGCTTTCATACAAGTAAAGCCCAAGGCACTGCTGCCGAAAGGCTTGATACGTTAGCCGATAGTGAGTATAGCAAACGCACGTTACCACTCTGCTACCACCACGCGGTAACCACTTGGTTGCGTATAATACTAAGCATGAATAACGCAATCCAATCATTCAACCTGTCCGAAATTCCCACTATTCTGGAAAATCTCGGACAGCCGCGCTTTCGCGCCAAACAGCTCACTTCCTGGCTTTACCAGAAAGGAGCTCACTCCTATGACGAAATGACTAATCTGCCCAAGAGTCTTCGGGATGTCCTGTCAAACGAATACCCTTTGATTGAGCCGCAAGTGGTTAACAAGCAAGTATCCAACGACGGTACACGTAAATACGTATTCGAATACGCCGATGGCGCCAAGGTAGAAGCTGTCGGGATCCCCTCATTCGACAAGAAAGAGCGCAAAGACGAGCCCAAGCACCTTACCGTGTGCTTCTCCACTCAAGCAGGATGCGCCATGGGGTGCACTTTTTGCGCCACGGGACACGAGGGACTTACCCGCAATCTTTCTTCCGCTGAAATGATTTGCCAGATCGTCGCTGTACAAAACGATTTCGGCTGTCGCGTCACTAATTTAGTTTCAATGGGACAAGGCGAGCCATTCCAGAACTACCAAGCAACCCTAGAAGCGCTTCGTTTCGCCAATGCAAAAGACGGCCTTGAAATAGGCGCTCGTCATATAACGGTATCAACATGTGGCATCATTCAGGGAATTGAGCGCCTTGCAAACGAGCCCGAACAATTCACGTTGGCAGTATCCCTCCATTCGGCTTTGCAGGATGTGCGCAATGAAATCATGCCGCGTTGCAGCAACATTCCCTTACCGCACCTAAAGAAGGCCCTTCGATCCTATATCGAGAAAACTGGCCGTCGTGTCAGCTTCGAATATCTCCTTATCAAGGGGGTCACCGACACAGAAGAAAACCTCGCAGCGCTAATCGATTTCTGCGATGGCCTCCTATGCCAC
>OLWB01003178.1_pt1 | contig 12077 bp, 10 predicted proteins | sample 1673331 | NCBI WGS metagenome assembly OLWB01 (sample SAMEA3178943, study PRJEB25190) | human gut metagenome | biome: human gut; feature: human-associated habitat; material: faeces | place: Austria | collected 2013 | reverse complement strand
ATAATTTATCGAATGGAGTAACGGCATGGGTAAATGGACAAAAAATAACAGGAAATGGAACAGATGTAAATAATAGTTATAATAATGGTTATAGTGATGGGAATGCAAAATCAGAGCTAAAGCAATATTCATTAAAATTTACATTAAGTATTAACACAACACAAAGTTATAACTTAGACAATTATGTAAGTAATGGACAACTTGTTACAGCTTCTATTATATCTTGGACAGAACCATATACTGCAAAGTCAACGGGACTTAGTATGACTATATCGGGAAATACAGTAACCTTTAAATACAATAGTGGAGATGTTCGGATTTACTGGAACAGGGGAAATGATATTATACTATTATTAAAATAATTTATAAAAATATGATATAATACAGCTGAAAAAGGGAGAAAGAAAAGCCTGAAAGCCCTGCAGCTGTAAATATAAGCGTAAGTTTTAACAAAATAGGCTTATGTAAACATAGTAAAAACTATGTGTTTTAGTAAAATCTAAAATACATAGTTTTTATACTTATCAAAATATTTATAAATAAAAAGTTGAAAAAGTATAGTAAAATGTGATAAAGTATAAATGAATAAAACAAATAAAAATGAAGAAAATAAATTAATAAATGCAAAGGAGAACAAGATGAAAAAAGAAACAATAAGAAAAGCAAAAGGTGTAACAATGCTAGCACTAGTTGTAACAATAATAGTACTATTAATATTAGCAGCAATAACACTAAGTTTAGCAGTAGGAGAAAATGGAATAATAAAAAGAGCACAACTTGCAAGGGATAAAGCCAAAAATGCGAGTATAGGGGAAGAAGAGGCAATGAATTTAGCCGCTGGCGAAATAGATAATGCAGAAGGTGGAAATGGTTCGGGTGGTGGTTCAGGAGGAACATGTCCAGAATGTCCAGATGTAAGTGAGTTAGAAAATACAATAAAGGAACTACAAAATACAATAGCAAGTCTAGAACAACAGTTAGCAAACGAAAAAGCAAATAAAGCGGAATTGGAAAAACAGATAGCAGATTTAAATAAGCAAATAGCAGACTTAAATGCTCAAATAAATGCACAAAAAGAACAAATAGCAGACCTGCAAGGGCAATTAGCATCAAAAAATGAAGAGATAGCAAGAAAAGACGAAACAATAAGAAATCTACAAGAAACAGTAGATAGATTAAATAGTCAAATAGAAGAACTAAACAGGCAAATAGAAACATTAAAAACAAAACAAGCAACAGGAAATGCAGCTGTTTCAGAAGTACTCGCAGGAAAAACATTTTCAAACTCAAATGGAGTAGGATTAGTTGGAACAATGGCAAATAATGGAGCAATAAGCCAAACGTTAAATGCTGGTGAAAGTTATACTGTGCCAGCGGGATATCATAATGGAAGTGGAAGAGTAACAGCAAATAGCTTAGCAAGTCAAACATCAGGAACAGCAGGAGCAGGAGACATACTAACAGGCAAAACAGCATGGGTAAATGGTACAAAACTAACAGGAACAAATAAAGGATATGAACAAGGATACACAGATGGTCAAAATGCTGGTACATCTAAAAGAGTAAAACTAGGAAGTTGTTCTAGTAGTGCTACATTCTCAGTAAAAGATTACGAAGGATGGCAAAACTATACAGCAGAAAACTTTGCATTAGTAGTAACAGGAATATCTATGCATGGCGGTTATTGGAATCAGGTTACAACGACGAATCAAGCCCCAAGTATAACATATGATGCAAATGCCGGAACTGTTACTGTGAAATCTGCAAGAGGGAGTCAAGGTGTGCATGTACAAAATGATGCAGATACCACTGTACAAGCAGATGTAGTATGTGATGTATATTTATATTATTAAAAATTAAAAGTAGGAGAAAATCTTCTACTTTATTTTTATAAAATATAAAGTACTGGATATTAGTGTATTTTATTCAATTTGTTTGTTAATTTACTTGACTTAAATGAACAAAAAAGGATATAATAAAAACTGCGTAGTAAGAGGAGGAAGCGAACTTTTATGTTAGAGGAAAAAAATACAAATAAAGTTTTATTAATTGACGGAAATAGTATAATGAATAGAGCGTTTTATGGAATAATGGGAAGCAAAATGTTAACTGCAAAAGATGGAACATATACAAATGCGGTTTATGGATTTTTATCAATTTTGTTTAAAAACATAGAAGAAGTAGAACCAGAATATATGCTTATTGCATTTGACTCAAAAACAGCAGCAGATGCAAGGAAAAAAATGTATGAAGGGTATAAGAAAAATAGACATGGAATGCCACAAGAACTTGCTGCTCAAATGCCAATAATAAAAGAAGTACTTCATGCAATGAATATTGAAACAATGGAAAAAGCAGACTATGAAGGAGACGATATCTTAGGAACATACGCAAAAAAGTTTGCAGCAAATGGTAAAGATGTATATATTTTATCAGGAGATAGAGATTTATTTCAATTAATAGAAGAAAATATTACTGTTAGAATACCTAGAACCAAAATGGGAAAAACTGAAACAGAAATATATACAAAAGAAAAAATACAAGAAGAATATGGTCTAGAGCCAGAGGACTTAATAGAAGTAAAAGCACTTATGGGAGATTCTTCAGATGAAATTCCAGGAGTACCAAGTGTAGGACCAAAAACAAGTACTAGTATTATAAAAGAATATAAAACAATAGATAATTTATATAAAGCACTAGAAGAAGGAAGAGCAACATTTACTTCTAAATTGCAAGATGCATTAATAAAAAATAGAGATTTAGCTGAACTTTCAAGAGAACTTGGAAGAATAAATATAAATGTTCCTGATATAGAAAACTTAGAAGAAACAAAAATTAAAGAGTGGAATAGAGAAGAAGTTGCAAAATTGTTTCAAAAGCTAAATTTTAGTAGATTCATAGAAAGATTTAATCTTAAAGAGGAAATAGAAGCAAAAATAGAAAATATAAAAATTAATGTAACTGAAAAAGATATAGAACAAGCTCTTAAAGAGATAGAAAAAGGTGAAGAACTAATCTTTTATATAGAAACAGAAAACATAAATGACGAAACAAGAATAATAAAAAAATGTATAAAAGGTATAGGTATATATGTAAATTCAGAGAATATATATTATATAAAAATAAATGATAATATACAAAGATTAAAACATATTTTTGAAAATGAAAAAATTAAAAAAATTGGGTACAATATAAAAGAAGATTATGTTTTGCTAAAAGAATATGGAATTGAATTAAAAGGTATAAAATATGATGCAGAAATAGCAGCATATATATTAAACCCAACAAATACAAAACATAATATAAAAGATATTGCAATGCAATATTTGGAAGTGGATTTAGATAAGCTAATTCCAAAAAAAGATGAAATGCAATTAAACATATTTGAAGAGGCAAAAGAAATTTCAAACAAAGATGAAATTGGAGTTTATGTTTATGCATTAAAGGAATTGTATAGTGTAACAACAAAAAAAATACAAGAAGAAGGCTCTTTAGAATTATTTGAAAATATTGAAATGCCACTAGTTAGAGTTTTAGGAGAAATGCAATACAATGGCATAATTGTAGAAAAAGATAAACTCGAGGAATTTGGTAAGGATTTAAAAAACAGGTTAAATAAGTTAACAAAGGAAATATATGAACTATCAGGAGAAGAGTTTAACGTAAATTCAACACAGCAATTAGGAAAAATATTATTTGAAAAACTAAAACTTACAGAACCAAAGAAAACTAAAAAAGGCTATGCAACTGATGTTGAAACCTTAGAAGGAATTATAGATGAACATCCAATTGTTGCAAAAGTACTAGAATATAGAAGCTTAATAAAGCTAAGTTCAACATATGTAGATGGGCTTACTTCATATATAAATCCAAAAGATAGAAAAATACATGCAGTATTTAATCAAACAATTACTGCAACTGGCAGAATAAGCTGTACAGACCCAAATTTGCAAAATCTGCCAAGCCATGAAGGTGAAGGAAAAAGCATAAAAAAAGCATTTAAGCCAGAAGACGGATATGTATTTATTGATGCCGATTATTCTCAAATTGAACTTAGAGTTTTAGCACATATTTCTAAAGACGAAAATATGATAAATGCTTTTAAGAATGATGAGGATATTCATAGAGAAGTTGCATCTAAAGTTTTTGGAGTGCCAATTTCAAGAGTAACAAAGGAACAAAGGTCTAGAGCAAAAGCAGTAAACTTTGGAATTATTTATGGTATAACAGCGTTTGGATTATCACAACAACTTAAAATTGATAGAAAACAGGCACAAAAATATATAGATAGCTATTTAAATAAATATGATAAAATAAAGGGATTTATGGATGATATCGTAAAGAAAACAGAAGAAGAGGGCTATGTAGAAACAGCATTTGGAAGAAGAAGATATGTACCAGAACTTAAGTCTAGTAACTATATGGTAAGACAATTTGGTTCTAGAGTAGCGATGAATACCCCTATTCAAGGAACAGCAGCAGATATCATGAAAATTGCAATGAATACACTTTTAGATGGACTAAAAGATTTGGATGCAAAAATAATATTACAAGTGCATGATGAACTTATTATAGAAGTAAAAGAAGAACAAAAAGAAGAGGCAAAAGAAATTTTAAGAAAAAGTATGGAAAATGCAGTAAAATTAGATGTTCCATTAAAAGTTGAAATATCAGAAGCAAAAACATGGTTTGATGCAAAATAAATTTCAAAAAGAGAGGAATGTACAAGGTGCGAAAACTAATTTTAGTACTTATAATAATTATTATTACTATTATCGCAATATTGTTAAATTCAAATAATATACTAAAGATTTTTTATAGACAAGATTATTCAGAATATGTAGAAAAATACTCTAAAGAGTCAAACTTGGATTCACTTTTAATTTATTCAATAATAAAAGCGGAAAGTAATTTTCAAGTAGATGCTTCTTCTAATAAAGGAGCAGTAGGACTTATGCAGCTCATGGAAAATACAGCTAAAGAAGTTGCAACAAATGAGCTAATAGAATATGAATCAAAAGAAAATTTATATGATGCAGAAACAAATATTAGAATAGGTATTAAGTATTATGAAGAATTAAAAAATACATTTAAAAATGATAGAATAGCACTTGCAGCATATAATGCTGGAATGGGCAGAGTAAATAGTTGGATTGAAGATGGGATTATAAAGAAAGATGGTAGTGATATTGAAAATATACCATATAAAGAAACAAATATTTATGTAAGAAAAGTTTTAAGAGATTACGAGATTTATAAAAAAATATATAAATAAAGACAAGGAGGAAGAAAATGTCAGTATTAGTAACAGGAGGAATGGGATTTATAGGATCACATACAGTAGTAGAACTATTAAATTCAGGAGAAGATGTTATTATTGTAGATAATTTATCAAATAGTAAAAAAGAAACTTTGGATGCGATAAAAAAAATAACAAATAAAGTTCCTAAGTTTTATAATGTAGATATTAGAAATAAAGAATTACTTGATAATGTGTTTAAAGATAACAAAGACATTAATGCAGTAATACACTTTGCAGCACTTAAAGCAGTAGGGGAATCAGTAGAAAAGCCAATAGAATATTATGATAATAATATTTGGGGAACAATAGCACTTTTAGATGTAATGAGAAATAATAATGTAAAGAAAATAATCTTCTCTTCATCAGCAACAGTATATGGTTCACCAAAAACAGTTCCAATTAAAGAAGACTTTCCAAAGTCAGCAACAAATCCATATGGACAGACTAAAGTAATGGTTGAACAAATATTAAATGATGTTTATACATCAGATAATGAGTGGAGCATTATTTTGCTTAGATATTTTAATCCAATTGGAGCACATGAAAGTGGACTAATTGGAGAAAGTCCAAATGGAATACCAAATAATTTAATGCCATATATAAATCAAGTTGCACTTGGAAAATTGGACCATTTGCGTGTATTTGGTGACGACTATAAAACACCAGATGGAACAGGAGTTAGAGACTATATTCATGTAGTTGATTTGGCTAAAGGACATGTAAATGCATTAAATAGAGCAAACAAAATGACAGGTGTAGAAAGCTACAATTTAGGAACAGGAAAAGGATATTCAGTTTTAGAAATAATTAAAAATTTTGAAAAAGCTACTGGACAAAAAATAAAATATGAAATAGTAGAAAGAAGAGCAGGAGACATTGCCGAGTGCTATGCAGACCCAAGTAAAGCTAGGGAAATGCTTGGATGGACAGCAGAAAAAGACTTAGAGCAAATGTGCAAAGATTCATGGAATTTCACATCAAAAAAATTTGAATAAAAAATTAAAAAAAGCATAAACTAATATTATAAAGCTTGTAGATAGGAGTAAGAAAATGAAAATTATTGACAGAATAGCTTTAGTATTAGTCATTATCGGAGCGATAAACTGGGGATTGATAGGAATTTTTGAATTTAATTTAGTTGACACTATATTCGGAACTATGAGTATAGTAAGTAGAATAATTTATGCCTTAGTAGGTATCTCTGGTTTATGGTCGATAAGATATTTTATGGATGACCATAACTAAAAAAACTGCCTTGAATGTTTCTATAATATTTGAGGCAGTTTTTATTCTTTAATATAAGAAGGAGGAAAAAATGATAAAAAAATTAAAAGCATACATAAAAGAATACAAGAAAGTAAGTATTTTAGCACCACTATTTGTTATATTAGAAGTAGTAATGGAAGTAATAATTCCTCTACTTATGGCTAAAATAATAGATACAGGTATACCTAATCAAGATATAAAATACATAGTAGAAACAGGAATATTATTAGTTATTTCGGCAATTATGTCACTTGGTTTTGGAATATTATCTGGAAGATTTGCAGCAAAAGCATCATCTGGATTTGCAAAAAATTTAAGACAAGCAATGTTTTATAAAATTCAAGATTATTCATTTGAAAATATAGATAAATTTTCTACATCGAGTTTAATTACTAGGTTAACAACAGATGTTACAAATGTGCAAATGGCATTTATGATGATAATAAGAACATTAGTAAGAGGACCTGTTATGATGATTTTAGCATTAATTATGTCATTTAGTATAAATGCTAAACTTTCATGTGTATTTTTAGGAGCAATTCCTATTTTGGGAGGAGCACTAATTTTTATTATAAAAAAAGCACATCCAAACTTTGAAAAAGTTTTCAAAAAATATGATAAATTAAATAGAGTAGTTCAGGAAAATGTAAGTGGAATAAGAGTTGTAAAATCATATGCTAATGAAAATCATGAAGTAAACAAATTTGAAGAAGTAAACAATGAAGTATATACAGACTTTAAAACAGCTGAAAAAATAGTTGCATTCAATAGTCCAATAATGCAATTTGTGATATATTTTTCTGTATTATTAATTTCATGGCTTGGAGCAAAAGAAATAGTATCTGGAGTAATGCAAACAGGAGAACTATCTAGTTTAATTACATATGCATGGCAAATTTTAATGAGTTTAATGATGCTTTCAATGGTATTTGTAATGATTATAATGTCACAATCATCAGCAAAAAGAATTATAGAAGTTTTAGAGGAAATGCCAGCAATTAAAAATAAGGCTAAATCAGTAAAAAAAGTAAAAGATGGTTCAATTTCTTTTGAAGATGTTAGTTACTGGTATAGTGATGAAAAAGACCCAGAAAAATATGCCTTAAAAGATATAAATTTAAACATAAAATCTGGAGAAACAATAGGAATAATAGGAGGAACAGGAAGCTCAAAATCAACTTTAGTTCAGCTTATACCAAGGCTTTATGATGCAACAAATGGAACAGTAAGAGTTGGTGGAGTTGATGTAAAAGACTATGACTTGGAAACTTTAAGAGATTCAGTGGCAATGGTTCTTCAGAAAAATGTATTATTTACTGGCACAATAGCAGAAAATTTAAGATGGGGAAATAAAGATGCAGATGACGAAGAGCTAGAAAGAGTGGCTAAACTTGCACAAGCAGATCAATTCATACAGGAGTTTCCGGACAAATATGATACAAAAATAGAACAAGGCGGAACAAATGTATCAGGAGGACAAAGACAAAGAATTTGTATCGCAAGAGCATTACTAAAAAAGCCAAAAATATTAATTTTAGATGATTCAACAAGTGCTGTTGATACTAAAACAGATAGTTTCATAAGGAAAGCATTTAAAGAAGAAATTCCAAATACAACAAAGATAATAATTGCACAAAGAATAACATCGGTTGAAGATGCAGATAGAATTATTGTTTTAGATGAAGGAAAAATTAACGGAATAGGAACTAAAGATGAACTACTAAAAACAAATGAAATATTTAAAGAAGTATATTATTCTCAAATGAAAGGAGCGGAGGAAAATGGATAATAAGAAAAAAAGTAACATAAAATTTAGCACAATAAAAAGACTATTAAAATATGCAACAAGTATATATAAATTGCAATTTGTAATTGTAATAATTAGTATAATAGTAAGTGCAATAGCAAGTGTTCTAGGAATTCAATTTTTAAAATCGTTAATTGATAATTACATAACTCCGTTACTTGGAATGGAAAATCCTAATTTTGAGCCATTATTTGTAGCAGTAGTAGGAATGGGAGGAATGTATTTAATAGGAATTTTATCAACATATTTATATAATAGATTGATGATAAATATTTCTCAAGGTGTACTAAAAAAAGTACGTTCAGAGATGTTTGAACATATGCAAAAGCTTCCAATAAGGTATTTTGATACACATGCACATGGAGAAATAATGAGTACATACACAAATGACGTAGATACACTAAGAGAAATGATAAGTCAAAGTATACCCCAAGTATTTTCAGCAGTAATAACAATGACAAGTATATTAATTTCAATGATTACAACAGACATATACTTAACATTTATTGTTTTAGGTATGGTTGTTCTTATGTTATTTGTTTCAAAATATTTAGGAGGAAATAGCTCAAAATACTTCGTAAAACAACAAGAAGACATAGGAAAAGTAAATGGATACATAGAAGAAATGATAGAAGGACAAAAAGTTATAAAAGTATTTTGTCATGAAAATGAATCAAAAGCGGGTTTCGATAGATTAAATGAAGAATTATGTGATAGTAGTACAAATGCCAATATTTATGCAAATGTGCTTATGCCTTGTATAATGAATATAGGAAATTTAGGATATGTATTTGTAGCAGTAATAGGAGGAATGCTAGCTGTAAATAATATACTTACAATAGGTAGTATAGCAGCATTTCTGCAATATATAAAAGCATTTACAAATCCAGTAGGTCAAGTGTCTCAAGAAATGAACTATGTAATAATGGCACTAGCAGGGGCTGAAAGAATATTTGCACTTATAGATGAAAAAGAAGAAATTGATGATGGATACGTTACACTTGTAAATGCAAAATATGAAAACGGAAAATTAGTAGAAAGCAATGAACGTACAGGTCTATGGGCATGGAAGCATCCACACAAGGATGGGAGAATTACATATGCCAAGCTTAAAGGACATGTGGAGTTTGACGATGTATCATTTGGATATGTTCCTAATAAAATGGTGCTGCATAATATAAAACTAGAAGCTAAAGAAGGTCAAAAAGTATCTTTTGTTGGGGCAACTGGTGCAGGAAAAACTACAATAACTAACCTTATAAATCGTTTTTATGATGTGCAAGATGGAAAAATAAGATATGATGGAATAAATATAAAAAAGATTAAAAAAGAAGACTTAAGGCGTTCTCTAGGAATGGTTTTACAAGATACAAATTTGTTTACAGGAACAATAAAAGACAATATAAGATATGCTAATTTAGAAGCGTCTGATGAAGAGGTAATAAATGCAGCTAAGCTTGCAAATGCAGACCATTTCATAAGAAATTTACCAGAAGGATATGACACAGTAATATCAGGAAATGGAGAAGGATTATCACAAGGACAAAGACAACTTCTATCAATAGCAAGGGCAGCTTTATATAATCCGCCAGTACTAATTTTAGATGAAGCAACATCAAGTATAGATACTCGTACAGAGCAAATTGTACAAAAAGGAATGGATGAACTTATGAAAGGAAGAACTGTTTTTGTAATAGCACATAGACTTTCAACAATAAGGAACTCAGAACTTATTATGGTACTTGACCATGGTAGAATCTTAGAAAGAGGAAACCATGATAACTTAATAAAAAACAAAGGAATGTATTATGCACTTTATACTGGAGCAATAGAAATAGATTAGTAATAAAAAAATAAAAACTTTTGTTTGACAAACAAAAATTCTTATGGTAGAATATAGTCAGTGTTAATAAAGAGAAGAAAGGAATGGATGCTATGAACAAATCAGCAAGAGATGGAAATGGGTTAAACAAAAGAGAAAGAACAATATTAAAATTTATACAAAAAGAAATTGAAGAAAGAGGATATGCACCTTCGGTTAGAGAAATATGTAAGGCGGTTGATTTAAGTTCTACTGCAACAGTTCAGGGGTATTTAAATACATTAGAAAAAAGAGGATTTATTAAAAAAGAAAATCAAAAAGGAAGAACATTACGACTACTAAAAGGAACAAAAAACAGTAACGAAAATAAACCAGAAGTAAAAGAAGAAAGTAAAAATTTATACACAGCAAAAGAGATGGTAGAAGTTCCTATAGTTGGAAAAATAACAGCTGGTGCGCCAATACTTGCAGTTGAAAATATATCTGATACATTTCCAATTCCAATTGATTTTGTTGGAAATTCAGAATGTTTTATGCTAACAGTAAGTGGTGAAAGTATGATAGAAGCGGGAATACTAGATGGAGACTATATTCTAGTAAAAAAACAAAACGTTGCAAGAAATGGAGAAATTGTTGTAGCATTAATAGGTGATGAAGCAACTGTAAAGACATTTTACAAAGAATCAGACCATATTAGATTACAACCAGAAAATAGCACAATGGATCCAATAATAGTAAGTAATTGTGAAATATTAGGAAAAGTAGCAGGTGTATTTAGAAAATTATAAAGGAGAATTTGTATTATGAGTAGAATGAAAACTTTTTTTATATATCTACTATTATTTGTAGGCCTATATGTTGTAAGTAATTTATTAATAGATGCATATATAAAAACATCATATTATAAAATTGAAACTTATGATATAGATGTAAAAGAAGCAAATATTACAATAATAACAGCAAAAGCTTCGAAAGATGACGGATATATAGAAGGAAAAATAGTAAATAATACAAAAGTAACAAATAAATATATGAAAGTTGAATTGTTTTCAAAAAATAACGTTAATTTAGGTACTGAATATGCCAAAATAGATGAATTAAATCCAGGGGATTTAAAAAATTTTAAAATAGATTTTAAATGTGATAATGTAACATCATTTAAAATAACATTTATAAATAAAGAGCAAAAAAATGAAGAAAAACCTGAAAACAGTAATGAATCTTTAAATATAATAAAGATTAATCCAAGTGTGGAAAATATTACAAATCAACTTGTGGTAAAATAATAAAAAATGCAACAAAAATGAAAAATTAACATAAAATATAATATAGTATTAATCAAAATACTATATAGGAGGTGACTTATTATGGAACCACAAGAAACAATTTATTGTTATAATAAAGAAGAAAAATGTTGCTTTAAAAATAAATGTTTAGCAATAATTGCAACAATATTATTAGCAGCCTTTGCAGTTGTAATAGGATTAATAATAGGAGCTTCTATTGCAGGAGCAATACTAGAAGCATTGTCAGCAGTAATAGTATTAGCGGTAGTTTTAGGACTATTATTAATATTAGATGTGATTTTAATTTTATGTAATAGAAAAAAGAAAGAAAGAAAATGTAAATGTTGTTGCTAAAGTAAACCACCAGCAATGGTGGTTTGCAATAAAAATATTGTATGGTTCTATAAAATGTGTAGATATAAAGTTTTATAATACATAAAATAAATATTTATACTATAGTCACTGGTGAATAAAAGTAGATAACTTTCAATGAGATTTAGAAACTAATGGTTTTTAAATTTAAATAATTGAAAGTTATCTTTTTTTGTTGTATTTTTAAATAATAATATATTCTATACTGCTCTGCAATAATAA
>OLWB01003176.1_pt1 | contig 12078 bp, 9 predicted proteins | sample 1673331 | NCBI WGS metagenome assembly OLWB01 (sample SAMEA3178943, study PRJEB25190) | human gut metagenome | biome: human gut; feature: human-associated habitat; material: faeces | place: Austria | collected 2013 | reverse complement strand
CGTCTCTTTTGCTTGAGATAAATCCGAATTATCCTCTCTTGATCCATGCTCCATCGCAAGAGCAGACCGTTTTAGCAATACTGGCGGTATATTTAAAGCGGGACAAACCCGCAATCCTTGGAAGAACCTATATGCGTCTTGCCATTCATCCCAGTCTAGTTCTTCCGATGCCATCTCGATCCGTTCCACGATTTGCGACAAACTATCCAATGCCCGCTTGGAAGAGAAATTTCGCCGTAATCTAGCGAGCCAATATTCCCCATATCCACACATTCCCTCATAACGGCTGAAATTAGGACAAGGATCATACCATACGGCTCGGTACATTCGTTCGTCAAAATCATCGAACGCCTCCTCTTCCAAATCCAGGAACCTTTTTTCGAGCAGGTAAGAAAATCCAACCCCTATGCCTGCTATCCCTTTCTCGTAATCCGCCCGATAATTGGCATGTAGCTGTTCCAACAATCCCCTGATCAGATCCATGGCGTATTCCGAATACAAATCGTCTTGTACATATCGGGCATAATGGAAAAAGAAAATGGAAATCCCCATCTTTCCGTGTAATAAGCTCGGGCATTTTGTTAATGTGCCGTTCAATAAGAGTTGATTGGAAATCAGACTCAATTCCTCTTCCTTTTCCATGGCATTATGTGGATTTTCGATTTTACTTCTTATATTTGGCTATCATGATAATCGGATTATCTTCTTCATCAAGTGTTGAGGCAATTTCTTTTAGTGGGCCATCTTTCAGCTTTCCATCTTCATAAGCCTCTACTAAGTCTGCGGCTTCCAGTTTTTTCATGAATGCAACATCCTTGCTGTTCTGGAAGTATAGACGGTCATGAAAATTGTAAACCATAGTCATTGGCTCCATTTTTAGAAAATCATTATTATACATCTCGCATTCGTAAATAGTTTCTTTTTGTCTGTCATATACCAATTCTACAACAGGGAAACCGACTTCCTTTTGGGCATTAAAAATATTTTCTACCGTTTGCATGAAACAATAGCGATCCGTTTGGACACCCGGATAAAGAAAAATCTTGGTTTCCATGTCTTGAATTGATGGGGTTCTTACGATTCGGGGTATCAGTTGTTGATTTGAGGTATAATGGTAGATCGTATCAGATGATGCTTCCATCAATAAAAAGCCCTTATCTTGATAAGGTATTTGTGGGCTGTTATAAATACAATATATAATCTCTCCTTCCGCTGCTTCTGCGGTTACCAGTGGATAAATATTTTTTTTGTAAGGTATCGAGATTTCCTTGATACTTCCGTCTTTTTTAGAAACAAGCATGAAATAGTTCCGTGTTGCCACAACTTCATCTTTCAAGCTAAGATAACCGTCATGACAAAGTAGATAGTCTTGATTGAAATTCTCCAGCTTATCATAATAGAAATTTTCTTTTTGATTTAGTGATCGCTTGAAATTCCCATCTTGATCATAAACCATAATTTTTCTTGAAACATAATTGTTGACAAATAATTCTTTTTCTTTTAGATCAAATATACACCCCAAATTGATCGTGTACTCCTCAGCTCCTTGTCCGAGCCGGCTGATCTTTTTAATACCTTTCCCGTCTTTCCCAAAAAGAAATATATTTCCGGTATTGTTACGGATGGCATCTGATATGAGAAGACAATCTCCTTCTATATCATTGGGAGTGCCAGATGTGATATATTCATCTGATGTTTCCAGTGATACATACTCAATGTCAAAAAGATCTTGCAGTATCAGTATTTTCTTAGGGTAACTTATCGTAACGTCTACTGTGATAAGATCTTGCTCTTGAACATTTTTATTATTACATGCTAATAAAAGTAGAAAAATAAGCGTATAGCTCCATTCTGTTTTTCTCATATTCGAATATATAAAAGATTATTTATTATTAACTGTACAAAGATTCAATTGCCCAATCATAAGATCTAAGTCAGAAGGTGAAGGACAAATATATTGATACAAACAATCGCAGCATGGTTTTTGGTTACGTATACGCAACCAAGACTCCCCTATTTCTATTTCTTTTTTTACGATTTGATAAATTGAATCTGTTTTGATATTTCCCAATTTTTTGTGCAATATATTCGCATAAATATCTCCATTTGAAAGTATGAAAAGCTTTCCGAAATTATCTTTATTTATGATATGTTTCCGAAAAATATCTTTCATGCTTATCTTTGTTGATAGAATATCTTCTTCTGTTAAGAAAGTGTTTTTTGCTAAAAAAGAGATATTATCTTTGGTATATAATGGTCTTAACTGATATTTATCAATATCATATTTCTCAATTAAGGTTACTGCTTCATTACAATCCTCTAAAGAAGTAACTTGAAATATATACTGAAAAGGGATTTTTTGCTGGTCAAGAAATATACAAGTGTTATTCATAAGAGAATGATCTACTGGCAAAGAGACATATACTTGATATGAAAAATTTTTCTTGAGTGATGATTCTAACAATGGAATATGAGTGTAAGAACATTGTATATAATTTGAGTAAGACATTTGCCCCAAATAGTCTATTAATAAAGACCCATGTGGTATATCCTTCCAGTCACCTATAATATTATAAGTTAAATTAAGAGAAAAAGAACGCAGGTATTCTATTAATGTTTTTATATTAACTGTGTTGTCTAAATAAATAGTTATTTCACAGAGTGTTTGCAACAAGTTCTCAAGTGAAGAAAACTGATGTTTATTTTTGTGTAAGTCTTTATAATTTAAATATGGTAATATTTGCACTGGTTTTCCTTCGGACAAAGATACTTCTATGATATCTCCCATAAATTTAGACTGTAGTTCATTTATGAATGTTTTAATCTCTATATCATCATATATATGTTGTGGCAATAATACTACACCACAATTTTTTTCGCATAGAATTTCTTTTAAAATTTGGATAATTTTTAAATTGCAAGTTTTTATATATTTGCCATCTAATGTATTATAGAGTAAAGCTTGTTTGTTTACTATATTTATATATACATAAGGTTCTATTGTAAACCAATAATTTATTTTCATAACTTTATTAAATTATTAGAGATTTAATAATATTGAAATAATCAAAAGGATATTTCTCCAAAAAAGAAAAAATGTTATCTATATGTTTTTCAAGATCTTCTTTTTTCTGGAATTCTGGGCATTCAAATTCGTGCGTACCCAATTTATCTAAATTATCCAATGTAAAAATGCAAATGGAACAATGTCTACCTGCATAACAATTAGCACATATGCGCTTGAAGTAATTGTAGTAATATTGATATTTTTTAGAAATCAGATCAATATCAATAATTACTTTGTCATTTACTTTTCCTAAAGAATGTTTGTAGCTTACTTTTTCGCAAGGGAGTAAGTCGTTATAGGTATTCATATATATTTTACGTTGAAAAGGAGAACATGTTCCTGTTGGAATTATGGATACATTTTCATATAATAAATTAAGTGCATTGTTTAGATAAAAATTAATAGAATAATTTGCTAAAAACTTTTTTGTTTTTTTGAAATTCAATAGCTCTTGATGCATGATTGGAACCAATTTAGAATCACTTTGTGTAAATTCAATATCGCTTTGTGTTCTAGAATGAAACATCTTGTCTAAATTTTCTTTGTTTTTAGAATTTACATGATCTGTATTCAATTGTGCGATCATTGGGATCTTGTGGTAACGATTGTAAATAAATTCATAGATTTCTTTTACAGAGTTCAAATTATGGAGAACAGAGTTGAATCTTATATTCTTGTCAAAGAAAACGGGATGTTTCTTATATAAATAGTCGATATTTTCAATAGCTTTAGAAAACGAATTCTTATTGCTATGAGTAAATATTCTATGGCCTTGCGCTTTACAATCTCCATCCAAACTGATTAATAGTTGAAAATCATTATTAATTATGAATTCTAAGTTTTTTTGAATTAGTGTTGCATTTGTTGTTAGATTGAAATGTAAATTTAAACATTTATCTATATTCATTTTTTTTGATTCATTTACTATTGTTTCTATAAAATCCGTATTCATTAGAGGCTCTCCTCCAAAAAATCCAATAGTAAGTTCGCTTCCTGTTTTTTTTATGCTAAAGATATACCTCAGAAAAGTTATGGCATATTCTTTATTTATATTTCTTCGTTCTTTTTTGCTAAAAGTGTAAAGATCTCCTAGCGAGCAATAAGTGCAATTTAAATTGCAGTGGTCTGTCGTTTCAAATACTATTTGTTCGATATTTTTGATATTATCTTCGATTGACACGTCTTCAATATCTTCAAAATCTATTTTGTTTGTATCTGAGAATAAACCATGACTCTTTAGATATTGATATTTCTTAAAATAATATGGATCAAACGACTCTTCCAAACCTCTATTTTTGATAACTTTCTCTAATTTAGGATGAATCAATATAGATAATGAAAGGTTTATATCATAAAGATATATGTTCTTTTTATTAGAATAAGATATTATGGTGCTTTCCATATTGAATAATTTTAGTATAATAAAAAAGAGGACTGTCATATAAATTCAAATTTAAACTTAATAGGCAGCCTCTTTTTCTTCTAAGACCTAATTTCCTCCATAACTTGCTGATAGATTAGGATCATGGTTTTGGCAACCACACCCACCCTTTAGCACCTTCATCTCACGTTTCTCAAGGTGGTTCTCACTAAGCTTATTCAGCTTTAAGCTTTTCAGCACTTGTTGCTTCTTTTCGCTCATGGCCTTTTCGTTTTAAAATTAGACAATATCCATCACCTGATGGATTGTATGTTTCAAATATATACTTTTCTATGCGTATATTTTATAGCCAATCTGACTGTTTTTTTGTGTATTGGCTTATTTCTTCAAAAATCCTTTCTGAATCCAGCTACGAATTGTACTTTCAGATCTTCCTGTAGCGAGTGCGATTGATCGGACACTTTGTTTTTTGTCCAATAAGGCTTGTATATCATTCAATTCTTTATTGAAAGTGGGATTTGCTGTTGAGCAATAGGTTCCTTTCGCATATTTCTCTTGTGGAGATTGTAAGATATGGAGATAAGAGATCCAGTCGGTTGCTTCTCGCAAGTCTTGGAGTTGTAGTTTTTTCTTGATGGAGTTGATATGTCCTCTTGCTGTATGATAACTTATGTAGAGCTTGTCTGCGATGGTAGTTATATCCTGTTCTCCTTTGGCGATCGTTAAGATTTCCATTTCTCGTTTACTCAATTGGGGAATGGGCAATATTTGCCAATCGCATTTCATTGGATCATAAGTTTGGTATATGAGGTGGTCGTAACCGTTTAGGTAACATCCTATTTTTTTGCAGTTTGTATATGAGATGATGTCTATTAGATAAATCGGGTTCGAATCTTCGCAGATGGGGATGAGTCGGTGGTAAGTATGTAGCTCCACCGGCTCTTTTAGGAAAGGATATTTTCGTGACAACCGGAACAGGCAGAAAAACTCTCCCCGCTCATTTGTGTCTTCTCGCAGGCGATGTAATTTTTGTGGCAAATTCTCCAAGAAACTTTTCCACAACAGCCAATCTTCGGGATGAATCACCCTAGAAAAGAAATCATATCCTAATTCCATCGCCTCTTTCACGGAATGGCCGCACAGAAAAAGATTGTCGGGCTTGATGTGGATGAATTGCTTTTGAACGATATCCAATACATAGAAGCTATCGGGGATAAGGGAAGAGATTCCTTTACAATATTGAATAAATGTAGACTTTTGTTCTTTGGCGCTATCTGTTATTCTTTCTGCATATTCGGAAAAAATATCTTCAATGGTATTCATAATCAGATTATTTTTAGGTTAATTTTTTAGTTTACTCATGCAGACTGCATTGCTGTGATTCGCTATATTAAAGAGTCTGTTCCAACGATATTGGAATGGAGCGTGAGAAGGTAGATTTGATAAGTAATTCAGTTGATTAAAAATTTCGTTAAGGCAATGCTCTTGCCAAACTCGTCTCCAACCAGCCCATCCGGATACGTGGGTTAGGTTAGAATAATAGTAAGTTCCGTCTCCCCTGTTTTTACCGAATTGATAATTACTTCCGGATATATGTCCGATGCGTTCGTCATTTCTGAATTTTTTTAGTAATGTCGTACAAAAACCAAAGAATGAAAGAGAGGGTACACAGTCATCTTCTAGTATGATTCCTTCGGGCTCTTGCTCGAAGAACCAAGAAATCGAATGAAAACAGTGTTTGTCGTATCCTTGATTTTTTCCCTGATATAGTTTAAATACTTGGCATTCCCAATCAATGTGGGAAACAATGGACGTTGTTTCCTTACATATTTTACACTGTGTGTCATTAGTTGATCCATCTACTGCTATATATAGTCTTCTCGGTTTCACCTCTTTGATACGATCAAATACTTGCTTTATATTTGATCGATTAAAGGCTATAAGGAGAATCGCTATTTTGGGGTCGTAGATTATCATAATATGTATTAGTTCTTGATTAATGACAAACTTAGTATTTTTGTTAGGTTACGCTTAGAATTCCTAATAACATAATTCAATGCAAGCATCCAGGAAAAACGTATCATTGGGGGCACTGTACAGTGATTATCACGTTTAACGATCTTTTTTGGTTAATAGTGATAGATCAACTATATGATACTGTTTAATCCTGAAGCTTGCATATGATAAAGAATAATACCTAATTATTTTGTATGATGAAATCTCCCGTAAGCTGCCCTAGGCGATGTTCTAACACTAGATAAAAGCATCCTGTGCCAGCCTGATCTAAAGAGATGGATACACATTCACCTGCTTCGCCGGAGACTACTTCGTTATATAGGATAGCTCCTTGCTCATTTACAACTTGGACAGTCAAATCATCTAGAGCATCGATAAAATGTATGCTCAATAGATTTCCGTCGATGGATACTGTTGGAGGAGCAGGAGTGACAGAGCGATAATAATCGTCATGCCATTCGCCTTTGGTCGGTACATTATCTCCATAAACAGACAGTGGCGAAAAGAGGCCAAATAGCATCAATAAGGTTAATAATTTTGTTTTCATAATATTTTGTTTTTCTTTTTGCAAAGAAAAGCTTTATTCTCTAATAACAATGAACATGGATGAACAATTGGCATTTTCGTTTTTGTTCATTTTCTAACACTGATTATAGGTCATTGATATATAGATCGAAATCGGAGGCTTTTCCTGTTTTGCCGCTCATCTTCAGATAAAGTCTTTTTCGTAAGACTGATATATTACTATGGTTTAATAACATAGAAAGACGTGAGGGTTTCACATGGATTCTCACTAAATAGCATAACCGTTCCATCTGTATCGGTATTTTAGGGTAAGCTTCTTGAAGTTTTTGTGCAAAAGACGGATAAATAGCGTTTATAAGATGAAACAACTCTTCCCAATCCTCGGTAGATGGTTTCCAATCCTCGTTTTCATGAAAGTTTTTATATACAGATGAATTCTTCAAATTCTGTAATGATTCAATCTGATGCTCTTTTTGGGCATATAATGCTTGGTTCTTTTGTTCGAACTCCTGCCGTAGCTCTTTCTTGAGTTCTTCCTGTTCTCGATCTTTCTCTTGTAAAGATTTGTTTAATGTCTCTATGATTTGTTCATTATGCTCTATCTGTTTTTCATATGCTAGGACTGTTTTATCATAAGAGAAAATCTTTTCCCGGTTTTCTTTTTGGATTTTCAATAGGTCTTTTTGTCTTTTCTTGTACTTAAACAAAAGATAAGTGGTTGGTAGAATTATGCAGAGAGCAATAAGACTGATTACGGCCATCCGTAGGTTCGCATAGGCCGTTCTTACTCGTTCCTCCGCTAAGGATTTTTGTTTATCCTGTTCATCGTAAAGGACTTGTCTGCCTCTAATCGTATTCGTGACTTCTATCTGGTCGAGTGTATCACGCATCATTTCATATCGTTGATTCAACTCCGCATAAAGGATCCATTGTTTTGTCGATAGGGCTATTTTGGATAGATGATAAACAGCCCCTGCTCTCGTGTCCAATCGCACCGCTTTTTCCGTGCATTGTTCCAAATAGATTTTTGCTGAATCTAATTGGCCGCAATGATAATAATATTTGCCTAGTGTCAAATAGAACGGATAAATGTTATTTCCCAATGCCTGCTTGTTTGCCATGACCTCACGAAGTAGACACTCCGCTTCCGGGTAGGTCTTTGTTTCTATATACAGACTCGATAATTCTGAATAAACAGAGAGTACCTTCCTGCTCTCCATCAAATCGAGAGTTTTAGAATAACAGGCGATAGCGCTATCTTTTTGATGGAGTATCTTATAAATACGTCCTAGATCTCGAAGCGCATAGACTTGACCGATAGAATCTGCTATTGCCTTGAAATGCATGACCGCTTTTTGCTGATAAGGTAAGGCTCGCTCATATACGTCTTGTTGGGTATAAAGCATCCCGATACCGTTATTAATCCTCCCCAGTAATGCGTGGTCTTCAATCTGCTCCTCATTCTGTAAGGCATTTAAGAGACACTCTTGCGCTTTCAATGGATGATTTAGGTTTTGATTGATCCGTCCCTTATAGAACCAAGCTTTCGCTTTTCGTTCCAGATCGTCTGTTTCCTCATAATAATCCGTCGCAATCGTGATCAGCGAGTCGGTTTCATACTTAACAAAAGTCTTGTCTTGTGCTTCTGTTAACAGCAAATAATAATGTGCCTTATCTTTTCGGGATAGGTTTTCTTTGTTCTCTATTTGTTCAAGGAGCATTAACGCGCTATCCGGATGTTGAGGCATAAGGTTCTCTACTTTCCGGAAGTCTATGGTTTGATGCCCCATCCCATCGCAAGAGATCCATATAATAGGTATTAGAATTAACAGGAAAACAATGTTTTTCTTCATTTGCGTGTTATTTGTTGAGGGTAAAAATAATACAAAAAGACGAGAATATCTTGGCTGGAAATCCCGACTTTTTGGATCTATTTTTTATTTCCATTACAAATATCTTGAATAACAGATGGTTACGCTAGAAGCAAGTCATCCGCTTATGGCTTGACAAGTGAATAACTAACGGCTTGTCAAGTGAATAACTAACGAGTAGGGGTAGCCGTCAGTTAACGGCTTGGGAAGTGATCAGTTATTCACTTGAGAAGCCTTTTCCCAGAGAAGATATACTTACTTTGCCGATGAAGTATATCTTCTCCGGGCATAGGATATATACTTCATCCGCAAAGTAAGTATATATGGATAAAACAGGCTTTTTTATCCAACCAGCCATCGTTCTATATTCCGGGTCTCAGAGGAGAAGTTCACGCCGATCTTGAAGACCTCCCGATTGTCTCCGGAGAAGGGTAGGGCGTAGCCTTTCTCCTCGATCTGCCGCAGGGCTTCCTCGGCGGTTCCGTTGAGCTTGAACTCCATGATATAGATGTATTGGTTGGTTTGCAATACGAGGTCTATACGCCCGTTCGAGGTATGGTATTCCACTTGCGTGTACAGGCCGACCAGCTTGAAGACGATGAAGAGGACGTTCTGGTAATGCAGCTCCGTGTCTCGCTCCGGCTTTTGCCCGGCGATCACCTCGTAGGGTGTGTCGGCAAAGAAGCTTTGCAGGCGGCGGAAGAATGCGTCGTAATTGCCGCTTTCCACTTCTTGAACAAAACGTCCTATCTCGAAGGGTGTCTTTGCGGCGCTTATGCTCGTGTAGAAAGGCAGGAGGTATTTAACAAAACCTTCCTCTACCTCCAAGTTTGGAAAACCTAGTTTATAAATCCCAAAACGGGGATCATAGCCCTTGATGGTTAGGTATCCGCTTTGGTAGATGACGGGTATAGGATTATTAGAGGCGGAATCGATGCTGTTCAGCACATCGGCGTCGGTTTCCGTGTTGGCCATCTCGTAGAGGTCGTAATGGGTGTGCTTGAGCAACTCCACCATGATGGTCGGGTCGTTCTTCTCGAACTTGGTCCAGTCGAACATGTTGTACTCGGCCTCGGGCAGCACCTTCTTGAAGATGCCCTTGGACACGCAGTGCGCGATGTCGCGGTAAATCTGAGCGTAGTTGCACCACATGCCCAGGTCGTCCATCGTGCCGCCGACAACCTGGTCCCAGATCAGGCCGTCCTCGGTGGAAGCCTTGACGGAGGTGTGCTCGCCCAGGATCTTCACCATGTAAACGGAGAACGGGAAGTTCGGCACGCAGGTGTTGCCGGTGATCTCGAAGCCGCCGTTCTTCTTGGCGTTCGGCACGCGCATGTCGGAGTAGCAGTGAATCGGGCAGCTGTGGCAGCCGTTCATCTTGATGGTGTACTTCTCGGCCTCGGGACCCTCGTCTTTGGTGGTCTTCATGCAGCGGTAGCCGACGGTGTTGATCTCGCCAGGCTTCGGCTCGCCGGTCTCGATCGGCTCGCCCTCGGCGTCGGCCCAGTACAGGCCCTTGCGAGCGGTCCAGCGGGTGCCCTTGTCGTAGTACTCTGCCCATTCCTGCTGGGTGGACGGCACGACATGGTTGTTGTTGGAGCCGACGATCTCGCGCAGCATGTAGTCGGACAGATCGGCCAGGGCCTTCGGGTCCTTGACGTTCACGCTGCCGTTGCCCTCGACGACCAGGGCCTTGAGCTTCTTGGAGCCCATGATGGTGCCCAGGCCGGCGCCGGCGGAGTGGTTACGGGAGTTCATCATGACGGCGTAGGGCAGCAGGTTCTCGCCGGCAGGGCCGATGGTTGCCACGCATGCGCGGTTGCCCTCGATGGTGTTCAGGGTCTCGGTGGTGGAGCGGGTGCCCATGCCCCAGACGAAGGAGGCGTCCTTGATCTCGACCTGATCGTCCTTGATGTGCAGGTACACCGGCTTGTCGGACTTGCCCTCGACGATGATGGCATCGTAACCGGCCAGCTTGATGCGGGCGCCGATCATGCCGCCGCAGTGTGCGTCGACGACCAGATGGTCCTTGGTGAACGTGGACAGGAAGCTGATGGTGGTACGGCCAGCCAGCGGCACGCCGGAAGCGGTCAGCGGACCGACGGCGTAGACGATCTTGGATTCCTCGGAAAGAGGATCGGTGCCAGCAGGCACCTCATCGTACATGATCTTGTTAGCAAGGCCCATGCCGCCGATGTATTCCTTATAAGGTGCGGTGGACTCGGTGGTGATGCTGCCCGTCGTCAGATTGACGCGCAGGATCTTGCCGGCCCAGCCGTATGACTTCTCGTCAGCCATGTTGCATCTCCAAATCTCTTCTCGATACATGCGTTGCGTGACATGTCGGGCGATTCGGGTGCAGACGACAATTCGTCACTGGGCAGTGTTGCGCACCTTATGAATCGGCTATCCCCTCTTTGAGGGTAATTTGTGGAAATGGCCTGGTAAACGGCGAACGGATGGGATTTTCCGGCGAATGAGGGGACAAATTCGACCGCATTGACCCCCAAAGAGGGGATACCGAAAAAGCGGTGAGCCGCATACTACTTACTGTTGCGTGACCCGGAAAGGGCGAAGAGTGTGCGCCGGAAATCAGAAGGGACGAGGCGGACGAGGCCTCGGCTGAGGGAGGAACCGGCGCAAGGTAGCGACTCACCAATATATGTGAGGGGGAGTACTGAGAATGTCAGATACGAATACAAGCGGCAGCGCCCCGGTTAAGAAGAACATCACCCGCCGCGACGTGCTGGCCATGGCCGCGGTTACGGCCCGGATGTGCCGCAGGGCAGAAACGCCCGCCTGAAACTGGTGATAGAGGCAAAGTTGCTTTTCAGGGACATGGACAGGGGAAGCATACAGGCGTCGCTTTCGCGTGGCGCCTCTTTTGCGGAGAAAAAGGCCGTCCTTTGCTTTACCGAGAATATTCCATGTGCTATAATAAAGCGATTTTGTGCCGGGAGGTGAGCAGCATGGAACAGGTGGAAGCCACCGTACGGGAAACCATCTATCGAAACGAGGAAAACGGCTACTCGGTGGTTCAGTGCAAGGGCGACCGCCGGGGATTCACCGCCGTGGGCTCCCTGCCCATGCTCACCAGCGGGGAGCGGGTCACCTTTTCCGGAGAATGGACGGAGCATCCCCAATATGGCCCGCAGTTCAGGGTGACCGCCTGCCAGATCCATCAGCCCACCAGCCTGCTGGGCATTGAGCGTTACCTG
>OLWB01003170.1_pt1 | contig 12102 bp, 9 predicted proteins | sample 1673331 | NCBI WGS metagenome assembly OLWB01 (sample SAMEA3178943, study PRJEB25190) | human gut metagenome | biome: human gut; feature: human-associated habitat; material: faeces | place: Austria | collected 2013 | reverse complement strand
GCGAACTGGCTGCTATTGATATGATTCGGAGTGTACGGATGAGCAAGGCTGCCTCTCTAATTATGGAGAACAGATATTCCATTCAAGAAATAGCCGAAATGGTAGGTTATAGCGACACCCGCACACTCCGAAAACATTTCACTGAGCAATTCGGAGTGTCGCCATCCAAGTATATTGATAAGCCTGAAATACAAGGGAGTTAGCCGAAACAGATTCCCATTCGTTTTCCTTGGACAATCAGGTCATGGTTTTCGTCTACCAGTTTTAATTTGCCGGCTACCTCATTCAAAGAAACAGAGCCTATCTGAGCTCCTTGCAAGGAAACCATTCGTCCGAATTGTCCGGAAGCAATCAGTTCTGTGGCATGTCCTCCCATTCGGGTGGCAAGGTTACGGTCGTATGGAGTGGGGGAGCCGCCACGCTGGATATATCCCAGTACAGTTTCACGGGTCTCAAATCCGGTTTCATATTCTATTTCTTCGGCTATGTATTCGGCAGCTTTTTTGCCGTTGATGGTTTGGATACCTTCTGCCACAACGACGATGGAGTAGGGTTTTCCTTTTTTCAGTCTTTCGATAATGGTGTTGCCGATGTTGTGGATATTATAGGGTAGTTCCGGGATGAGAATAACATCACCGCCGCCTGCCATGCCTGAGTAAAGGGCAATCCATCCGGCTTTATGTCCCATCACTTCAATAACCATGACACGCTGGTGCGAACTAGCAGTCGAATGCAAACGGTCGATGGCATCGGTTGCAATCGTTACAGCAGAATCGAACCCGAAAGAAACATCGGTTCCCCATACATCGTTGTCGATGGTTTTAGGAACAGATACCACATTGACGCCCGCTTGTGCTAATTTGGCAGCGGTTTTTTGCGTACCATTTCCACCGATACAGACAATGCAGTCCAGTCCCAGTTCATGGATATTCTTCAACATTAATGCCGGTTTGTCTTCGGAAGCGGCAGACAGACGCTTTTTAAATGGTTTTTCACGTGAAGTTCCAAGAATGGTTCCTCCTAAATTAAGCAAACCCGATAACGATTTTTCTGTCAAAGGTTCTATATCGTTGTCCAGTAAGCCTCGAAATCCGCTTCGGATTCCAAATACTTCCATGCCGTAGTGATTTATGGCTGTTTTACAAACTCCTCTGATAGTGGCGTTTATTCCGGGACAGTCTCCTCCTGATGTCAAAATTCCTATCTTCATAGCCTCTGATGTTAAGTTGTAAGCGTGCGTAAAGATAAGAAAAAATAAAAGTAATGCAGAAATCTATAAAAAAAATAATGTTATAAGGCTTATTAATACAGAAAAGGTTAATTTTGCAGGATATAACGAATTGTATATTAACGGAAATGAATTCGACCAAACTAATTAGTACACTATTCAAACCCAGACAGGCCGCTACAGCATTGTATGCCACTCAAGCGGAAGCTATTCAGGCAAAGGTCTTTAAACGTCTTATCAAAGACGCTGCCAATACGGAATGGGGATTGGAGTATAGCTATAAAGACATAAAGAGTTATCAGGATTATCAACGTGTTCCTTTGCAGACTTATGAGGAAATAAAGCCATACGTGGAGCGCATGCGCCGGGGAGAAAAAAATGTGTTGTGGCCGGGTGAAGTTATTTGGTTTGCAAAGTCTTCGGGTACGACAAATGATAAGAGCAAGTTTATTCCTGTCAGCAAGGAAGGATTGCACGATATCCATTATGCCGGCGGTATGGATGCTGTCGCGCTTTATTTGCAGCAAAATCCCGATAGCCGTTTCTTTTCGGGAAAAGGGCTGATTTTGGGAGGTAGTCATGCTTCCAATTATAATCTGAAGCGGAGTTTGGTGGGTGACTTGTCTGCCATTCTGATTGAGAATGTCAATCCATTGGTCAACCTTATTCGTGTGCCCGAAAAGAAAATCGCATTGTTGAGTGACTTTGAGGAAAAGGTGGAAAAGATTGCGCGTAGCACGATGAACAAGAATGTGACCAATCTGTCGGGAGTGCCTTCGTGGATGTTGGCTGTTGTCAGACATATCATGGAAATCAAGGGCACAGATAATCTGGCGGAGGTATGGCCTAATCTGGAAGTGTTCTTTCATGGAGGAGTGGCATTTACCCCTTATCGCGAACAATACAAGCAGATTATCCGCAGTGATAAAATGCACTACATGGAGACTTACAATGCCAGTGAAGGTTTCTTCGGATTGCAAAATGATTTCGACGACCCTGCCATGATGCTGATGATTGACTACGGGGTGTTCTATGAATTCATTCCGATGGAAGAGATAGAAAACGAAAATCCTCATATTATTCCTTTGGCAGACGTGGAGCTGAACAAGAACTATGCAATGGTTATCAGTACGTCTTGCGGTTTGTGGCGTTATATGATTGGCGATACGGTGAAGTTCACGAGCAAGTATCCTTATAAGTTTGTCATCACGGGCCGCACCAAGCATTTCATTAATGCTTTTGGTGAAGAACTGATGGTGGACAATGCCGAACAGGGACTGGCAAAGGCGTGTGCCGCTACCGGAGCACAAATCACAGACTACTCCGCTGCTCCTGTTTTTATGGATGCCAATGCCAAATGCCGTCATCAGTGGTTGATAGAATTTGCAGTCAAGCCGGACTCTTTAGAGAAATTTAGCAAGGTACTCGATACCTCTTTACAAGAAATTAACTCTGATTACGAAGCAAAACGACATAAAAACCTTACCTTGCAGCCGTTGGAAATTATTGTGGCCCGTCCTAACCTGTTCCATGATTGGTTGAAAGAGAAAGGTAAGCTGGGAGGACAACACAAAGTACCTAGGCTGAGCAATACACGTGAATATATAGAAGAAATGCTAAGCTTGAACAAGTAAAGAAATGAATTGGAATAGACATAAATTACCTGCTTTGCTGATGTTGATGATTGTGGTGTACTCATGCGCCAGCATGGGAAACCCCGATGGTGGTCCGTATGATGAAGAACCGCCAAAGTTTGTCCGGAGTACTCCTAAACCATTTGCCATCAATAGTAAAGAGAAAAAAGTAACTATTGAATTTGATGAATTTATCAAGCTGGAAAAGGCTGCGGAGAAAGTGGTTGTATCTCCTCCCCAGTTGGAACAGCCTGAAATCAAAGCCAGTGGGAGGAAAGTAGTGGTAGGACTGGTGGATTCGTTAAGACCGAATACTACTTATACTATTGACTTCGCGGATGCTATTGTTGACAACAACGAGGGTAATCCACTAGGTAATTATGCCTTTACCTTTTCCACCGGTACGACTATTGATACAATGGAAGTATCGGGGACAGTGCTCAGTGCTTCAGACTTGGAGCCGGTGAAGAATATTCAGGTAGGTCTGCACTCTGACTTGAGTGATAGTGCTTTTATGAAGAAACCATTCGACCGGGTATCCCGTACCGACAGTCGCGGACACTTTTCCATTCGTGGTATTGCACCCGGCAAATATCGTATCTATGCCTTAATGGATGGTAATCAGAACTACTTATTCGATTCCAAGACCGAGATGATTGCTTTCAGCGATTCCATTATTATACCTGCCATGGAGGATGCCATGCGTCAGGATACGATTTGGAAGGACTCACTGACCATCGATACCATCAAAAGTGTGGGTTATACCCGTTTCCTGCCGGATGATATTATCCTGAGAGCGTTTAAGGAAGAGAATGACCGTCAATACCTTACTCGCAGTGAACGTGACAAAGAGAATCATTTTGTTCTTACTTTCAGTGCGCGGGCGGATACGCTTCCCACACTGAAAGGATTGAATTTTGACGAACGGGATGCTTTTATCATCGAGAAGACCGACCGCAACGACTCTATCTGCTATTGGATTAAAGACTCGTTGATATATCAGATGGACACGCTCGAAATTCAGATGGATTACTTGGCAACGGATACGTTGGACCGTCTTGTTTCGCAGACCGATACGCTTTTTTTGGCAAATAAGTTGACTCGTGCGGAGCGGGAGAAACTGGAGGCGAAAGCAGCCGAAGAGAAGGAAAAGGAACGCAAAAAGAAAGAAAAGAAAGGAGAAAAGATTGAACCGGAGCCCACCAAGTTCCTTACGTTGAATGTGGATGCTCCTTCTGCTTTCGACCTTGATAGAAATGTATATCTGTCGTTCGATGAGCCTGTGGCGAGCATTGACACGGCAGCCATTCACATGGAAATAAAGAAAGACAGCCTGTGGGAAGAAATTCCGTTTCTGTTTGTCTCGGATTCGGTGTTGCCTCGCAAGTATGAGATATTGGCGGAGTGGGAGCCTGAAAAGGAATATCAGTTGTCGATAGACTCGATGGCCTTTAAGGGAGTGTATGGTCTGCATACCAATAAGGTGAAACAGACCATGAAGGTGAAAAAACTGGATGAATACGGAACCATTTTGCTGAATATTACCGGAGCAGATTCGACAGCAGTGGTAGAGTTGTTGGACGGAAGTGGAAAGGTGTTGCGCCAACAACGGATAACTCCTCAAAATACGGCGGATTTCTATTATCTCAATCCCGGTACGAAATTCTATATCCGTCTGTTCAACGACCGGAATGGCAACGGTGTCTGGGACACCGGAAAGTATTCGGAGCACTTACAGCCTGAAGAAGTCTATTATTTCCCGAAAGTATGGGAGATGAAGGCAAACTTTGAGTTTGAGGAGAATTGGAATATCAATGCGGTTCCGGTTGAAAAGCAGAAATTGGATGAAATAAAGAAGCAGAAGCCGGAAGAGACGAAGAAGATACAGGACAGAAACAAAGAAAGAGCTAGAAAACTAGGCCGATGAAAAAGATTATATTCATACTATTGTGTTCTTGGTTCACTATATGTGCCGCGGGAGCGCAGTGTGCTGCAAAGAATGAAGCCATACAAGCGGGCGAACTGTTGACTTATGACCTTAAGTTCAACTGGAAATTCATCTGGAAAGATGCCGGTGTTGCCCGAATGGATATGCAGGCAGTGACTTATCAGGGTAAGCCTTGTTTCCGCACTAATTTGGTGGCTGCCACAAATGGTATGGTCGATTTCTTTTTTAAGATGCGTGATACGCTGACTTGCATCACGACCAATCGGTTGGAGCCTCTTTATTTCCGTAAAGGGGCGGAGGAAGGTGACCGTTATACGGTGGACGAAGTATGGTTCAGCTATAAAGATGATAAATGTATTGCCAATCAGCGCAGGATGCGTCGGGGTCGTGATACGGTGAGGGCGCGTGACGAAAGCGAAGGATGTATGTTTGATATGTTGAGCATTCTGATGCAGGCACGCTCTTTCGATGTCGATGATTATACGGTGGGGCAGAAGATTATTTTCCCGATGGCCACCGGCACTAAGATAGAAGACCAGACGTTGATTTATCGTGGAAAGAAAGTATTTAAGGCAGAAGGCGGAGTGAAATATCGTTGCCTTGTCTTTTCGTTGGTGGAATATAAAAAGGGAAAAGAGAAAGAGGTGATTACCTTTTATATCACTGATGATAAAAACCATTTACCCGTGCGTCTGGACCTTTATCTGAACTTTGGCTCTGCCAAGGCATTCTTGAAAGAGATAAAAGGAAACAGGCATCCGTTGACATCGATTGTCGAGAAGAAGTAGGGGCGAGGTTTGCTCGCCCGAAAACAGTTTGCTTTGTGTATTCGGGTAATCCCTGTCACTACAGGTATTGGAAATGCCTGTAGTCTTAGTCGTCAAAGAGTTTGGCTTTTCTGGAAACCAGTCTCAATGTAATTTTCCCTTCATTGATTATCCTTAAGATATCCTCTCCTCCTTTATTAACCTTGCATAGAGAAATTTTCGGTCCCATGATTTTATCAATGCGCACTTCTCCTACTTTATCTTCCATATAATTACCGTCAATCATACCATCTTCCATTACATCAAACCGTTGACCTTCCTTTATGGGATCGTCATATCCCAGGTTGATATAAACCGTTTTGGCTTTTTTCCCATTATCACCGGCAAGTTTCAAGATACTGCCATAAACCTTAAAGTAATTCTCTATAAAGTTTCTCATTTCATATGACATACCCAACAGTGAATGTTCCAGTGCTGCAAACTGACTTGCATCTTTGCCCGAAGACGAACCGGTTTCTTCGTAAATCCTTGTACCGATAGTGGTTCCGTCACTGGTACGAATCAAGTCTAACTGTAGTTTAAACTTCTCTTTAAAACTGTTCTCGCGGCTGTGGTAACGAGGATGTGAACTTCCGTCGTCAGTAGCTTCGCGTGACACTATATTCCCGCGTAGCAGATAGTCTGCCCGAAAACGGCGTGCATCTTCCAATGGGCTCAAATTAAGGTTGGCACCTACGGAAACAGCATCAATGATATTCACACGATTCGTTTGTTGTATACCGTCCAGTACAACATTCCGAATGGTGCTGAGAACTTTATTGGGAATTTTGATCTCGCTATTGAAATCATCGATATAAATCGTGTATTTCTGTGCGGATACCCCTAAGGATATCAGTAGTGACAGGCAAATTAACAGGACTTTGTTTTTCATTACGTCATGGATTTGTAGGGTTTGTAATGCAGTTGTTTGACGAAATTAAAAATATTGTTGCTCATTTGCAAACGAATAGGGTTAAAAATACCCATTAAGGGAGTTATTTTCGGAATAAAATGATTGAGTGACTGCTGCCATGTTACTCTTATATCCGTTAAAAGTATTGTTAATCGGATGAGGGACAGGTAGAGGTGGATTTGATAGAAGGGAAAGGATTTTACTTCCGGTTTATTATTTCGGTTTGAAAGGAGTAAAAGATAAAGGGTGTGTGTCAAAACTAGAATAGACTATCAAATCTTGCCCCTATCGGCAAAATGACAGCATCATCAACGTTTGGACACACTCCTTTTAAATATTCTTACTTGTTCAGTTTCCAGGTAAATCCGTCTTTTGTATCTTTTACTTCAAAGCCCAAAGCGGCCAGCTCGTCGCGAATCTTGTCGCTGGTAGCCCAGTCTTTGTTGGCTTTTGCCTGCATGCGTTGTTCCAGCAACATGTCTACCACTTTGCCGTAAGCCTCTTCGCGTGCTTCGTTGTTGGCAGTTTCTTCTTTCAGACCGAGAATTTCGTACATGAAAAGAGGGAATAAGCTTTTCAGTTCTTCCAAGTCTTCTTCCGAAATAGTCGCTTTCTTGTCGAGAACCGTATTAATCATTCGTGCACCGTCAAACAGATGAGCGATGACAATCGGTGAGTTGAGGTCATCATTCATCGCTTCATAGCATTTGGCACGAAGTTCTTTTATACCGTCTATACCGGTAGTCTGTTTACCCGGAGTGATGCGTTCCAACCCTTTTACGGCTTCTTGCAGACGTTGCAATCCCTTTTCGGCAGCTTGCAGGGCTTCGTTGCTGAAGTCCACCGTGCTGCGATAGTGTGCTTGAAGGATGAAGAAACGGATGGTCATCGGACTATATGCCTGTGTCAGCAACTTGTGTGAGCCTTCAAAGAACTCGCTCAGGTTAATAAAGTTGCCATAACTCTTGCCCATCTTCTGTCCGTTGATGGTAATCATGTTATTGTGCATCCAGTAGTGAACCATATCGTCTCCCTGCGAAGCCACACTCTGTGCAATTTCACATTCGTGGTGTGGGAAAATCAAGTCCATGCCTCCACCGTGAATGTCGAAATGTTCACCCAGGTATTTCTTGCCCATAGCAGTGCATTCGCAGTGCCATCCGGGGAAACCGTTGCTCCATGGGCTGGGCCAGCGCATGATATGTTCCGGTTGAGCTGCTTTCCACAAAGCGAAGTCGGCAGGATTATGCTTTTCGCTTTGTCCGTCCAGTTCGCGGGTGGTATTCAGCACATCGTCCAGGTTACGTCCCGATAGTTTGCCGTAATGATGATCCTTGTTGTATTTTGCTACATCAAAATACACGGAACCTTCACTTTCGTAAGCATATCCGTTTTTCATGATTTCTTCCACCAGGCGGATTTGCTCGATGATATGTCCCGAAGCATGCGGCTCGATGCTGGGCGGAAGTACATTGAGGGCTTCCATTGCTTTGTGGTAACGGTTCAGGTAATATTGTACCACTTCCATCGGTTCCAATTGTTCAAGACGTGCTTTTTTTGCAATCTTGTCTTCACCTTCATCGGCATCATGTTCCAAATGACCTACATCGGTGATATTTCTCACATAGCGCACTTTGTATCCCAGATGGGTGAGATAACGGAACAGGATATCGAAGGTGATGGCCGGACGGGCATGTCCCAGATGGGCATCGCCGTATACCGTAGGGCCACACACATACATGCCTACATGAGGCGCGTGAAGCGGAACAAAAAGTTCCTTTCTGCGACTTAATGTATTGTAAATGGTTAGTTTATTTTCCATAATTCATCCAATTAGAAATGCAAAGGTATAAATTTAATGTGTGGAATAGGCAAACAATTAACAAAAAAAACGGATTTGGCATTACAATATGAGAGGATGCTGCATGAACAGTTTGCTATGCAGGTTTCTTTTCGGCATGATCGGTCAACTTTTTTAATTAGAGTTGGGGTTGTGTCAAAACGTGGATAATGCTGTCGTTTCGTTCGTAGGAGTGAGGTTTGCTCGCCCGAAAACGGTTTGCTTTGTGTCTTCGGGCAGGCAACCCCTGCCTCTACAGCTGAAACAGGATAGGCCGGTTTAGTTTTGGCACACTCCCTTTTGTTGAGATTTACAACTTCCCTTCGTCTCTTCTGTCGTCAATTCCCAATTTTTCGATTTCCTGAATGGATAAGCCTGTAATGTCGGAAATGGTTTTATAGTCCAGTCCTTTTGCTTTCATTTTCAGTGCATTTGAAAGTCGTTCTTCTTCTCGTCCTTTTTCTCGTCCTTCTTCTGTAGCTTCCCTACGAATGTCTTCTTCCACTATCCGGCTTACCCGATAGCGATCCACTGCTTTGTCATAAGCTATTCTGTTTTCTTCCGATAAATTGGCAACAGCAGCCAATTGGTCCAAGTATTTAAACACTTGTTCCTTCAGTGCATCCGGCATTCTGTTCCAGTCATTCATATTCTTCAATGCATACATTAATTTCTCATACAATGTCTCACATTCAGCAAGTTCCTTATTGAAATAAGGGAATTGCAGATAAATTTGGCGTAGATGGGGGTTGACCACTCGTCCCGTATCCTTGTCGGCGAGCACTATATCCGTACGGAATTTCTTATCCAGTCCGTCCTCCTTGAAATTCATCAGGAAGATGCCGTATACGGTACTCAGTCTATAACGGGAGCCATACGGGACACTACTTTCACATACCATGCCGTCCGTATCCTTCTCGACGGGTATCTTTATTGTATCGGGAGGCGGAAGCTCGGTCAGCCTGCCTACGGCACGGCATACATAATACAATGTACGGTCCAGAAAATGGCTGTGCCAACGATTTTGCATCTCTACAATGATATACTCGCCACTGTCCGTACGACAATAGAGGTCATAAATGATGCCTTTGTCATGCACATTGTCCGCATGGTCTTCCTTGTCAAGGAAACAAAGATCCTCTATATGATGTTCGCCCGCAAGCAACTCATTCAGCAGGGTGATGAGCAGCCCTTTACTGGCAGGTTGCCCGAAGATGACCTTAAACCCCAGGTCGGTAAAGGGATTGACGAATCGTGACATATTCATTTTTTATTTGAAATCAAAAGTACGCATACTTTCGGGAACACCCAAAAGATATGTGCTTTATTTTTCCGATATTGCAATTTCGGCTGATATTCAGAATCTAACGACCTTTCTGTCTTACTCTCCTTTCACACATAACAAGTGCTGAAACGTCCTGCTCATAGGGCTTTTGTGTGAAGGCTGCTTTTATCAACTTTCTTTTTCTCCTATTGGATAATTCCCCCTCCCAACACCACGTCTTCCCGATAAAAAGCGGCTGCCTGTCCGGTAGCAATGGCGGTGAGCGGCTCGTGCAATTGCACATGGAGCGTATTGTCCGCTTGCAGCGTCACTGTGCAGCGATTGGCTTGTTTGCGATAGCGTATTTTCACAATCACATCATCCTTGCAGAGCAATGCGTCAGGATTTGTGATATTCCAGTCTTTCAATGTCATTTCTGTTTTTTCCAACGCTTTTAAATTACTCAATATCACTTTATTTTCTTCGGGAAATATCTCTTTTACAAAGACAGCACGATTTAAATCGATTCCCAGCCCCCGTCGTTGGCCGATGGTATAGAAAGGATAGCCTTCGTGATATGCAATGAAGTTTCCCATTTCATCGAAAAATTTGCCGGGCTTAATGCTATCTTCCGGCAGCTCGCGGCGTAAAAACGTGCGATAGTCCATCGGGCAAAAACAAACGCCCAGACTGTCACGTTTATAGGCAGCTTTTAAAAAACCTCGTTCTTCCGCAATTTCCCGAACCCGGATTTTGGTGAGTTCACCCATAGGGAGCAACATCCGTTGCAGAATATCTTGTGGAAGCCCCCATAAAAAGAACGACTGGTCTTTGTCAGGGTCTGCTCCGGCAGTGATGTGGTAAAATCCGTCGATGAAACGTTTGCGGACATAGTGACCGGTAGCAAAATGATAGATGCCCAATTCATCGGCCAGCTGTTGCAGAAGTGGCCATTTGAGGTTATTGTTACAGAGCGTGCAGGGCACAGGGGTATGTCCGGCCATGTATTCGCGGATAAAATAATCAATGATTGTCTCTCGGAACATATTGCGAACGTCGTAGGAGATATGCTTGATTTTCAGTCGTTCACATAAAGTCCGTGCGTCATCCAAATATTCCGTATCTCCTTCTTTTTCATAAAAACGAAAAGTGACACCGGTCACTTTGGTAGCTGCTCATTTGGCCGGCGCCTCAGAAGTTGTAAAGGTTGGCGGTGCACAGGCGATTGCAGCGCTCGCTTATGGAACGGAATCAATTCCGAAAGTAGATAAAATTGTAGGGCCTGGTAATATTTTTGTTGCCCTTGCCAAGAAAACGGTATATGGACATGTCAGCATTGACTCAGTTGCCGGTCCAAGTGAAATTCTTGTGCTTGCAGACGAAACTGCAAATCCACGTTACGTGGCTGCAGATTTGTTATCCCAGGCAGAACACGATGAGTTAGCGTCCGCAATTTTGGTAACAACAAGCCGTGAACTGGCAGAACAGGTATCGAAAGAAGTGGATACTTTTGTTGCTTCTTTATCCCGTAAGGAAATCATTTCAAAATCTTTGGAAAACTATGGATACCTTTTGATTGCTGACAATATGGATGAGGCAATTGACGTGGTAAATGAGATTGCTTCTGAGCATTTGGAAATCATTACAAAAAATCCGTTTGACACAATGACGCGTGTAAAGAATGCCGGTGCCATGTTCTTAGGTGAATACTCCAGCGAACCGCTTGGCGATTATTTTGCGGGACCGAATCACGTTCTTCCGACAAACGGAACTGCAAAATTTTTCTCTCCTCTTTCTGTAGATGATTTTATTAAAAAATCAAGTATTATTTCCTACTCAAGGGAAGCACTTGAAAAAATTCATTCGGATATCGAACGGTTTGCCGAAGCTGAACATTTGACAGCTCATGCAAATTCGATAAAGGTTCGTTTTGAATCAGAACGAGGAGAGTAATATTATGAGTGAAAAAAACAAACGTATAGCGGTTTGCACGCGAAAAACAAAAGAGACAGATATCACCTTGTCTGTTAATTTAGACGGTCAGGGGAAAAATAAAATAGATACGGGGATTGCTTTTTTTGATCACATGCTTGACGGATTTGCCAGACATGGACTGTTTGATCTTGAGGTAAAAGTAGACGGAGATCTTGAAGTGGACAGTCATCATACAATAGAAGATGTGGGAATTGTCCTTGGAACAGCAATTAAAAAAGCGCTCGGAGATAAGGCCGGAATTAAAAGATATGGTTATTTTATTCTTCCGATGGATGAAGTGCTTGCTCTTTGTGCAGCAGATCTTTCGGGACGTCCTTATTTTAAGTTTGACGCCGGATTTACAACAGACAAATTAGGGACAATGGATACAGAAATGGTGAAAGAATTTTTCTATGCCGTTTCTTATAGTGCACAGATGAATCTGCATTTGAAAATTTTAGACGGAGGAAATAACCATCATATGGCAGAAGCGCT
>OLWB01003164.1_pt1 | contig 12127 bp, 16 predicted proteins | sample 1673331 | NCBI WGS metagenome assembly OLWB01 (sample SAMEA3178943, study PRJEB25190) | human gut metagenome | biome: human gut; feature: human-associated habitat; material: faeces | place: Austria | collected 2013 | reverse complement strand
AAAAACTTGAGAAAAACTTGAGAAAAACTTGTTTTAGTTGCTTAAACGAAATGCCCAGCCATTAACAGGTGGATTAGCCATTGACGCACTATCATATATTTTTAAACAATCTCTACCGCTATCATAATAAACAGGCTTAATATTTGATACATTTGTAGATAATTCACAATAGAAAGTACCCGTTGTCGTTGGTGACGACGTAACTATTCCACCCGATATAAAGCCCCCATTGCCCATATTAACATAGGCAGATGAAACAAAATATACGTAATTACTACCGGCTAATTGTCCCAAAGCTGTCCTATAACTGCCGTCTGAATCTCTTTCCCATGTTAATTGAGTTTGATTATATATCTTAAATCCTTGCCCGGGTGCTCCAGTCGCTCCTTTATCGCCACTTATTTTTAAATTGCTGATTACTTTAAAATCAGCGTTAGGCATACCAGTTGTGTTAATTGCGGTTACTTGACTTGTTAATACATATATAACATTAGATATATCCGCTAAAATATATGCTATTTCTCCTATTATTGGAGTACGGTTTAAACTTGTTAGCGTCATATTAAATGTAGTCGGCAGGCTTATATCAGTATATGGTACATTTGATGAAAGAGACGCTAAAGCTAATGCGCTCCATTTATTTGAATAAAGTTCCGGAGCAGTAGTTATATCGTTTTCGTTTGCTATATATGTACTACCTTTATAGGTAACTGCGTCATCTTTTTTAATTTCGTCATCGGATACCCATTCGCCTTTAAAATTTACGCCGATTTCCCCTTTTAATGCTATAACTTGCCATAAGTCACTATGTAAATTAGGAGCAAGATTTATACAATCTCCGTCAATTCTTTTTATATATGAGCTTCCATTATATGAAACAAGCATTTGTTTTTGGTAATAATTCGTTTCTTCGTTCCATTCACCGGCATTTATTGTATAAACTCCCATTTTTGCCAAATCTTTAGTAATTTTATACAATTCAATTATTTGTTCTTGTTCGGTACTTATTTTGCAATTTTTCATATTTTTAACTCCTCATAACCATTTTTATTAAAATGTAAACGTTTACATTAAACTATTATGACCACTAATCGCAATACATTATACGGCTTGTTTGAGTAAATAACCCCTCGAATTTATCTATAAAATGATAGATAACATTATAATTTTTTCTTGATAATGATAGCCACTTTTCAAATTGATTACGCGATTTTGTAATTATTAAACCTCTTTTTGATTCTCCAGTTGATGTATTATCTACTTTTCCGGTTCCTTGTGAATACTCTGTTAAACCGTTTAGCCCCTCGGCTCCGTAATCTTGATATTGGTTTGGTGTATTTGTATATTTATTTTCTCCAGTATTATTTACTTCGCCTGTAATAGTATTCTTTACAATTTCATCAGTAATTTCGCTTTCTTCGTTATAATTAAGCGTTGGAATCTCTTTTAAACTATCCAATAATTGATATATATTTCTATTCCATGTAGTCATTATATGGTGTTTAAATTCTTGAAAAGTATCGAACGAACATTCACGATATGCGTATTCTTCAATTAACATTTGCTGAATTATTAAAGGGGTAACGGCTTTGAAATTATTATAATCAAAAGTAAAATCACCACCACGACACCCTTCAAAAATTCCAGTATAAGGTTTTCGATTTTCTTCAAAAGGCACTCCGCCGTAAAATTCGTCAACTTCTTCAATTTTAAATGTCTGTGTTGCTTGATACATTGTTTGCGCTCTCCTCTCCGTTTATTGTATCCGATAAATTTTGAATCGATTGTAAATTAACTTTTATTTTAGGGTCTCCCCACTGACTACCCCATATTTTTTTTGCCTGTTCGTTTGCTCTTTCTCTATTTTGCAACCTTTTAATAATATTTATATTATAAATATCTGAGGTGTTTTCAAACTCTGCGGTTATTTTTCGGACCCGGTTTTCGTTTCTTATAGTACCAATTCCAATAAAATTAAGTAATTCGTTTTCATAATCGCGCTTTGCCTGTTCAAATTCGTTGCCATAATAATTTATATTTGTATTTATTGGGGTTATATTTTTTATGTATTTACTTACTAAAGCATTTGAATTAGTTTCAACACCTTCAATAATATCCTTAACCTCTGATATAAAAGCGTCAAAATCTTTATAGTTAGTTTTGTAATCATCAGGAGCAGAAAAAAGCAATGGAATTTTAATCCAATTTCTATTATTTTTTTTAGATACTTCGCAATCTGCTATTAGTGAGCAATATATCTCTATTGCTTCAAGCATTGTAAGCGATATATTATTAGCAGTTTGATTAAAATTAAAGAAATCAGTTATTACAACACATTCCTTATTGACAACTAATTCCGGGAAATCTATTTTTTCGCCGCCGAACGCGGCATAGGGTTTAATTATAGGAAATTCGCCGTAATAATCTAGAATAGCAGATGCACCGGTAAATGGTAATATTAAAAAATCTGTTACTTTTGTAACTTTATTTCTAATATCTCGATATGAATATTCTGACGGGAAAATAACTGCTTTTCCTAATTTTGATATTTGACTTTCAATACGTTTTGAATTAAATATATCTAATTCGCTTTGCGGTAAATTTTCCCATTCAAAAATTGAAATAACGGCTTCTAAAAAATCCGCAATTTTTAATTGCTTATATTTTTCAAATAATGTTTGATTGTTTTGAATATTTCTTCGCGCTGTCTGTCCTAATTTTCTGTAAACAATTTCTTGTAATCTTTTATTATTTTTTATTTCTTTGCCTAGTTCGGCTTGTAATTCTATTATTTCCTCGCGTAATGCTATTATATCATTTTTTTTCATGATAACAACTCCGGATTATCAAGTGTAAAATCTTTGTATGCTTCATAATCATACCAAAGTCGAACACCGTCATTAAAATATTTTTCTACTGCCTGTCGCTCGTTTTCTGATAACGCTATACTATCATTATTAAATATAATATCAGTTATTCGTATATAATCAAAATTTTCATGCGCTTTTATATTTTTTATTCTATATGGTGCTTTTACTCCATAACGTTTAATATTTTCTTTATAAGTATTAAGTGCAATATTTTTAGTAATATTTATTTTTATAAATGTTTTTTCATTATATAATTCAGATAATGACGCAACTATGTTTACACTATTTGCCGCATTTTTTTTATCTTCCAAAATAAGATTAAGTAATGCGTTTTCTTTAGCTTGATTTAATCCTAAAAGTGCCGCGTCTTCAACTGGATTTATAATTGATTTTGCTATGCTAGTGGCCGCTTGTGCTTTACCCGATGCGCTACCCGATAAAAAATTAGCTGTAATATTTGCTGTATTTTTTAATAAATCTGCACTTTGTTTTATTCCATATTGTCCCCATTCATAACTATGTCTTACTTCTTGCCCAATTATTAAAGAATTATAATTATTTCTTAAAAACTCGGTATATGCGTCAGTATAATTTATAAATGCAATATCATCATTTATAATAATAGCCACTTTATCATCATAACGATTATTATTATAAGGGCTTATAGATTGTGGAGCCGTAAATATAATTGCGCAAGTATAGGGGGGTATAAACGATTTATAAAACTGTACAGAATTAAAAGTTTTATAATATAATGGATTTATTATATTTTCTTCATTATTTTGTTCAATAGTTATATTATAAAAAGGAGATTGCCTGAATTGTTCTTCTTCATCATCTAAATAACTACCAAAATTATAATATTTTATTATATTATCTTTACTTTCCTGATATTGTAGCGGCACGGTCCCGCCAGTATTATTTTTTATACTTCTTAAACGCATAAACTTTAAGCCGTTTAATTCATATGCTTCTAATTCTATATTATTATTAGATTTAAAATTTAACTGTCCCTTATCTGATACCCTTTCTAAATCAAAATAACCACCTATATTAAATGATATATTTGTAGAAATAACTTTAAATCCGTTTTCATATTGTTTAAATAAATCTTTTAAGTTTCCGATGCCTACTATACTAGTAGTAATATTATTATTATCTATAACACCAAAATTATTTATCCCAATATTAAAATACTCATTCTCTGTAAATTCAAAAGGTAGCAATATTGTCAAAATTGGATAGCTTGTGTTTGATATAATAGTATCAGATAAATTATTTGTTGTAATACTTACTATGATTAAGCCTAAATATTCAAATTGTGTTGCCGCTTTATTTTCTGCTACTGTCGCCGTAGTATATAACGGGACTTTTTGTAAATTAAAATTCTTTGAATATAGATATTCAAAACGTGTGCTTTTAAAATCTGAAATATCAAAATTTAAATAATCAATATCGCCCCATTTATATGTGTACCTATCGGGCAAAATTTCGGGATATTGTAAATCATAAAATATTTTTGCAAGTATATCTTCTCTGACAACGATTTCGCAACTTGTATCATCGATACTTAAATAATCACGTATAAAATAATATCTTATTTCTACGGGAGTTGTTTCAACTTGAGTATTAAAAAATTTATATCGTGCATAATTATATTTACGCGATACTTCAAAATAATTGACAGCTATGCGAAAAGGATACTTTAAATTAAATGGAGACCGTGGCAAATCTTTTCTTTTATCAGACGGAAAAGAATTTAATACTGTCTCCATATCATTTTTGTTATTTCCTACAAATATATTTTCTTCGTCAAAAGTTGTTTTAAATAATGATATTTCTACATACATAATATTAAAAAATAATCTATCTCCCCGGAAAGAGGCTAATAACCGGGGAGAATAGATAATATATGATATTACGCTGTGGGCGTAGTATCTTTAATTGATATAATACGGTCGGCAACAAATGTTTTCGTATTTATAAGTATAGGTACATTCACATAAGCGTCGCACATATCGAAACAATAATCTTGTCTCTCGTCATAATGTGATACAGAGGCCGAAAGCGGATACGTAACGCTATTTTTCATACCTATACCAAATTTAACCGCATTCCAATCAACAATACGCCCGACAAGTTTAGTATCAGTCGGCAAAGTCGCTGCGGTCATTTTTAGCGGGTCCAGTACAGCATTTGCTGCTAATGTCGTCGCCGTAAGTTTATCAACTTCCACTATACGCGAAAATTCAGCTTGTACTCCGTAGTTGTCGCTATCTTCCGAACGATATAGGAATGGTTTAAGATACTGTTTAAATGTAAATTTCTGCGCCATATCGAAAGCAAATTCGCTATCAAGCACAAAGAATAATTCCGGATTTTTCCGTGTAGTATTATATTTAACTTTTTTAAATTGCATATTACTTTCAGGGAAATCCTGCATTTTCCAAACTTTGTGCATAAAAGCATTAAGGCTCGCCGCGTCTGTAAATACTTCAGCATTTGCATATGTATCATATTGATAACGTTCGCAATTTAAAACGTTATTTTCAATGATATATCTTGAGCCGGTACTTTCTGCTTCAATGACGGCAATCATTGAGCTAATAAATTCGCCAAGCGCATTTTCTTTCAAAGCCATAAGAAAAGCCTGTCTATTATATTCCAAAAATCTTTCAATTTTTGTATTTATTCCGTAAACATATGATAGAGGCTCTTTCCCCCAATCTTGAGTTGTAAAGGGATTACGGACAGTTTTTTCTACAACTGATTTCCCGCCGTAAAGATTATCGGCTCCCTTATCTCTTGCTTGCACAAGTATTTCCTGAAAAAGTCCGTTGAATTTTCCGTTATTAAATTCCGCATAACTTTTTTCAAAAACTCTAAGAGGATTATTTAAATTGGCTTTTTCAACTCTTTGAGACGCAACAAAAGACATAAGCTTATTAAAAATTGCGTCAAGAGTATTTACTGCCGTTGTTGCATCTGCTGTTTTTATTGCGGTTATTTCTTCTGATGAAACACCGGCCGCCGTTAATACTTCTTCTGTTGACATTACGTGTTTATTAGGCATTTTATTTTCTCCTTATAAATTCATTATATATTGTTTAACTTTTTCAATATTATCCTTTTTAGCTTTTTCGTCTGTTATATCTTTATTTAATCCATATGCCGCAAGAAATTTATTATATACTTCCTGTTGCGCTTTCAAATGTTCATTTTCAGCTTTTATTTTTTCTATTTCCGACCCCGGCTCTTCGGGCTCTGGCCCCGGCTCTTCGGGCTCTGGCCCCGGCTCTTCGGGCTTTGGCTCTGTCATTTTTTTTAATAATTCAAGTAATGCCTGTTCTTGCTCTTCAGTAAATGCCATATTATACCCCCAAAGTCTTTAAAGTTTGTTCTGTTAAATCTTCTTTTTTATTCTCTGTAATATTTTCTTTGTCTGCTTGATGATATAAATTATTTTCAGCTATATTATTTTCTAGTATATCAAAACTATTTGAAAAAGCTGTAAATCTGACTTTTGCTTCTTCTGCTCGTTTTTCCGCTTCTTCAACTTCTTTTTGCAATTCTGATTTTTTGTTATAATACTCTTGTATTTTATTATAACAATCAGGACAAACTGCAAACTCTTTAAACAGTTTTGCATTATTTACGTTTTCTTCTCTTCCGCATCTGTCACATAAAAATTTTGCCATATTTTTTATTTTATCCTCCTCTTTGGATTGTATTACTTTATTAAGTATCATTTTGTTTTCTTGACTTTCTATTTTGCTTTCAATTCCTTTTAGCCTTAATCTTGACAAAAAAAGCATAATTAAAGAAATAATCCAGCCGACACAATATATTACTTTAAATATTATATCAAGTATATTTTGCATTTTATTAAGCTCCTTTTTTTAATCTTTTATTTCGTGACGGTAAAATATTTTTAAATACTTCAAAACTATGTGCATTATCAAATTCAATTCTGTCCAAGCTAAATAAATTGATAAGCGCGTCAATAACTTGCTCTGTTGCTAAACGTATGCCATATACGGCCAATTTTGAATTAAAGCAATATGTTGTATATGATTTACCTTTACTTTTTTCTGTAATGTAAAAAATATCTTTTTTTGTTGCCCATAAAGTTAATATTTCTTTTCCGTCCGTTAAATTAAACATAACTCTTCTAGGCAAAGGTTTTGACGGCATTTTTTTAAATTCAATGCCAATGGTTATATTGCCGGTATTAAATATTTCGCTTCCGTCGGACCTTGATAACATACCGCAATATGAATCATCTCTTAAATCTTGCCATGCGCTATTCTGTTCTATATGTACCCAAACGGCAAGCGGTTGTATTTTTCCATATTTATTAGGCGCAGAATAAGTTTTTTTTATGCCGTAAGTTAAATTTTTTAAATCATCAAAACCAAATTTTGCCAAAAATGGATTATCAGCTTTTTCAACGTTTCCGCACATTATAACTTCAACGGATTTATGCGAACGTAAACGGAAAAGAGTTTCAGCAATATGTTTAAATGCTATATATCTATTTTCGCCGGATAATTTAGGACTAAGCGGTTCAAATTCATCGAAAAAGATAGTTGATAAATAATTCATATTTTTTCGCGTAAATTTTTCTGCTTCTTTTATTTCATTTTCAAGTCGTGCCTCTTCCGATTTACTAATAGTTTGTTTACCTAAATTTAATGCTACTCCCCTAAAATTTCCATATGTAGTAAGTGCTACTGCAATACCAACTTGCACCCCGTCAATTTTAATTTTATTACCCTCAGTTTCATAAATATGTCCGGCGTATTTTTTTTTTGTAATTAAATTATTATCCCAAAATCCGGCAGACATCATATTATCAACTTCTATTTGGCTTTCGCGCAAAACTGCAAAATATTTTTTATATTTAAAAAAATTATTTAATAGTTTTTTTTGTACTTTAAATGTCTTTGCGCCACCTCTTACAGACGTTAAAATTTTTGTACTAAATTGTACATAATCATATAATACTTTTTCTATATCATTAGAAATAAATGCTTTTTCAACTAAATTTTCGTAATTATCTGTCATAATCTAATAGCGCGTAGCGTGGGCGATATAACACTTACCGCCGTAAGACTATCTAAAAATTAAGCGTATTTTAGAAATATTATATCTTGTCCCACGCATACCCATAATTATTATATTATAAATTTTATTCAGTGTCAATATGTTTATGAATTTTTTTTAATAATATTTCATAATCATTCATTATTATATTTTTATTTGTTTTTCTATACTCTAATAATTGATTTAAATAATAATCTACTTTTGTTTTATCAAATTTATTACATAAATTTAAATAATCTGTATATAAAAGCGGTTTATCGCTTTCCGGTAAATCTTCGCCACTATATATATATAAGCCCAATCCATGACGCGCACATGCTTTTGTTAAACTTCGTTGAATTGTTTTATTTATATCAAAAGAATTTATTTCGTTAAATGGTATTGGTTTTTGTATATGATTTAAAACTGGTAACTCTTCAATATGTTCGATACCGTTTATAATAACTCCGGTTTTAACCCAGCAGGTCCGCCCATCTGTAAAATAATTCCAGCCTTGCGCGTTCTCATAAATGATATAATTAGCATTAGGAAAATTTTGCTTTATAATACGCCAACACGGCGCCCATGATAAATAACTTAGATTTCCTTTTTTTTCTAAATATTCATTAACATTTATTGAATTTAATTGATTAAAATAATTATTTTCCATTTTTTATACCTCAAATTCTTTTATTCCTTTTTCTTGATATTCATACATTTTTAAAAATCCACTTTTATTTATTGTAAATGAATAACTTTTAAATCCGTTTATAAATTCGTCATAAGATTTTATAAATTGTCGTCGCCCTTTTAATCTTATATCAATATCACCATTTGTAAATATTCCGCAATAATTAGAAATTTCTTTAATTGCAATTTTTTTATACTTTCCGCGAAATTCAACATTACCGATATTATTAACTTTTAATAGATTATATCCGGAAAAATCTATTTCTTTTGTAGAAAAAAAACCGTCAGTATTTATATATATTATATTATTGAAATATTTAGCTAATATTTTTATAAATTCACACTTAGCCGACCCATTTACATATAAATATAATGGATAATATGATTTTATAGCATTTTCATATATATATAATTGATTTTGTTTAAATATCAATCGATTTTCGCTAATATAATCATTAGCACCAAAGGACCCAATAAGTAAATTATTTTTTGCTTTATTATAAATTGATACGCATTTATTTTTATTAGCTTCATTAAAAAAATTATTTTCAAAAAATTCATCAAATATAGATTTTTGCATTTTATAAAAAAATCCGTCTATTGTTTTATAATTTATATCATAATATAAATTTAAAATTTCTTCAATCTCTTTAGTTATAATTTCAACTATCGGCAAAGTATCGCCTGCATGTTTTGAAATTAAGCCTAAAAAATCATAAATTTTCGGTTTAAGCTTAAAAATTGCAATGCGTTTTATGTACCATTTATTAAGCGGTAGTATATCGTTATTTGTAAAGTATCTTCCATGTCCTTGTGGAAACAGTCCTTTATAAATTCTTGCCGGAAAAGACTTTTTTATATCATAACTATAAATATTACTATATTCGCCCGGATTTTTTACATACATAATTGCTGAAACATTAGTTTTTAATGAAATCCAATAATCCCATTCGTTATAAATCGGCTGCGGGAAAATCTTATTAAAAATATTATACTGTATTGCTATATTATCGCTTCTTGTTATAGTTTTTAAAAATTCTTTTTTTGCATCTACTGTACATGAAATCCCTTTTGATTTATCGCTTTTTAATAATAAATTACCTTCTTTATATCCTGAAAAATCTTGTAAAAATTTATTTGAAAAATCGCAAAGGTATGTTTCAAAATCTTTACATTGGATTTCAATATAAATATTTTTATCAAAAAATTTATATTTTTTTTGTTTTGATAACATTTCAATAATAGATGCGCGCGCAATTCCAAAATTAACAATAATATACAAAGTATCTCGTTTTTCCAATAAATCAATAAGATTTAAATTATCTTCTGTTTCAGTGCTAAACTTTTCTACCTCTATCCCTCTATATGTATTGATAAAATGCGGTAAAATTATCATAATTATTCAGTTTTTATCTCATCAGGTACAACATTCGCGATATTATATTCCTGAATTAAATAATTTAATTCGTCAATATCACTAATATTGCGCACTTTGTTTTCATCAACATTATCAATATTATCAATAATCCAATTTTGCAAACGTATTGGGTCGCTTTCCGGATAATATTTTCTAGTTAATCCTAAATCTTGTTTTGGTATTCTAAATCCTCCTTTTTTTGCTACTTTTTTTATAATGGTTTGATTTGCACTTACTCCATAATATTTTTTTATTTCTTCATAAAAATTTCTATTAAAAATAACATCGCTTTTACTGATTTTTTGTATATCTTTTATCGCTGAAATAACTTCTTCAGGCTTATAATTTTTTGCGTTATTCATAGTAATGTCTAAAATAATACTATAACTTTTTTTAATAAAAGGGACTGGCTCCGCTGTTGAATATAACGCAATCGGAAATTTAGCGTTTTTTCTATATTGTTCAGATAATTGCCGGCTTTTTTCCTGAATTTTAATTATATCATTGTATAAATCTTCTTTTGATATTTTAAATTGTTTCTTTCCTTTTATCCCGACAGTTATATTCTTAGCATTATTATGAATATATGTTCGTTTAGATTTTTTCATATTATCCCCTAATATTTTTTAGGCCTTCCCATATTTTTTTTGTACATACTATTTATTTCTACTGCTGTAGGCACTCGCCCGAAACGTTTAGCATATCTATAAATTGTCGTTATTGATACCTTTGTTTTTTTTGATAGTTTTTTAATTTTAATATTCATTCTAATTCTCCACTCTTTCGGTTAAGTGGTTCAATTATACAATTTTCAGAAAATTGTACATTTTCAGAAAATGTACAATCAAATAAAACCTCGCAAGCGTTTTCAAGCTCGCATTTTTCAAGCTCACAATCTCTAAGCTTGCAATAATTTTTAAGTATGCAATTTTCCAACTCGCATTTTTCAAATTTGCATATTTCAAATTTGCATTCTTCGAACGTACAATAATCTTTAAATAAGCAATCTTTAAGCTCGCATGCTTCTAAATCGCAACAGAAAAGCTCGCAATAATAATAAATATTACAATTTTCTAAATCGCAACCGAAAAACTTGCAATAACCATAAATTTCATTATCAAAAAATTTACATTTTTTAAACTCGCAATTATAAAGTATGCTTTCTAAAATTTCGCATTTTTTAAATTCGTTACTTTCAGCAGTGCAATTGTTAATAGTGCAATTAAAAAATTTGCAATCTTCAACAGTGCAATTGTTAATAGTGCAATTAAAAAATTCGCAATTTTTAAATATAAAGATATTAGTTACATTTTTTTCATTATTAAAACATTGATTTATATATTTTTTATTGATAATTTCCATTTTTTAAACTTCCTTTTCAATATAAACTAATTCTTTAACGGTCGTCCCCTTTAAAAAATGCTCATTGATATATTTGTTTTTTGCATTTTGGCCGCCGCGCATAGTCATGCCGCTTAATACGATTTTTATAAATTTTTGCGCCTGCTCTTTTGACACCTCGTGCCAATCTGAAAAGAAAAATTTTATTTCAATCATTTTTTTAAACTCCTAATATAAAACATATTTTTGTAATTTTTCGTCAAAAATATAAATAGTTGAATCTATATTTTTAAAAGCTAAATTATTTTGCTTATTTTCCGCGCTTTTCAATGCTTTAAAAAAATACTCTTTGTTTGTTTTTTCTATTACTAATTTATACATATTTTAACTCCTTTTTTATTCATCAAATTCTAACTCTTTCAAAGTTAAAAGAGTACGGCTGCCTGTCTTTCCATATCGTATTATATCGCTTTCCTCGTTATCTTCTTCTATCGGCGCATAATCTTCAAATTCAGCAAGATATCTATTATACATTCCTACATAACGGCCGGCCCAGCCATTAACTTTTTGATAATTATAATAAATTCTACCGACCTCCAAATCTTCAAATTTTTTAAGTTTAATCATTTTTTTGCCTCCTTGTTTTTTGTGCTTTTATTATAGCATACATTTTTGAGCTTGTCAAGTTTTTCTCAAGTTTTTCTCAAGTTTTTCTCAAGTTTTT
>OLWB01003162.1_pt1 | contig 12137 bp, 9 predicted proteins | sample 1673331 | NCBI WGS metagenome assembly OLWB01 (sample SAMEA3178943, study PRJEB25190) | human gut metagenome | biome: human gut; feature: human-associated habitat; material: faeces | place: Austria | collected 2013 | reverse complement strand
TGTCGATGTCTGCAAAACCTATGCAATTGAATTAATAACAGAGTAATAAACATATTAAATTAAATAACAATGAGAAATCCGGGAGTATTCAGAGGAGCGTTCATCTTTTTATTTTTTATAGGGCTGTTTGCACTGGCTAGCCTGGGAGTTATGTATCTGTGGAACTGGCTGATACCGGCCGTTATCGGCTGGTCGGTCATTAACTACTGGCAGGCGCTTGGTTTGATGGTTCTTTGCCGACTGTTATTCGGTGGGTTCAGAGGGTTTGGACATTTCGGTCCTTTCGGTCATCATCCCGGGGGCTTTTTCTTCGGTAACCGGGAAGAGCATAACCGCTTCCACGAGCAGATGAAAAATATGCCCTGGGAAGAGCGCCGGGAACATATCCGCAGACATATGGCTGATTTCCGCAATGGCAGATTTAATACACAGGAGCCATCTTCAGGTGATAATGCCCAATGAAAGAAATAGTTCAAAACCGCTCCGCTTCGGAGCAGAACACACGGGTTGCGGATATCTTCCGGAAATACCAGGCACAGCTAAAAGGTTTTATCTCCAGGCGTGTGTCCTCCAAAGAAGACAGTGAAGATATCCTGCAAAACGTATTCTACCAGTTCATGAAATATGACCAGGAGGACAGTCCGATCGAACAGATCGCCGCCTGGTTATATTCTGTGGCCCGCAGCCAGATCATCGACCGCAGCCGCAAACACCGGGAAGAAGAAATGCCCTATCTCTCCGCCAACGAAGAAGACGGCACTTTCCTGAAAGAACTGGCGGAGCTCATGCCCGACGAAGACCAGTCGCCGGAAATGGATTATATCCGTTCTACCGTCTGGGAAGAGTTGGAACACGCATTATTGGAATTACCGGACGAACAACGGGCCGTCTTTGAATTGACGGAACTGGAAGGCTTTCCGTTCAAGGAGATTTCAGAATCGACCGGCATACCGGTCAATACATTGATTTCCAGGAAAAGATATGCAGTCTTGTTTCTCAGGAAAAGATTATATAACCTGTATGAAGATATTTTGTAAACAACTTGTTCCCTAAAAGTGCGTTTCCGAACTATATCCGTGCGGATATGCACAACGCCGAAGAGAGTCCAAAATTTCAATACAATATAAATCAAACACTTACAATATTGGCACAGCTTTTGTTCTTTCATTAGTAAATTAAAATTCTTATACTCATGATTAAGACAGTAGCATTAGAAAAAATCTTCCGTACAGAGGAAGTTGAAACTTGGGCCTTGAACAAGGTGAATATTGAAGTTAAAGAGGGAGAGTTTGTAGCGATAATGGGACCTTCCGGTTGCGGTAAATCTACATTGCTGAATATCCTGGGATTACTGGACAACCCGACTTCCGGCGAATATTACCTGAACGGGATAGAGGTTTCCAAATATACGGAAGCACAACGTACAAAATTGCGTAAAGGGATTATCGGCTTCGTATTCCAGAGTTTCAACCTGATCGACGAATTGAACGTATATGAAAATATAGAACTTCCCCTACTTTATATGGGTGTTTCGGCTTCCGAACGCAAACAGAAAGTGAAAGAGGCCATGGAACGTATGGCAATCGTCCATCGCGAGAAACATTTCCCTCAGCAATTATCCGGAGGTCAGCAACAGCGCGTTGCCATAGCCCGTGCCGTGGTAGCCAACCCCAAACTAATCCTTGCCGATGAGCCAACCGGTAACCTGGACAGTAAAAACGGCCAGGAAGTAATGAACCTGCTCAACGAACTAAATAAGGAAGGAACAACCATCGTCATGGTAACCCACAGCCAGCATGATGCCGGCTATGCTTCACGCATCATCAACCTGTTCGACGGGCAGGTGGTAACGGAGACGGTAATCTAACAGACAGACACATGAAACACATTATCAGTTTACTCACTCTATTCCTCTGTTGCACAAGTTTGCACGCTCAGGATCGCGTAGTGGAGCAACCGGCTTTTGAAGTACGCAACACCAATACGCTCGAATTTCAGAAAATTATTCTGAACGACACAGCCACCATCATGTATGTCGACGCTTATTACCGACCCAAATATTGGATCAAGATCGTTGATGAAACGACGTTGGAAGCCAATGGTAAAAGTTACCGGATCAAAGCCGGCGACGGTATTAAGCTTAATGAGGAATTTTGGATGCCGGAATCAGGTACGGCCTCTTTCCGTTTGATTTTCCCTCCCCTTCCGAAGGATACAAAGACAATCGATTTTATCGAAGGTAACGACAAAGGAGCTTTCAAGATCTGGGGTATACGATTGGATGGAAAGACACCCACAGTAGACTTTCCCAACGTAAAGAAACCGGAGAAAGCGCCTGTCCTGGAAAAGCCGGAACTGAAATCAGGTATTGCCACACTAAACGGTAAATTTATTGGCTACAAACCGGGGATGGATGAAGAACTGCCTATATGGGTATTCAATATTCTTACAGCCGGTGCAGACCAGAACACCATAAATGTTAAGCCCGATGGAAGTTTTAAACTGGAAATTCCTTTATTACATATTTCAAGTGTAGTATTATCCGGAAACTCAGTTGTTCATACCCGTTTCTATATAAAACCGGGAGAAACAACTTCTGTCGAAATTAATATGCCGGAAATTTGTCGTGCACAATCCAAGATACAATCTTCCAAGCCTTCATTAGGAAACAAGTTCTATTTCACCGGAGCATTGGCTGATATAAACAACGGCCTCGCCAATAATCCGGTTGAAGAACCTTCATTCAGTGTCAGAAGTCAGGAAGAATATGATCAGATGATGAAAGACATCAGTACAATGACGGTTGATCAATATAAAACATATTGGACAGAAAAATATCAGAAAGCCGTCGATCAGCTAAATCAACTGACAGGAATCAGCGATGCACATCGTCAATTGATTGCCATGAAACTAAAGCATGAACTGGCTGATCAATTACTTGGTTACAGAGCAATTGAATATGCTTACCGGCAAACGAACAAAATCCCCAAAGATTCTGTTCTGGTCAACTATGTAAAGCCAATTGCTACCCAGGATTATTTCAATTTCTTGCCGGAACTGTTATCCAATGATCCCTACTTTATTTATAATGGTAATGCGGCTTATTTGTTAAGAGGCCTTCAGTTTACCAACTTTACCGGAAAAGATATCAAACTAGAGAAAGACGAAAAATTCCCAGACAATACAGCTGATATTGCCCGGATTATGGGAACCGATAAAGGACTTCTTTTCGATATGTTAGCCGCACAAAAACTGGCAGCTTCTATCAGCGAGTTCCGTCCTTTAGACGAACAAGAGTTGGCAAAGACCAATACATTGAATCCGGCACTCAAAGAGGAACTTATCAAAATGAATGAGAAACTGAAACTGACAATAGAGGAAAACAAAAAGAAATCCGGCTATACCGTCAACCGTGTGAACATTGCGGATATCCCATCCGAAGAATTATTCAATGCAATTACAACACCTTACCGCGGCAAAGTTGTCTTCGTTGACTTTTGGGCAACTTGGTGCGGTCCCTGCCGGATGGCAATGAAAGAGACAGAACCGGTAAAGAAAGAATACGAAGGAAAAGACGTCGTATTCCTCTACCTGGCAGCCGAAAACTCTCCGAAAGGGACCTGGGAACAAATGATCCCGGACATCAAGGGTGAACACTATCGTGTTACTGCCGAACAATGGGAATACTGGGGAAAGAAATTCGGTATCAATGGTGTCCCTTCTTACATGGTAGTGGCGAAAGACGGTACTCCGGTTCACTTCCAGGTCGGTTTCATGGGAGTGGACAAGATGAAAGAGATGATCGATAAAGAACTGGCTAAATAAGAAAATCCGGAATATACTATTTATAAGGGCGGAGATCAGGTAATGGTCTCCGCTTTTTTTTGCGGTAAAATCAAAAAGTCGTAATATTGCATTCACAAACATAACATATATAATGGTCGGCATGAAATATTTCAAACAATGGGTACTTTTTATTTGTCTGAGTGTTTATTGCAATGCTTCCGCACAGGAAGTAAAAAAAGCGATGACATTCGACGAAATGGTTAGCTGGAAACGTATTACGGAACAAAAAATCTCCCACGACGGGAAATGGGTAGCTTGTAAGATGGAACCCTGGCGGGGAGATGCCAGTGTTTTCGTGTACAATGCCAAAGGAGAAATGACAGCTTCTTTTCTTCCGGCTGCACAGGCAGAATTTTCTGCATCTTCCGGTTACCTGCTGGTTACCAGGAAGCCGGAACTTGAAAAAGTAGAAGCCCTGAAACTGAAAAAGACCAAAAAAGAAGATATGCCGTTGGATGAACTCGTCATCTTCAATCTCTCAGACAAAAAAGAAACGATAGACTCCCTGAAATCATATAAACTTTCTGAGAGTGCAGACTGGATTGCCTATAAAAGAGAGAGTAAATCAGATACTGTACTCCATGTGCGTTCGCTGGACGGAGCAAAAGAGGTACGGTTTGCCGATGTCAAGGAGTTCGGGTTCGCTAAAAAAGAAAACATTCTATATTACACGACAGATTCCACCTTATCCACATTTACTCCGGAGAAAGGGCATACCGTTATTTTTGAAGGTAAAGGTGTAATTAAAAAAGCGACATTCAATAAAACCGGCGACAAAATAGCATTCCTGTATTGTCCGGATAAAGACTCAACCAATACGCAATTTTCACTTTATCTGGCAGAAAATAATACCCGGGCCCGCATCGTTGCTGATAAGGGACAAAACTTCATACCCAAAGGCTGGGTGATCAGCGAAAACGGTGACATCCGTTTTTCAGAGAACTCTGAACGTATTTTCTTCGGAACAGCACCGGCTCCCATGCAAAAAGATACTACCGTACTGGCAGAAAATCGTCCCGACGTACAAATCTGGAAATGGGATGAGGGTGTACAATATACTCAACAAGTATATAATAAAGAAAAAGACCTGAAAAAAACTTACACTGCCGTTTATAATATTTCCGGCAACACCCTCTTCCAACTGGCAGACAAGGAAATCCCTCATTTGATCACTGCCGATGAAGGTAATGCACCGATCGCCCTGTTATCGACAAACCAACCCTATGCAACGGAACAGATGTGGGAAGGCAGAAACCGTTATGATATCTATACAGTTAATCTTCAAACCGGAGAACGCCGGCAAATAAAAAAAGCAAGCAACAGCAATATGCAACTTGCCCCCAAAGGGACATATGCTTATTGGTATTGTGTGCAAGACAGTTCCTGGTATACCTATTCTCTGGCAAACGGAAAAGAATATCGTCTGATAACTCCCACTACTTTTGCCGCCTGGGATGAAGACAATGACGTCCCGGACTATCCCTCACCTCACGGTCTGGCCGGATGGACAGCTGATGACCGCAACCTCCTGATATACGACCGTTATGATATATGGAAATTTGATCCTACAGCAGAAGTCGCTCCTGTAAACCTGACAGTAAACGGACGAAAGGAACAACTTTCATATCGATTGATCAGATTAGATAAAGAAGAAAAATTCATTGATATAACAAAGTCACAGTTATTACAAGTGTTCAATGAAAAGACAAAAGGTTCCGGATATTACAGTGCCCATCTCTCTGCCCCCAAAGCACCGAAAGCCCTGCTGGCCGGAAACTTCATGCTGAAAACACCCGTCAAAGCGAAATATTCGGATGCAGTGATCTATACCTCCGAAACATTTGAGCAATATCCGGATATAAGGCTTTCTGACCTTAGTTTCAAAAAGTCCATCCAGCTAACCCACGGCGAAGAACAACAAGCAAATCTGAATTGGGGTACAGCCGAGCTCGTCTCCTGGATTTCCCTGGACGGAACACCTTTGGAAGGAGTTGTCTATAAACCGAAGAACTTCGATCCGAACAAAAAATATCCGGTAATCGTAAACTTCTACGAACGTAATTCGGAAACGCTTTATGCTTACCATATGCCGCATCGTTCCACGATTGATTACCATTTCTATACCAGTAATGGTTATATCATTTTCAATCCGGATGTACGTTATGTAGACGGTTATCCCGGAGAAAGCTGTTTCAACTGTGTCATGCCGGGTATTACCTCATTAATAGCCAAAGGATATGTAAATGAAAAAGCGATCGGTGCACAAGGTCATAGCTGGGGCGGATATCAGGTTGCTTATCTGGCTACCCGGACAAACCTGTTTGCCGCTATCGAATCGGGAGCTCCGGTCGTCAATATGTTCAGTGCCTACGGAGGAATCCGTTGGGGATCAGGGCTGAACCGTTCTTTCCAATATGAACACGGACAAAGCCGTATCGGCGGAACTTTATGGGACTCTCCATTGCAATATATGGAAAACTCTCCGTTGTTTACCATGGATAAAGTAGAAACTCCCATCCTGATCATGCATAACGACAACGATGGTCATGTACCCTGGTATCAGGGAATAGAATATTTTGTAGCACTCAAACGTTTACAGAAACCGGTGTGGCTACTCAATTATACCGGAGAAGTTCATTGGCCGATGCGTCTGGCAAACCGGATAGATTTCCAGAAGCGTATGTTCCAGTTCTTCCAGCATTACCTGAACAAGCAACCAATGCCCAAATGGATGGACGAAGGAGTTCCGGCAGTCGATCAGGAATTTGAATTGGGATACTAAAAGCATTACATTTGCTTCAAATAACCGGTATCTCCATGAAAAATACTTTTTGGCTACTAATTATACAATCTATACTCTGTTTGTCGGCCTGTACGGGCGGACAAACAGAGTATTGGTTGGAACAGGCTGAAAATTATCTGGACAAAAAGCCGGACAGTACATTAATATTTCTGGAGAAGATAAAGAACCCTGACCAGCTGGCCGATTATCCTAAAGCGATCTGTTTCAGACTATTGCTGGACTCCGCAAAGGTCAGGCCATACGGACAGACTCCCTGCTCACAAAAGCTATTGATATTTTCATTGCCAACAATGATTCAGCCAAAACCTCTAATGCTTGTTTCTGGAGTGGGTTTATCAATATGCAAACGGCGAACTATATGCGGGCTGACTCCTTCTTTACCCTGGGTATTCCGTTTGCAACAAATCCTGTAGTACGAACCAGATTATACGAATACAGCGGTTTTGCCCTTCTGTACAAAGGCAACGCAAAACAGGCATTGCAGCAGCATAGACTGTCATTACAAGACAGTGCCTTTATCCCTGCCGCTTACCAGGCAGAAGTATTAGCAGAAATCGGACAGGCATATCGATATTCAGAACAAACCGACAGTGCAATCATCTACTACCAAAAAGCCATCCGGAAATCACTGGAAATCGAATCAAGGGAACAAACAGCCTTTTTCTATCAAAAAATAAGCGAAATTGAAAAAGAAAAGGGAAATATTAGAAACGCAACGGAAGCATTGAAAGCAAGTCAGAGTTTATGTAACACCCGGACTAGTTATCCATATCATATGCTTACTCAAGCCCAAATATACATTGCATCCGGCGAAACCGATTCGGCAAGGGTTTACCTACAGAAAGCAATACAAAGCACAAACACCTATGTTGCAACCCGTGCCTATCAACTATTGGCCCGGCTATATGAAAAAAACAAAACAGACGAACAAATATACTACGCCTGGAAAAACTATGAAGGAAGTTTCAGCAACATATCCGGTGATGCCGAATCACAGATAATGACACAACGATATCAGGAAGAACTGCTCAAAAATGAAAACAACCAATTAAAACTCAAAAAGAAGCAACAAGATATCTATCTCCTTTCATTATGTCTGATATTGATTACAGCCTGTACCCTTTGGTATATTGTCTACAACCGTCTCCGGAAAAAGAAAATCATCGGCGAACAACAATTAAAAGAACAGGAACTAAAAAACCAGGTCGCCCAATTAGAGAAAGAACGGGAATTGATATCCTTGCGTGAAAGAGCTACGGCTTTACGTGAACAGTTGTTCCGCCGTCTGTCCGCATCCCAAAAGATTCCTTCCCTTTCCGGAAAAGCAAAAGAAAACACAGATGATAACAAATCGAGGTTAACATCGGAAGAGATAGACGAATTGATCGAAACTGTGAATAATATCTGGTCCGGCTTTGCCGAACGACTAAAAAATACTTATCCGTTACTCCGTACAAAAGACATCGCCTTCTGTTGCCTGTTGAAAAGCGGGATCAGCACGAAAGACCTTGCCTCCATCTATTATATCACTCCTTCGGCCATCAGCCAAAAGAAAGCACGTATGAAACGGGAGAAGTTCGGAGTTGAGGATGATAACCTGTCTCTGGATGATCTTTTGAATGCGTTCTAAACTGCTAAAGAGGAAATGTCAATTCATTTTTACTACGATCAGATAGTAAACATCTATATATCTACCCATTACTCCTTTCAGTATTATCTAAAATGTCAACTGACTTTCTAGTCTGTTATCAACATTTAAGGATATATTTGCATCAAACATCATTCTAAAACAGCAACATTATGAAGAAGGTAGGAAATCTTATTACTGGTTTACTTTGCTTACTATTGATAGTCTCGTGTCAAAGTGGCAATAAATCATCATTCAATAACGGATTGGAAGACTCACCCGTTGTCGGTACTTTTGTACAGGTGGGGGATGACCAGGTTCTTTCATGCGATCAGAAATTACTGACCGACTCCATACACCTTCTACTCACTTATCTTACGGAAAAACCAGAGATCATTCATCTGGACAACCGGGATGAAGCGCTGATCAGCGAAGGACGCGTAATCGTTTCCGATAATTATTTATTAGCATGGAACAACAAACAAAATCCTTTCAAACTCTTCGACCGGAAAGGAAACTTCCTGACAACGATCGGATCATACGGACAAGGCCCCAACGAATACCTGAATGTTTATGACGCTAATATAGACGAAGAAAACGACCGAATTTATATATTGCCCTGGCAAAGTGCCCAAATACTGGTCTATGACCTGAAGGGTAATCCCCAACCTACAATACCACTTTGTCTGCGGGCTCCCAAAGGCACTTTCCATGTAGACCTTCAGGATTCGACGGTTGCAGTTGTTCTACTTCCATTCCCCGACATGCCGGCAGTAGCATGGACACAGGATTTTCACGGGAACAGGAAAGATTATATCGAACCCGGCCATCTCGCTGCACCGCAAGATTACAGTAATGAGGTCTGTACATATAATAATGTACCGGGTATTTTTGACGTAAATATCCTCTGCATCGTACCAACACGCGTCGACAGCCTTTACCGCTACGATTACCGCAATAACCGCTTGTCTCCAACCTTCACCATGAATTTCAGTGAAGACCCGATCCCCTGGCACGGCTATATCGAACTTCCGAACCATTATATAGGAGAGGCTTCCTATCCGAAACAAGTATCAGCTACTTCATTTGTATCATCATCTCCCAGCTATTATATTGTAGACAAAAGAACTGGAAAAGGAGCTTTTTTCCGATTATATAATAATTATCTGGGATACACGGAAATCGGCTGGCCTATTTTCTCTTTTTATAATGGCTACTTTATCCAGAATATAGAACCTGCAAATCTGAAAAGCACGTTAGAAAATGCTCTAAAGTCTAACAAATTAACAGAAGAAGAAAAAGCAGAATTGACTACATTGGCAGAGTCAATACATGAAAATGATAATAATATCATCATTTTAGCCAAATTAAAACATTAGTACACCTGATATGATAAACAAGAATCACCTGAAATATAAAAGAGGAATTGCCAGAACTTTGTCTGGTTTTATAATTCTGTTCTCTCTTATTTCATGCAAGACCTCCAATGACAAGACACTTGCCACCTGTCCTGCCGTTGGTTCCATTAAGCAAATAGGAGACGATTCCGTCATTATTTGCGATCAAAAACTATTAAAGGATACTATCCGGATTCCCTTAAGTTTGCTAGTCGATGACTTTGAAATAATCCGTCTGGATAATAAAAACGAAGCACTTGTCGGAGACCAGCAAACAGTTATTTCCGAAAATTATATCCTCGTATGGAACAAGCAGCAAAATCCGTTCAAGCTTTTCGATCGCAAAGGGAATTTCATTACTATGATCGGTTCTATCGGACAAGGGCCGGGAGAATACCAAACAATTTATGACGCTCAGATTGATGAAAAAAACGATCGGATTTATTTGTTGCCCTGGACCAGTAGTCAATTGCTGGTATATGACCTGAAAGGTAATTCTCTTCCTCCGATCCCTTTATGTTTACGTGTTCCCAAAGGAAAAATTCATGTTCAGGACAGCAATTTGATTGCAGCCGTCCTACTCCCATTTCCCGGATTACCTGCTATTGCCTGGACACAGGATTTCCTGGGAGAAAGAAAAGCATTCATCGAACCGGGAGACCGGACTGTTTATGACTATAACTCAGAAATTATTTCCGGAGGTAATACTTCAGCTTTCGATGTAATGATCCGATATGTGATGCCGGCACGGACAGATACGTTCTATCACTATGATTTCCAAAATAACCGTTTACGCCCAAAGTTTGTCACAGAGTTTTCTGAAGACCCAGTTCCTGAACATGGTTTTCAGGAACTGAGCAATCATTTTCTGTGCTATACTTATTCTACAATTCAAGTTTCAAAGTATATGTTTGACTCTGCTAATCCCGCATATTATATAATTGACAAACAGACCCTGAAGGGGGCATACATGCATCTGATAAACGATTTTCTGGGAAATACCGAATTACCGCTCAGAAGTTTCGATGGACATCATCCTCCTTTTCCCAATTTCAGAAATGGGTATTTCATTCTGAATATGGATCCGGGAAATTTACAAACAGAGCTACAAAATGCACTGAAAACAAAGGATCTGTCTCCGGATAAAGAGGCTGCTCTGAAAAAAATGCTTATCTCTATAAATGAAAACGATAATAACTATATTCTTCTGGGTCGCCTGAAGAAATAAAAAGAAATAATTATGATAAAGAACATCTCATATTGCTTGTTTTTTGCTCTTTTGATACTTGTATCCGGTTGTAAGCAAAAAAATGAAACAGAATCCTCTACTACTGAAGAAACTGCTTACCAGCCTGCCAGTCCGAAATATACAGCCAGGTATGACCATTCAACACCTACAGCTAAAATAGATGTCGAATCAGCTATTTCCACATCATCTCCTGTCCGGTTAAGTGAAGTGGCATCGACCATCGAATATTATCAGGTAGGCGACGATAAATATCCAGTGACCGAAGTTGTTGCTGTTGAGGGTGGTTTCATTGCCCTCAACAAGCCGAAACTATACCTTTACCGGCAAGGGAAAAAACGGAAACGGGTCGGATTGAAAACAGAATATAGTAATTGGCGGGACAATGAATCGGGTAATAACCTGTTTTATGATAAAAAGACTACCCGGTTATACGTACAATTAAAGAAACTGAATCAGGAAACCGGATATTCAACCAAATATATAGGAGAACTTCCTCCGTTGGACAGTGTCCTGGCCAGGGTGCATTATCTGTATCCGGACTCATTGCCAAACCGCCGTCTTCTGAAAAACTGGGTAGAGATATTCACTCCGGAAATGTCTGTCGGCCGGTTCAATTACCCTGGGACCGGTTTTGACTATGGAGTCAACACTTTCAATTTAAAGGGCGATACTCTCTGCCATTTTTATTTCGGGATCGATTCCATTGGTACTATTAAAAGCGATAACTTTTACAATTTCACACTCTTCCATACATCATATCTGTATGATAACAAACCGACATTTTCAGCGACCTATTGCGATACGGTTTACCGACTGCTGGATCAGCAGACCATTGCTCCGGTCTATGCCATCCATTTAGGCAAATACAAGGCACCGGCAACCTATGTGATTAATAGAGGAGATAAACGTAATAAAGCATGGGTGGATAATTTACGGGAAAATTCGCAAGCCGTATTCCTGAAAGTTCACAGGGAGGGTAAAAGTAATAAATCCGGATGGCTGGACAACAAAGACAAGCAGAACCAGGATTTTCCATCCGAAGATTACCTAATGGTTTATCTGAAAAATAAACGTCAGACCAAAGCATTACCACTGACAGCCCGGGGAATGATAAACGACCTGGACGGAGGCTTGCCTTTCTGGCCCGATGGTCAAACAGATGAATATATGTACATGATCCGGCCGGCCGGTGAACTGAAAAAAGGAATTAAACTA
>OLWB01003147.1_pt1 | contig 12176 bp, 10 predicted proteins | sample 1673331 | NCBI WGS metagenome assembly OLWB01 (sample SAMEA3178943, study PRJEB25190) | human gut metagenome | biome: human gut; feature: human-associated habitat; material: faeces | place: Austria | collected 2013 | reverse complement strand
GCCTGCAAACCTTTTTGCGAAAAATCCTTGACACTACCGAATCCATGTCCCCCGTTAAGAGCATCTATGAGCGGGAAAGAGAGCTTGACTGGGCAAGCCGGGAATAATCCGGCCCCTTTCCCGGCTTGTTCTCGGCAGGCTTGTTCTCGGCAGAAAAACCAGCCTGCCCCCCGGAATATCTCCGACAGCCAGTTCTGTTTGCAGAAGGCTTCTCTGGTTCTTAGGTGCTTAAATTAGGTGTTTACCACCGGTTAAAGCCGCGCATCGTCAGCACCTGGCTGCTGACGCCCTGGGAAAGCTCGGACACTAAAAACAGAGCGCCGTTGGCCACAGTATCCGGGGAAAACAGATCCCCGCCCGCTTTTAAAATAAACTCCCTCGCCGCGGATTTCTGGAACATTTCCGTATCTACCGGGCCGGGACAAATCACATTAACCCGGATTCCGTTAGGCCGCTGCTCATCGCCCAGGGCCTGGCTCAGGCAGAGCAGCGCTGCCTTAGAGGCGGAATAAGCGGAGCTGCCCGGCAGTCCCCGGAGAGCCGCGCCGGAGGCGATGGAGCAGATATTTCCGCATTTATTTTGGATCATGATCGGCAGAACCGCTTTAATCATCAGCACTACCGAGCGGAGATTGACCTCCATGATTTTATCAAAGGTTTCCATGGACATTTCATTCAGGGGCATTTCCCGGGAGATTCCGGCGCAATTCATTAAAATATCCACTGTGCCGAATTTCCGCACTACAGTATCTACCGTATCCATTACCAAGCCTTCCACCGTTAGATCCGCCGCGATCGCCTCCACCTTGGTTCCAAACGCCTCTACCTCAGCCTTGGATTCCTTCAGTTCCTTTTCCAGAATATCCAGCATTACGACATCAGCGCCCTCCCGGGCGAATTTCAATGCCACTGCCTTTCCGATGCCCCTGGCCGCTCCCGTCACGATAGCGGTTTTTCCCACTAAAAGCTTTTCCATTGTCTCCAACCCTTTCTGATGATAAAATTTTCCGCCGCACCCAAAGCGGCGGTTACCCTTTTATGTCACAGCGGCGGCTTCCGCTGCTTCAGCCCATTTATTGTTCTTCAATACGGAACATTGTTCTTTTTTATATTTATTATAAAAGCCGCACAAAAAAAAGTCAATCATAACAGCTCTTTGGTAAAGTCCCTTGAGAAAAATCAGGAGACGGCCGGCCTGAATCCGTTCGCCTTTTTCGGTACGCAAAGGGGATCTGGTATTTACTTTTTAGCATATTCGGAGTAAAATAAAGGTGCAAAAAAACGTTTTAAATCGTAAAAGGGGGATTTGCTGTGAGAATTTTTATGGTGTCCGATATCGAAGGGTTAACCGGCGTTTATCATTGGGCCCAGACAAAGCCAGGCAACCCCGCCTATGACGAAGCCCGCGAGCTTCTGATGGGCGACTTGCTGGCGGCGGTGGAAGGCGCCCATGACGGCGGCGCCGATGAGATTGTCGTTTATGACATGCACGAAAGCGGACGCAATATCTTTACCGACCGCCTGCCCGCTTATGTGCGCCATATCGCAGGCAAGCCTCCTGTTTTGACCGAGGAGTTTCGCATGGGTAAAAGCTATGGCGGCTTGTTCATGCTTGGCAACCATGCGATGCCCTTCACAAGGGATTCCGTGCTCTGCCACGCCTACTGGCTTTCCGACGGCATGTTTACCGTTAACGGCATCGATGTTGGTGAAATCGGTATGGAAGCTTTGATCGCCGGCCAATACGGCGTCCCCTTGCTTCTGGTTACCGGCGATCTGGCGGCGAAAAAGGAAGCCCTGGCTCTCTCCCCAGACACCCGCTGCGCCGTAGTGAAGGAATCCTCCGGCTACCGGAACACCGCCGTGTGTTATCCCGCCTGTGAAACACAGGAGGAAATTTACCGTCAGGCCAGAGACGCGGTAAAGCACGCCTCTGAAATCGCTCCTGTAACGCTTCAGGCGCCTTACACCTTAAGGTTTACTTTCCGGGGCCAGGTTCGGCCTGAAATAAAGGCCTTGCCGGGCATTGCCGCCATAGACGACAAAACCTATGAGCTGAAAGGCGGCGACCTGCATAAGATGTGGGAGCTGGTAAACGACGCCTGCTGCAACTGGCTGGATGTTTAGCTTTGAGAAAAATCCGCCTCTAAAGAGGCAATTGAGGTGATAGCTTGTATCAAATTCAATTTTCCCGGGGCTTAGACGCTCTGCCCCTGGCCAAGGAGCTTCGAAGGAAGGTCTTCATAACCGAGCAGGGCTTCCAAAATGAGTTTGACGACATTGACCGCACCGCTTGGCACGTGCTGATCTCTGAAGGCGGCTTTCCCTGCGGAACCGGACGAGTGTTCGAAACGCCGGCCGGCTCAGGCTGCTACCACCTGGGAAGAATCGCGGTGGAAAGGGATTATCGAAAACAGCACATTGGCTCTCTGGTTTTGAAAAAGCTGGAAGAAAAGGCCAGGGAGCTGGGCGCCAGGGAGCTTCAGCTTTCCGCCCAGGTGCAGGCCCAGGGATTTTATGAGAAAAACGGTTACCAGGCCTTTGGCTCCACTTATCCCGATGAGCATGTTCCCCACATTTCTATGAAAAAGAAGGTTTAATCGTTTACACAAAACACAGCAAAATTGGACAATTCAGGCTGGCTTTTGGTCCTGCCGTTTTGTCCGATTTTGCTGTGCTTTCTTTTTCTCTCTCATCCTGATTTTTCCTAGTAAATACGGTCAAAATTCCTACTTAAATCCTGTGGGATTTGTCAATTGAAAATTAAGGGAGGATGTTTTATAATTCGCTTGTAAACGATTACAGAAAGGTGACGTTTATGCTGACGATTAAAGAGGTCGCTCAAGCGGCAAACCTATCTGTTGCCACCGTTTCCAGGGTGCTGAACCACGATAAGCGCGTCGCTCTAAAGACAAAGGAGCACGTATTAAAAGTGGTCAAGGAGCTGGATTATACCCCTAACACGCTGGGCCGGAATCTTCGGGTCAGCGCAACCAAAAAAATCCTGGTGCTTCTGCCGTCGGTTCTCAACCAGTTTTTTTCCAGCGTCATGCAGGGAATCGAGGAAAGCGTTCAGGCCAGAGGCTATCAGGTGATGATGTCCACCACCAGAAGCGACCCTCAGATTGAGCAAAGCTACATAGAGTTTCTATACAACAAGAGTATTGACGGAATTATCTTTTTTAATTCTGAGCAGACACCGGAGGCCATTGACCGGCTTTCAAAAAAATATCCTATCACCTTCTGCATCAGCAGTCTGGAGGGTGCCAAAGCCTCGGCGGTGACTATCGACAACGTGAGAGCGGCTTATGACGCGGTATCCTCTCTGATACAGGCGGGGCACCGAAAGATCGCCTTGGTATATGAGCCGGAGGCCTCTCATGGAAAGCTCAGGGGCCAGGGCTACAAAAGGGCGTTAGCCCAATTCGGCCTGCCGATTCGTCCCGAGTATTTGCAGCCGTGCGATTCCTCCTTCGATTCCGGCGCGGAGGCCTGCGGGCGGCTGATGGCTCTTTCCGATCCGCCCACCGCCATTTTTGCTATTTCCGACGTGATTGCAGCCGGCGTGGTTCAGCGGCTCCTGCGTCTCCAAAAAATCCCCGGCAGAGACGTGGATGTGTTTGGTTTTGACAACACGGACATCTCCCGGATGATTACCCCGACCTTGAGCACGATACAGCAGCCCGGCTATCTGATGGGAAAGCTGGCAACTGAACTGCTGTTTGAAAAAATGGAGGATTTAACCGCTCCCAGCAAGACCATCTTTGTACCTCACGAGTTAATTTTCCGGGAAACCACCCGAAAAGCTGTAAAATCAGAGGAGGAAGGCACATGAAGCTAGGCGTTTTCACCGCGATCCTAGACCATCAGCCCTTGGAAACGGCGCTGGATTATTTGCAGGGCCTTGGCGTCCAGGCTGTAGAGCTGGGCTGCGGCGGCACCGCCGGACATTCCCACGCCAATCCGGAGATTCTTTTGAATGACGCCGGCGCTCTGCGGGAATTTCAGCGGACCATTGACAGACACCACATGGAAATCAGCGCCTTAAGCTGTCATGGCAATCCGGTCCATCCCAATCCGGAGACGGCCCGGGCCTATGATAAAACCATACGGGACACGATCCTGCTGGCCCAGCGGCTGGGGCTCCGCCGAATCAACACCTTTTCCGGCTGCCCCGGCAGCGATCCTGACGCCCACTATCCCAACTGGGTCACCTGTCCCTGGCCGGAGGATTTTCAGGAGGTTCTGGACTACCAATGGAACCAGGTCCTCATTCCCTATTGGCGGGAAACGGCGGCCTTCGCCGCTGAGCACGGCGTTACTCAAATCGCTCTGGAAATGCATCCGGGCTTCTGCGTCTACCATACAGAGTCGCTCCTGCGCCTGCGTCGCGCCGTGGGAGAGCAGATCGGCGCCAATTTGGATCCCAGCCATCTGATCTGGCAGGGCATGGATCCTATCGCGGTAATCCGGGCCTTAAAGGGCGCGATTTTTCATTTTCACGCCAAGGATACTAAAATTGATCCTTACAATACGGCGGTCAACGGCGTGCTGGACACCAAGCCTTACCGGGAACAGGAAACGCGGTCCTGGAACTTCCGAAGCGTTGGCTACGGCAACGGCCCGCTGTATTGGAAAGATATGATCAGCAATCTGCGGCTGGCAGGCTATGACCATGTGATCAGCGTGGAGCATGAGGACGGTTTAATGAGCCGGTCGGAGGGGTTAGCCAAGGCCTGCGGATTTCTAAAAGACATTATTATTCAAGAAAAGGTGGGTATGACACAATGATTGCAAAATGCGGCACTGTTATCATTGGGTATGGCGGCATGGGGGGCTGGCATACTCAGCAGCTTAAAACCATGGAGGAAATTAACCTTCTGGGAGTGTACGACATTCTTCCCGGCAGAAACCTGCTGGCGGAGGAAAAGGGGCTTCACGCTTACAGCTCCTTTGAGGAGGTGCTCAACGATCCCCAGGTTGACCTGGTGACTGTGGCGATTCCCAATGATCAGCACCGGGATGTGTGCATCCAGGCGATGGAAGCCGGTAAAAACGTTATCTGTGAAAAGCCGGTAGCCTTGAACAGCCGGCAGCTCCAGGATATGATCGACGCTTCTAAGAAAAACGGAGTTTTGTTTACCGTCCATCAAAACCGCCGGTGGGATGAGGATTTCCTCACTATGAAAAAAATCTACGACGAGGGCACTTTGGGCCCTGTGTTCAATATTGAGACCAGAGTCCACGGCTCCCGCGGGATTCCCGGCGATTGGCGCAACGCCAAGGTGCACGGCGGCGGCATGGTGCTGGATTGGGGCGTCCATATGCTGGACCAGATCATGATGATGGTTGAGAAACCCCTGCGCTCCGTTTACGCTATTTTATCCCATGTGACCAACGACGATGTGGACGACGGCTTCAAAATCTTCCTGGATTTTGAGGGCGGGCTCAACGTCCAGGTCGAGGTAGGCACCAGCAATTTCATCAATCTGCCCCGCTGGTATATGCAGGGAAACAACGGCACCGCTGTTATGCCCGACTGGTTCGCGGAAAACGGCAGGATCGTCATGGTATCCGATTGGGAAAACCGGGACGCGGTTCCCGTCGTGACCGCCGCCGGTCTGACCAAGACCATGGCTCCCCGGACGGACGACACCATTTTAGAGTATCCCCTGCCGGTCCTTCACTCCGATGTAAGGGACTTCTACCGCAACGTGGCTAAGGCCATTCGCGGAGAGGAGGCCCAGCTTGTCACCCATGAGCAGGTGATGAAGGTTATGAAAGTGATGGAAGCGGCGTTTCGTTCAGCTGACACCAACCAAGTTGTTACGGATATTTTTTGATCCACTCTCTCAAAGGGGCGGCGCGGAATTCGCGCCGCCCCTTCCCCTTTTTCATCTCAAGCAAAAAAGGCCGGTCCTGCACAGCAGCATCATTGCTTCCGCCTTTCCTGAGCCGATCAAACCGTTTTCTCACCGAGAGGCCGGCTTTCCAGCCGCCCGGTTCCGCTTTTGCTTTTCCTTTGGCTCGCTGGAAAGCCGTTTTTCAGAAAACAATCGAAAAGGCCAGCGGAAATGCCTGAGAAAAGGCCAAAAAAGCGTGGCGTTTTTTTTACTTTTATGGTATTCTAAAGATTAGGACTATCTCGTTTTATCTTGGTCCAATCTGATAACGAAACAGGTGATCGCTTGCCCGCTGCCGCTAGAATCAGCCGGAAGGGCCGCATCCATCTGATGGATGAAATCCGGGGCCTTTGCGTTCTGCTGATGATTTTTTATCACGCCTTTTACACCATGTCCATGCTGTTCCATTGGGAGCTTGGAACCAAGCTGCTGGTGTTCTTCTCTCCGGCGGAGCCTTTTTTCGCCGGGCTTTTTATCCTCATTTCAGGAATTTCCAGCCAGCTTTCCCACAGCAATCTGATCCGAGGCCTGAAGCTTCTGGGCGTGGCTCTGGCGCTGACCCTGGTGACCTATTTTATCATTCCCAGCGAGCTGATCGTATTCGGGATCCTGCATATGCTGTCGGTCTGCATGATCGTCTTCGGCCTGGGGCAGAAGCTTTGGGACAGGATTCCCCTGATCTTGGGCCTGGCCGTCTGCGCGGTGCTTTTCTTAATCACCATGCCGGTATCCGACGGATACCTCGGCCTGCCCGGCACTCTGGCGTGGAAAATTCCAGCCGGATGGTATGAATTCGGCTGGCTGTTCCCTCTGGGCATCCATCGCGCCGATTTCTTTTCCGCCGACTATTTCCCTCTGTTCCCTTGGATCTTTCTCTTTTTCTGCGGCACCTACATCGGCCGCTGGGCCAGGAACGGCAAGTTCCCGGACTTCACCTATCGTCTGCGGTTTACATCCCTGAGCTGGATGGGCCGCCACGCCCTGATTTTATATCTTATCCACCAGCCGCTGATCTTCGGCGTGTGCACTTTAATTTCCTGGATCATTTCCCTTTAGCCGGATTGGCTCCGCGCCTCGCGGCTCGACTGCAATTATATCGTTACCTATTGCTTAGGAGGACTCAGCTATGGATTTTACCACCGTACTCTGCGATCAATTTCACTTACAGCCCTGGCAGGTGAACAATGTTATCCAGCTTCTGGATGAGGGAAACACCATCCCCTTTATCGCCCGTTACCGCAAGGAAGCCCACGGCACCCTTGATGACCAGGTGATCCGGGAGCTCAGCGAACGCCTGGACTACTTAAGAAACCTGCAAAAAAGAAAAGAGGAGGTCGGCGAGGCCATCGCCGTCCAGGAAGCTATGACCGGGGAGCTCCAGGCCGCCCTGGACGCCGCCGCCACGCTGGCGGAGGTAGAGGACATTTACCGGCCTTACCGGCCTAAACGGATGACCCGGGCCACCAAGGCGAAGGAACGGGGACTGGAGCCTTTAGCCCAGCGGATCTATGCCCAGGAAAAGGATTCTCCCTATCCCATCGATATGGCGGCGGAATTTGTCAACCCGGAAAAGGAAGTGGAAACCCCGGAGGACGCTTTATCCGGCGCCCTGGACATTATCGCGGAGGAAATCTCCGACGAGCTCGATATGCCGGTTGATAAAGTGCGCGAGATCATGCGCGTCGCACAGGAGCCTGTCTCCCTTGAAACGCCGATCGGCGAGGAAGAGGACAGCCACCTCGGCGACTTTATCCCGGATGACGACGCACCGGCCCCGGCAGATGCCGCTTCCCATACGCTGCTGCGCGAAACGCTCGGCGATGTGCTCGATTCCCTCACCCCGCGTGAGGAAAAGGTGCTGCGCCTGCGCTTCGGCCTTGAGGACGGCAGAAGCCGCACGCTCGAGGAAGTGGGCAAGGAATTCAATGTCACCCGTGAGCGTATCCGCCAGATTGAAGCAAAGGCGCTCAGAAAGCTCCGTCACCCGAGCCGCAGCAAGAAGCTGAAGGATTTTCTGGATTGATCCCGAAAGGATAGGCACATACCATGCACATGACACTGGAAGCGGACTACGCAGTCCGCATCGTGGAATTTTTGGCCGTGAACCCCGGGCGCGCAGATGCCAAAACGATCTCGGAGCGCACAAGCGTCACGCTGCGCTTTACGCTGAAAATCCTGCGCACGCTCGTTTCGGACGGCATCGTGCGCTCGTATAAGGGCGCAAAGGGCGGCTATGAGCTTGCAAAGCCGCCGAAGGAGATCACGCTGCGCAGCGTGATCGAGGCGGTGGAGGGGCCGTATATGATTTCCCGCTGCCAGGGCGATGCGTACAGCTGCCAGCGCACCTCGTGCCGTTTGCATCACATCTACGGTGAGGTCTCGCGGCTTGTGCGCGATAAGCTGGAGTCCTACACGTTCGCGTCCATCTGTGCCTGCGAGGATACCGAGGCGGACGAAAAAGGCGAGGGGAAAGAGGCAGAAACGTAAGCGAATCCGCGTAAAAGTACACGCAAGTACATACTTAAAACGCAATCATTCGTTTTGAAAGTGGCTTTCGCTTTTTAACTTAATTTCTTCGGCATCCAAAATTCAACATAAACAAAACAAAAACCTTCCCGGCTTCGTTTCCGTTTGGAAACCGGGAAGGTTTTGTGTGTTTTTAAGCGGTATGAACGCCGTGAGACTCTGCACGGGCAAGAGCTGCGGCTCAGTTTATGCGGCTGCCGCCCCATTCCACCGCTGTGAAGCCGTTGCGGGCGGGAGCGGTGAGCGTTTGCGCGGGAATGTCGACTTTCTCTTCAAGCGGTTTCCACGCCATGAAGACCCGAAGGAGCGTGTCGGGCGCGGGGGAGATATCCAGCTGCGCCACCTGCGTATAGCAGTCGGACTGAAACGCGATGAGATTATAGGGATTTTCCTGCATCTGGGGAAGCCAGTACACGATGAATTCATTCGCTTCTTTGCGGGTGAGTCCGAGGTCGCGCAAGGCATTTTCGAGGAAAGCGGCGGTGTCGCTGCCCGCTACGCAGAAGCCGTGGGAAAGGTCGTATTCCGCGCTGTCCGTGCCTTCCCAGTACAGGTAGTTATACGTTTGGCCGTCCTCGTCCGTCAGAGTACCGTCAGGTTTCGCCGAAACATGCCAGCCGGTTTTGTAATTCGGGTAGGTGCAAGTGAGCGTTCCGTCGTATGCGAGCGTAACCGAGACGTCCGTTTCTTCTTCCGGATAAAGATAAATCACCGGCTTTAACGAGAGTTGCTCTTCTTCGCGTTCACGGCATGCCGAAAGCCCGCACACGAAGCTGATTGCAAGGGCCGCGGCGAAAATCTGCTTTGCGAAATGCTTTTTCATACAGTGTTCCTCTTCAAATTAAAATGATTGGCAGCGGATAAAAATAAAGCCCGATTGCAGTTTACAAGGTCCATGTGCTATCGGGTATACGGGTCAAAATTCAATTTATTCTGCTTTGGAATTTGAGAAAAGAAAAAGGGAATAAAACTCGAAAAATTTCGGGAAAAGGCTTGACAAATCCACAGATACGGTGTATCATATTACAATGTATCATCATGGATAGATATGCCATTTCTTTCTCTGATCTGCATTATAACACAGTTCCGAAAAATAATCAAGCATAATCTATAAAATTCACATGAACGGATATTCTTTCCGCCGTTTTTAAGTGATTTTGCTTAAAAACACGGGTCAAATACTAAGAATGGAGTGGTTGAGTCAATGGTGAATGTTAAGCCGGTACAGCTTGGCAAGAACACACGCATGAGCTTCTCGCACATCAATGAAGTTCTCGATATGCCGAACCTGATCGAGATTCAGAAAAATTCCTACGACTGGTTCCTGAAGGAAGGTCTGAAGGAAGTTTTTGACGACGTCTCCGGCATTACGGATTTCAACGGAAATCTGGTTCTGGACTTCGTAAACTACAAGCTCGACGAAAAACCCAATTACACGGTAACGGAATGCAAAGAGCGCGATGCTACCTATGCGGCAGCCCTGCGCGTCACTGCACGCCTTCTCAACAAGGAAACGGGCGAGATCAAGGAATCTGAAGTCTTCATGGGCGATTTCCCGCTGATGACACCGTCCGGCACCTTTGTGATCAACGGCGCAGAACGTGTTATCGTTTCCCAGCTTGTTCGTTCTCCGGGCGTCTATTATAAGATGGAGTACGATAAAACAGGCAAACAGCTTTTCTCTTCCACCGTCATTCCGAACCGCGGCGCATGGCTGGAGTACGAAAACGATGTGAACGACGTACTCTACGTGCGTATCGATAAAAACAGAAAGCTCCCGATGACCGCGTTCATCCGCGCACTCGGTCTCGGCACCGACGAAGAGATCAAGGAATACTTCGGCGAAGACGAGCGCATCCTTGCGACCATCGATAAGGATACCACGCACACCATGGAGGAAGGCCTCTTTGAGGTGTACAGAAAGCTCCGTCCGAGCGAGCCGCCTACGGTTGAAAGCGCACAGTTCCATTTGAACGGCCTGTTCTTCGACCCGAGACGCTACGACCTCTCCAGAGTCGGCCGTTATAAGTACAATAAGAAGCTGAACCTCGCCGGCAGAATCACCGGCCGTCAGCTTTCCCGCCCGATCGTCAACCCGGCGACCGGCGAGGTGATGGCAGAGGCGGGCACTGTTGTGTCCCGCACGCTTGCCGAAGACATCGACAACGCCGGTGTGACCACCGCCTGGGTTGCCCTTGAGGACGACAAGGAGACGAAGGTCATCTCAAACGGCATGGTCGATATCGCAAAATACGTTTCCTTTGATGCAGAGACAGAGTGCGGCATCAACGAACGTGTGCGCTACGCAGTGCTCTCCGAGATTCTCGAAGAGTGCGGCGACGACGAAGAGAAGCTCAAAGAGCAGCTCACCGCACGTCATGACGAGTTGATTCCGAACCACATCATCATTGATGATATTTTCTCCTCTATCAACTACATGACCTGCCTTGCTGTCGGTCTCGGCTTTACGGACGATATCGACCAGCTCGGCAACCGCCGTATCCGTTCCGTCGGCGAGCTGCTGCAGAACCAGTTCCGCATCGGCTTCTCCCGCTTGGAGCGCGTGATCCGCGAGCGCATGACGCTCCAGGGTCAGGATATGGAATCCCTTACACCGCATACTCTCATCAATATCCGTCCGGTCGTTGCAGCGATCAAGGAATTCTTCGGTTCTTCTCCGCTGTCCCAGTTCATGGACCAGACAAACCCGCTGGCCGAGCTGACGCATAAGCGCCGTCTCTCCGCTTTGGGCCCGGGCGGTCTTTCCCGTGACCGTGCGAGCTTCGAGGTTCGAGACGTTCACTACACACACTACGGCCGCATGTGCCCGATCGAATCCCCGGAAGGTCAGAACATCGGTCTGATCTCCTACCTTGCAACGTTCGCAAGAATCAATCACTACGGCTTCATTGAGGCGCCGTACAGAAAGATTGATAAGGCGACGGGCAAGGTCACGGACGAAGTCGTTTATATGACGGCGGACGTGGAAGACGAGTTCATCGTTGCGCAGGCAAACGAAAAGCTGAATGAAGACAACACCTTTGCAAACGACAGCGTTCTCGCACGTTTCAAGGGCGAGTTCATTCAGGTTGAGCCGACCCGCGTCGATTACATGGATATTTCCCCGCGTATGGTCTTCTCCGTTGCAACGGCGATGATCCCGTTCCTCGAAAACGATGACGCGAACCGTGCTCTGATGGGCGCGAACATGCAGCGTCAGGCAGTTCCGCTGCTCCGCACCGAGTCTCCGATCGTCGGTACCGGCATGGAGTATAAAGCAGGCGTTGACTCCGGCGTCTGCGTCCTGTGCGAACGCGCAGGTGTCGTTAAGAGCGTCAGCGCAGACCTCATTCGCGTGACGACCGATAACGGCGATATCGACGACTATGTCGTCACAAAGTTCATGCGTTCCAACCAGAGCACCTGCATCAACCAGGTTCCGATCGTCAACCGCGGCGACCGCGTTGAAGTGGGCGATGTTCTGGCGGACGGCCCGGCCATTAAGAACGGCGAGATCGCGCTCGGCAAGAATGCGCTCATCGGCTTCATGACCTGGGAAGGCTACAACTACGAGGACGCTGTCCTGCTGAACGAGAAAATCGTACGCGACGACGTTTATACCTCCATCCATATCGAAGAGTATGAGATGGAAGCCAGAGATACAAAGCTCGGCGCGGAAGAGATTACCCGCGACATCCCGAACGTCAACGAAGATCTGCTGCGCGACCTTGATGACCGCGGCATCAT
>OLWB01003146.1_pt1 | contig 12181 bp, 8 predicted proteins | sample 1673331 | NCBI WGS metagenome assembly OLWB01 (sample SAMEA3178943, study PRJEB25190) | human gut metagenome | biome: human gut; feature: human-associated habitat; material: faeces | place: Austria | collected 2013 | reverse complement strand
ATACTCATGGAAAACCTCCCATTTCCCGATGTCCAAGAAATGGGAGGCAGTTCACAGGCACCTTTGTGGTGGTTTCCCTTGTGGTGGTTCCAAGTGTATAGCCTTTGCAACCGGCGGTCGTTAGACAAACAGCACGTGCGCGAGCAGTGCGCACACGCACGCCGCGGCAAGCAGCGTCACCACGATCGAGATCACACGGTCGGCCATGTCCATGTTGGCACGATTCGTAAAGAACCGATCTTCGACGGCGTCGACGCGCGCCTCACGCACCATTTCGACCACCGCCTCACGGCCATCGAGCGCCTTTGTATCCATGTTTACCTCCCCGGCCTCATGCTTATCCATCAAAAACCAACTCCGTGTAGCCGCCGACGTCTACGGCCGCTCGTTGGGGGCCAGGCGCTGCATCTTATTCACAGCCTTGAACTTGGTGAACAGCGGCACGTACTCAAAGCTCACGTTGGAGTTCTCCAGGCCGTACCAGCGTGCAGGCGTGCCGGCGGCACGGCGGATGATGTACTTGAGCGTGATGGCCGTACGCTCGCTGGGCTCCACATCGCTTTCGGGCGCCAGAAGCTTACGGATCAGGACGAACTTGAACGTGCCGATGTTACCCGGATCCTTGTAGACCGAGTAGTCATGCGTCTGCGGCGGCAGCTCGCCGGTGGCAGCCAGGTCCTGAACAACCTGACGCAGGTAGGCATTGACGCGCTGGTTGATCTTGTAGCCCAGGTACAGATGCACGCGGAACACGTAGTCGGTGCCGAACGTCTCGACCGAATAGGCAAAGGTGTGCGGTTCGTCCATAGTCTCGACATTCACAAACCACCAGGCGCGGGCGCGCTTGGGATGCTTGTCCAAGATCGAGTAGACGATATCGCGGTCGATGTAGTCGGTATGGGTGTCCTTGGTCAGGTACACGACGTTGTCGCTCATGCGCTCGTAACGGTCGTCATCGCGCAGGCGCTTGAGCTGCGGCAGGTAGCTGCGCAGCGGCAGCAGCGTAAACTGGCGCTGCTCGACCGCCGTACCGTTGTACCAGCACACCATGATGCCCATGATGAGTGCAGCCATGAGGATGGTGAAGTAGCCGCCGTGGAAGAACTTGGTGAGCGAGCTCACGAAGAAGAAGCCTTCGAGCAAAAGGAAGAAGGCCGCGAAGATCCACGGAGCGACCTTGAGCTTGCGCTCCTCGTGCAGGTAGAAAAAGAGCAGCAGCGTAGTGCACATCATAGTCAGCGTAATGGCAAGGCCGTAGGCGGCTTCCATATGCGCCGAGTTCTGGAACAGCAGCACCACGATGACGCAGCCGACAAGCATGACGTTGTTGACCATGGGGATGTAGAGCTGGCCTTTGGTCTCGGCAGGGTAGAAGACCTGCATGTGCGGCATGAGGTCCAGACGGCTGGCCTCGGACACCAGCGAGAATGCACCGGTGATGAGCGCCTGCGAGGCAATGATGGCCGCGACGGTGGAAAGGCCGACGGCAAAGGGACGCAGGCCCGGGGCGAGCATCTGGTAGAACGGGTTGAGGTCGGCAATGCCCATGAGCTCGGGGTTGGCAGCGTTGTTCATAAGCCAAGCGCCCTGGCCCATATAGGAAAGCAGCAGGCAGCACTTAACGAACGGCCAGGTAGCGTAGATGTTGCCGCGACCGACGTGGCCCATGTCGGAGTAGAGCGCCTCGGCGCCGGTGGTGGCGAGGAAGCAGCTGCCCAGAATCATGATGCCCGCGTGGTTGTTGGGGCTCAACAAAAAGGCGATGCCGCGCACCGGGTTGAGGCACAGCAGCACGGCGGGGTGCTGGAAGACAAAGAACAGACCCGTGCCGCCCAGGAACAGGAACCACAGCGTCATGATGGGGCCAAAGGCGTGACCGATCTTGGCCGTACCGATGCGCTGCACCAAGAAGAGCGCGATGATGATGGCGAGCGTAATGGCGACGACGCGGCCCTGGTCATCGCCCAGCACGGCATGGACTGCCGGAATGGTGCGCAGGCCCTCGATAGCCGTAGTCACGGTAACGGCGGGCGTGAGGATGCCATCAGCGAGCAGTGCCGCGCCGCCCAGCATGGCGGGGATGATGAGCCATTTGCCGCAGCGCTTAACCAAGCTGTACAGAGCAAAGATGCCGCCCTCACCATGGTTATCGGCGCGCAGCGAGATGAGCACATACTTGATGGTGGTCAGCAGCGTGACCGTCCACACGACAAGGGAGAGCGCGCCGAGCACGAACTCCTCCGTGACGCTTCCGATGCCGCCGTTGCCGGCGACGAGCGCCTTGGTTACATACATGGGGCTGGTGCCGATATCGCCATACACCACGCCCAGCGTGACGAGCATCGCCGAGATGCTCACAGGAATCGCAGCGTGCGAGGCTGCCTCCTTGGCCTTTTGTTCCATAAGCCGGTTTCCTCCCAACTTTAATGTTCGAAGGGATTATAGGTAATCGGCCCATGTTTTAATGCACTGTTTTCCCAGCTAGATAAAGATTTATACAGTCTTTAGGCTACCGCGGCGATATGAAATGTGACAAAAGGACTGTCCCCTTGTCACATTCGTCATTTTCCGAGCCAGTTTTTGAACCACCACTCCATGGAGCGGCTCATCTCGGCCATAAAGGGACTGGTGTGTTTGCGGGCGTAGATATCCACCACGCGCTCGCCCACCTCGCGGGCATGCGGGCGAAACATCGCATCCATCTCGGCCACCTGCGCATCCATGGTCGCGGCATCCGCACGGCAGTAGCGCTCCTCGTGCACCAGGTTCACCACGGGGTGCGCGATCGCCGGGCGCTCCTTACGGGGCGTGCCGATGATGAGCATCGACAGCGGCATGGTATAGGGCGGCAGATCGAGCAGCTCGGCAACTTCCTCGGCATTCTCGACGATATCACCGATATAGCAGCTCCCCAGGCCCAGGGCCTCGGCGGCAACCACGGCGTTTTGCGCGGCGATCACGGCATCCTGCGCCGCGATGGCAAAGTCGCCCAGACCCGGCGCACGACGGGGCGCCTTGCCCGTACGCTCTATAAACTCGGGCTCAAAGCAGCCCACATGCTCAAACAGATCGATCCACTTGGCATAATCGACCACAAATATGAGTGCCCAGGGCGCCTTGGCGATCATGGGCTGGTGGTCGCACAGGTCGGCCAGACGGTCCAGCGTAGCCTGTTCGCGGATGCTCACGATGGAATACATCATCATGGCGCCCGCCGACGGCGCGCGACTCGCCGCATGCAAAATTGCCGCCCGCTGCTCGTCGGTCACCGCCACGGGACGGTCGTCGTCATCACGCGCGAAGGCACGCGTGGAGGAACGGTGCTCCAACGTGTCCAGCACCGCATTGCCCGTCGTCTCGACCGGATAGCCGTTCGTATCCACAGCCTTGGTGCAAACCTGCTCGTTCATCGCCTCATCCTCGCCAATTCTTTAAGAAGCCTTTACGTTTCCGTGTAATTCCCGTCCATTATCGCGCAGGTCGCCACTACATTGCGCCACACCGCCACACGTGCGCGTTAATATGGCTGGTTGTTGTGCGCAGCCACCAATTGCAGCGCATATCTTGGTAACAATCGGGTAAACCCCCGCTTTCGTACGTTTTAGTTTGTGAGGAGTCTCAGCATGTTCGCTGCCGCCATCTCGCTCGTCGGTCTTGCGGCGACCGTCTACCTTGTCTTGCGCGAGGCCAAGGCCATTCGCGCTCAGTCGGGCACCGTTGCCAAAAGCGCTCTTGGGTGGAGCGTCGCCTTCGGCCTGTTCCAGGTCTTTTTGACTATTTGGGGCGCCGTGGGCCTCGTCGCTCAAAACGAGCCGCTCGCCTTTGTGATGCTCATCCTGACCAACGCCATCCTCACCGGCTGCGCTTGGGCCAGCATCGCACGCGACCGCATCGCCCCGCGCGTCTTTGCGTTCGCCGCGCCCGACGCCCCCGCCCCCACCGGCAAGCTCGCCCGCCTGCGCGGCGCCTTTGTGGGCAAACCGCTCGTCGCCGCCGTCCTGTGCCTGCTGCTCGCCGGCGTCTTTGCGCTGCTGGGCATGGAGGTATCGTCCAACCACGACTTTACCTGGGTCTACCCCCTGTGCATCCTGCTCGAGTGGGCCATCATCACCACGCTCATGGTCGGCTTGTTCTTCCTATTCCAGCGCCACGGCGCAGCTCCCGCGGTCCTGGCCTTTGCCCTCTTTGTCCTGGGCATTGCCGAGTTCTTCGTCATCACGTTTAAATCCATGCCCATCCAGCCGGGCGACCTTTCGGCCATCTCCACCGCCGCCGCGGTCGCCGGCACCGGCTACACCTTCTCGATCTCACTGTTCTGCGTGCTGTCCATGGGCTTTACCTCCATCGCCATGCTGCTGTGCGAGTACGCCGGCCTGGTGGCACCGCACCGTCAGAAGGGCGCCGCCAACGCCAAGCGTATGCTGCTCACCAACCTGCTCGTGGCGGTGCTGTGCCTGGGCGGCGTGACCGCACACGTCACGCTCATCGACTACTACAACACCCTCGGCATCACCGTCTACACCTGGCGCCCGCTCGAGAGCTACTGGCGCGAGGGCTACCTGCCCGCTTTCATTAGCGCAGCGCAGTCCATCAAGCCGCCCAAACCCGCCGACTACTCCGTCGACGATGCCAAGGCCACGCTCAAAAAGTACGCCAAGGCCTACGACAAGTCCGACGCGGCCAAGAGCGACGAGCGCGCCGCCGCAAAGGAGCAGTTCGATAGCGAGAAGCCCACGGTCATCGCCATCATGAACGAGACCTTCTCGGATCTTTCGATCTACCAGAACATGCGCGCCGGCTACGAAGGCCCGCAGTACTTTAAGAACCTGTCCAACTGCCTCAGCCGCGGCAAGCTCTACGTGAGCGCCTACGGTGGCGGCACTGCCAATACCGAGTTTGAGTTTATGACCGGCAACTCCATGGCCAACCTGGGCTCGGGCGTGTACCCCTACACCATCTACAACATGGAAACGACCGGGAACCTGGCAGAGCAGTTCAAGTCGCTCGGATATTCCACCACGGCCATGCACCCCAACCACGCCACCAACTGGAACCGCGAGAACGTCTACAAGGATTTTGGCTTTGACCGGTTCCTGTCCATCAACGATTTCCAGGGTGCCGATACCCTGCGCGGCATGGTGACCGACCAGGCTACCTACGACAAAATTCTTGAGCTGCTCGACCAGAACGCCGATCCGCAGTTTATCTTCGACGTGACCATGCAGAACCACTCGGGCTACGACACGGGCCTGCTGCCGATCGACAAGCAGATGCACCTCAACATCGACACGACCGATCTGGACGCCAAGACCATCGAGGACGGCACGCTGTCCGATGTCGACGAGTACGTCTCGTGCATTGAGCAGTCCGACCAGGCGCTGCGCTACTTCCTCAACGCCTTGAGCAAGCTCGACCGCAAGGTGGTCGTGGTGTTCTGGGGCGATCACCAGCCGTTCTTCCCGTCCAAGTTCAACGATAAGTGGTTTACCGGCGAGGACGACGCTACGCATCAGGAGCGCCTGTGGCAGACCGACTACATCATCTGGGCCAACTACGACGTTGCCGGCTGCGACCAGACGAGCGAGGTCGACGACCTGTCCACCAACTACCTGTCCACGCAGCTTATGCAGCTGATCGGCGCACCTCTCTCCGACTACCAGAAAGCGCACATGACGCTGCGCGAGTCGCTGCCCGCCATCAACTCCGTCGGCTACGAGGACGCCAGCCTGCGCTGGGCGCTCTCCTCCAACGTCACCGGTGACGACGCCGAGGCCGCAGCCGCCACCAAGGCGCGCGAGGATTACGCCAAGATGCAGTATTACGAGATGTTCCGCGACGGCAAGAACGTCTACACCGAGCACTTCCAGACCGAGGCCAACGAGACCGACCCCAACCTGGCACCGGGTACGACCAAGATCAAGTAGCGGCGTGTCTTAGCTGGTTCGTCTGCCCGGCGACGCGGAACGTAAGGTTCCCTGCTCGGACAGTCCTGCGCAAGACGGAGGCCACATTAAGTGGCCTCCTTTGCGTGCGGAACTCGCGATGAACCTTATACGCCTCCGCCCGGACAGACGCCCTGTTGTTGGAGCGCGGCTTGTCATAGGGGTATCCGCAACATATATAAGTTGAAGGCCACGTCATGTGGCTTTTTTTGCATCCGGAAACCGTGTCCCAGAATTCACGTCCGGAATGGGATGCTGTTTCCGCTTGTGGCTCCGTTGGGAAACTGCATCCCACTCCAAAGGCAAATTCTGGGACGCACTTTCCGAAACCCCATCCATCCGGAAAGCCCGTCCCACTCTGAATACATCCAGCGAACATATGCGAGCGTGTTGTCCAGAACGGCCTCGTCATCGGGGTGATGGAAAATGCCACCCCAAACGCTTGCCACGGAGCGACCTCGTGTCAAGAAAAAAGCCTCGAGAATCTCGAGGCTTTCACGTTTGTACGATTGAACGCGCGGCACCGCGAACGGCGAAGCTACTCCCCCAGCACGGCCTTTTTGGCGGCTGCGGCCATGTTATCCAGATCTTCCTTGGTGGGATGGTCCTTCGCGGCAACCCAGTTGTCGAGCAGCATCTTATAGCGCGCGTTGTCGGGATCTTGCTCGAGCATGGCCTCGTAGCGCTGCTTGACCGCGGGGCCCATCTTGCCCTGGCACATCGCCCAGCCCGCAAGCTCGGCATCCCCAGCCAAATTAGAAGTTACGCGATCAATAATCTGCTGGTAATAGCTCTGGTCGGCGCCAAAACCGCAGGTGCCAAACAGGAAGACGCGCTTGCCGTGCAAGGCGGAGAGCAACGCCGCGACCGAAGGCGTGCATGCGCCCTTGTCGCACCAAAAACCGACGAGCACTGTATCGGCCGCGCAGGCGCCCTGCGCCTCGAGCGCAACCTGATCTGCGTCCGCATCGTCGCTCAACGCCGCGGCATGGACAAATTCAACGCCCGCAGCCTGCAGAGCGCGCTTGATCGCGCCCGAAACCATCCTGGTATTACCGCTCTTGCTGTTAACCACCAAAGAGCACGTCATAGTCACGTTGCCTCGTTTCCCCCAAAACTAAAGCCACTAATGCAATTTATTAGATGAATATCTTAGTACTAACAACGCAGATGTAAACCATCTGCCGCTAATCGGTAGCCCCTACTGGGCAAACTGGCTGCGGTAGAGCTCGGCGTAGAAGCCGCCTGCCGCTAGCAGCTCGTCGTGCGTGCCACGCTCGATAATCTCGCCGTCGCGCATGACCAAAATGCAGTCGGCGTTGCGGATCGTCGACAGGCGGTGCGCCACCACAAAGCTTGTGCGGCCGGCCATAAGCTCGTCGAATGCCGCCTGCACCTGCAACTCGGTGCGGGTATCGATGCTCGACGTCGCCTCGTCCAGCAGCAAGATAGCCGGATCGGTGAGCATAACGCGCGCAATGCACAGCAGCTGCTTTTGACCCTGGCTAAACGTGCCGCCGTCCTCGCCGATGACCGTATCGTAGCCGCCTGGCAGCTGCACGATAAACTTGTGCGCATGCGCGCGCTTGGCGGCTTCAATAACCTGCTCGCGCGTGGCTCCTGGGCAACCGTAAGCGATGTTGTCCGCCACCGTGCCCTCGAACAGCCATGTGTCCTGCAGCACCATGCCAAAGGCACGGCGCAGGCTCGAGCGCGTATAGTCACGCGAGGAACGACCATCGACCATGATGCGGCCGGCATCGATATCGTAAAAGCGCAGCAGCAGGTTGATGAGCGTTGTCTTTCCGCAGCCCGTGGGACCGACCAGGGCAAAGCGCATGCCGGGCTTGGCCTCGACGCAGATATCCTGCAGCAGCTTGCGGTCGGGCACATAGCTAAAGTCCACGTGCTCAAAGGCGACATCGCCCTGCGGTGCGGCAAGCTCTACAGCGTCCGACGCGTCGGGCTCCTGCTCGCGCGCATCGAGCAGCGCAAACATGCGGCGCGCCGAGGCGTACGCGGTCTGGATCTGCGTAATGACGTTGGTGACCTCGTTGAACGGCTTTGTGTACTGGTTAGCATAGGACAGGAAAATCTGCACGCCGCCCACCGTAAGCGCCGCGGGCACGCCCGTGATCACGCCCACGCAGCCGATCACAGCGACCACAGCATAGATGATGTTATTGATAAAGCGCGTGCCGGGGTTGGAAAGCGAACCCATAAACTGCGCGCGCTCGCCCGCGGTGTAGAGCTCGGCATTGAGGGCATCGAAGCGCTGTTGGGCGTTGGGACCATAGGCAAAGGCGTCGACAAGCTTCTGCTCGCCTACGTACTCCTCAATATGGCCACCGAGTTGGCCTTGGATGCGCTGCTGTGCCGTAAAGCTCTTGTTGGAGAGCTTGGCGATGGCGCCGGCTGCAAAAATGGAAAGCGGCGTGACGAGCACCACCACGAGCGTCATGGTCAGGTTAATGGAGAGCATAAACGCGAGCGTGCCAACGATGGTGATAACGCCGGTGAAAAGCTGGGTAAAGCCCTGCAGCAGACCGTCGCCCACTTGATCGACATCGTTGACCACGCGGCTCATAAGGTCGCCGTGGGCGTGGCTGTCGATAAAGCTGAGCGGCATGCGGCTGAGCTTGTCGCTCGCCTCCACACGCATGTCGCGCACCGTCTCGTAGGACAGGCGGTTGACGCAATAGCCCTGTAGCCACTGGAAGGCCGCTGCTCCCACCACGACGAGCGCGAGTTTGGTAACGAGCGGCAGCAGCGCATCGAAGTCCACCTGCCCGGCGGCGACGATAAGGTCGATGCCCTCGCCGATGAGGATGGGCGTGTAGAGCTGCAGAATCACGGAGATGGCGGCACTCACAAACGACGCAACAAACGAAATGCGATGCGGACGGACGTAGCCCAGCAGGCGGCGAGTTACCGCGCCCACGGGGTAGCGCTCGGGGTCGCCGGGCTGACGCGGGCCGTCACCCAAGTCGTTGAGGTTATCGTTGCCGGACACGTTGGCCGTCATCGTGGCGACCGAACCGGAAGAAGTATACGGATTCATTTAGCAGCCCTCCTTTGCGCAGACGGATGCGGAGGCGATCGGAGCGGACGCGGGCGCCGCACTCCCCTGCTGGTCCTCGAGTTCCTCGCGGCGCAGCTGCGACTGACAGATCTCGCGATAGAGCTGGCAGGTCGTGTACAGCTCATCGTGCGTGCCCAAGCCCGCGACCGAGCCGTGGTCGAGTACGCAGATCATGTCGGCATCGCGCACGGTCGAGACGCGCTGGCTTACGATGACGGTCGTGAGCGGCAGCCCGCCCTTGGCGGCACCGCGCACACTGCGCTCGCGAATGGCATGGCGAAGCGCCGCGTCGGTCTTAAAGTCGAGCGCCGAGGCGGAGTCGTCCATGATCAATATCTGAGGCGAACCCACCAAGGCACGCGCGATGGTCAGGCGCTGGCGCTGACCGCCGCTAAAGTTCTTGCCGCCCGCCTCGACCGGGGCATCTAAGCCCTGGGGCTTGTTGCGCACGAACTCGCTCGCCTGCGCCATGTCGAGCGCCGCCCAGAGCTCCTCGTCGGTCGCCGACTCGTCACGCCAGGTCAGGTTGCTGCGGATGGTGCCGCTCACCAGCGACGCTCGCTGCGGAACGGTCGCGACCACGTGGCGCAGCTGGTCGAGCGGCCAGGTGCGCACGTCGGCGCCCATCACGCTCACGCTGCCGGTACTCGCATCGTATAGGCGCGGAATAAGCGAGACAAGCGTGGACTTGCCGCTACCCGTACCGCCGATAATGCCAAGCGTCTTGCCCAGCGGGAGCTCCAGGGTCACATCGTTGACGGCATTTGCCGCGCCCGCGCCAAAGGAGAAGCTCGCATGGCTCAAGCTCAGCGCGGGGACCGGAACAGCGCCACCCGCCAGTTCGCTCGGCTTGGGCAGCGCAACCGACTGATTGCCCTCGTCGGTGATGCTCGGCTCGCAGTTGAGCACCTCGTTGATACGCGACGCGCTGGCGCTCGCCTTGGTAAAGACCACGACCAGGTTGGCGACGTACACGATGGAGGTCAGGGTCTGCGTCATGTAGTTCACAAACGCCATGACCTGGCCCTGCGTGAGCTCGCCCACGTTGACCTGGATGCCGCCCACCCACAGGATGGCGCACACGCCCAGGTTCATCACCAAAAACGTGACGGGGTTGAGGATCGACGAGAGCTTGCCCACCGCGATCGCGACACGCGCCTGGTCATCGGCCGCCTGGGCAAAACGCTCGCGCTCGTGACCCTCGCGCACAAACGCCCGGACCACGCGGGCGCCCGAAAGCCCCTCGCGGCAAATAAGCGCGATGCGATCGAGCTTTGCCTGCAGCTGCTTGTAGTACGGAATGCAGCGCGCCATGACAAACCAAAACACCAGGCCAATGGCGGGCGTGCAAATCAAAAAGATGATGCCGAGCTTAAGGTCGATGGCAAGGGCCGCGCACATAGAGCCCACCGCCAAGAAGGGCCAGCGGATGAGCATGCGCACGCCCAGCGCCACGGCAAGCTGCACCTGGTTGACGTCGTTGGTGATGCGGGTGATAAGCGACGGCGTGCCAAAGCGGTCGAGTTCGGCATAGCTCAACTTGTTGATGTGCTGGTAGAGCGCACCGCGGATATCGGTGCCCATGCCCTGCGAGGTGAGCGCCGCCATCTTTTGGCAGACGAGCGTAAACGAGATGCCGATCACAGCCATGGCGCCAAGCAGCATACCGTAGTGGACGACGGCGTTGACATCGTGTGCGCCAATACCCTTATCGATCATCTGGGCAATCACCAGCGGCGTCAGCAGGTCAAAGATCACTTCGATCAGCTTACACGCAGGGCCAATCACCATATACCGGCGAAACTTACCACCAAAACGCCTGAGCAGCTCAATCATGTATAGGCGCTCCCTATCATCATCCACATTCAATTCGAACCATGATAGTACCGCCACCCCAAAAGAAGCGTAAACAACTCGTCATTTCTAACGGGATTCAGTTTTCAGAGGGGTATACGCGCACACCCAGCCAGTGTCGGGTCAACTAGCATGGTATATTTACATTAGTGCTACCAAGTTAGTCGCCGACCCTTGAAATGAGGTGCCGAGATGAACGACATTCTCGCAAGAAGAGCAAGACGAGCAACTGTGGGCATCGCCCTTTCCGCGGCACTTGTCGCGGGAATCGCCCCCGCAACGGCGATAGCGGCAGAAACCAGCTCCCCCACCGCTGCAGTTGCCTTGCAGACGGAAGATGCGGCCGCCGCAAAAGAAAAAGCGTATGCAGCCATGCAGGAAGCGCTCAAAAACCTCGAGGCCGCAAAAGACGCCGCAAGTCCCGAGAAAATTGCGGAAATCGATACTAAAATTGCCATTTTTCAAAAGAACTACGACACTAATTTGGCGCGAGCTGCCATATATAAGGAATCCCTTCCTACCATGCAAGCGGACATCGATGCAGCCCAATCCGAATGCGATAAGGCCCACAACCGAACAAGAGACCTTGAGGCAGAATTAAATAAAATCCCCCACACGGATTACGAAACTAGATGGCAGTTGGAACTGGCGATCATGGATGCACAAGAGCAAGAATCTCGTTGTGAAGATAAGCTTGAGCACTGCCGAATGCGCCTCGAAAGTCAGAAAAGCCTGATTTATTTCTTAGAAAGCGAAGTAGAGTTTAATAAAACCCACCTCGACGGAGAAACAGCCAAGCGAGATGCGCTCCTCGATAATTTGAAAAAGGCGCAAGCGGCCTATGACGACGCCTGCAAGGCATACGAAGAGGCAAAAGCCGCAGCAGATACGGCCACCTCGCCCGAGATAACGAAACCCACCGAGACAACGCCTCCCTCCGGCTCGGCGCAACCGGCCGAGACGGCACAGCCCGCCAGCTCGCCCGTGACCGGCAAAGACGCCGCACCGAGCTCCGCCAAGCAAGCGAACACAAGCAACAGCAAGCAAGCGAATACGACCGCCGGCAAGCTCGCAAACACAGGCGACACAACGCCAAGCGCAATCGCACTAGCAGGAATCGCCGCCGCAGGCCTCGGAATAGCCACCACAGCCGCACGCCGCCTCAAGAACTCAAAATAGCCGCCAGAGCATTCTGCCTTCGCCAATCACGAACCCAGAAACAAAAGAGGCCCGTTTCCCCAACCAAACTGAACTGCCTCCCATTTCTTGGACATCGGGAAATGGGAGGTTTTCCATGAGTATA
>OLWB01003143.1_pt1 | contig 12186 bp, 10 predicted proteins | sample 1673331 | NCBI WGS metagenome assembly OLWB01 (sample SAMEA3178943, study PRJEB25190) | human gut metagenome | biome: human gut; feature: human-associated habitat; material: faeces | place: Austria | collected 2013 | reverse complement strand
AGAGGTGGAATTACTTTTTTATCCTCAGAAAAATATTAAAAAGAAGGATATTCCACTTCCAGATTTCCAGTACTACTATGATAGGATTCATGCAAATTAAAATCAATTAAGAAAAATAGGCGGATATGAGCAGCAGGACAATGAAAAAAGTTTTTGTCCTACTGCTTTTTCGGTTAATAAAATTTCAGATCTGTGAAATAATGTGAGTAAAAAGAAAAAACTAGGAGGACACATTATGAGCGGAATGAAATTTGAAAAAGAAATCTTTATGAAGTATTTGATCGAGCGGGAAGCATCGGAGGCAACAAAGAAGAAATATATGACAGATGTAACGACTTTTTATTCCTATGCAGCAGAAGCGGAAGAAATAGATAAGGAACTTCTGCTTGCTTACCGGGAGTGGCTGATGCAGCATTATGCAGTAAGCAGTGTAAATTCGATGCTTGTGGCACTGAATCAGTATTTACTTGCTGTTGGGCTTGGAAAATGGAAGCTCCGCAGAGTCCGTGTACAGGGCTGTAATTCAAAGATGATGGAAAGAGAACTGCAGAAATCCGATTATATCAAACTGGTGCGGAAAGCAAAAGAGCAGGGAAAGGAACAGCTTGTAATGATTATGGAGACGCTTGCGGGGACAGGAATCCGGATCAGTGAGCTAAGATATTTTTCAGTTGATAGTGTTCAAAGAGGGATCGTGAAGGTGTGGAATAAAGGAAAATACAGACCGGTTATTTTAACGGATCAGTTGAGAAAAAGACTGTTGTATTATATAAGAAAAAACAAAATTCAAAAGGGAAATGTGTTTATAACGAGATCGGGTCATGAAAAAGACCGGTCGAATATATGGAGAGAATTAAAACAGCTTGCAGTAAGTGCGGGGGTGGAAACCGAAAAAGTATTTCCGCATAATTTCAGACATATGTTTGCAAGAATTTTTTACAGGGTTACAGGAAATCTGTTGCAGCTTGCGGATATTCTGGGACACAGCAGTATCGAGGTGACAAGGATTTATGCTTCGGATGGAATTATGGAATGGAAAAAGAGCATGGAAATGTTAGAAATGCTTGTAGAATGACGACATAATGTTAATTATGTTGTAATATAAATCGTCCAAACTCAGTCCAACTATATTCTAGTCTGTATTACAAAGATTGTCAACATTAAAAATCGTTGCAAAAATGTAAAATAGTCCTTTCACTTTAATTATGTAAAACATTTATTTTTTCTTTTTTATTTTCATATTTTCGAGTCAAAATACCTATATCGAAAACTACAACATAATTAACATTATGTAGAAAAGAGGGAACATATGGAAAGAGATATATTTGATGATATGATAAAGAGAGTGGAATGTTCATATGTATCCGATCTGAGATACAACAAAAAAATAGTAGAATCCAAGCTGAAAACGATGGATTTAAGTTTATATAATGAGAAGCAGCTGGAAGAATTTGCACAATATGTATTTAACTGTGGATGGAGTGAAATCGGCAGTAAGCTTGATAAATAAAAGATAAAATAATGAAAATGGATGCGGGATATGATAAAATGAATATCATATTCCGTATTTTTTGTGTATACGATGAGCCAAGTGCAGATTTGTGCTTGCACAAGGATCTGCATTTGTCGAATGTACATCACCTGGCTGTTAAGCGAGATGGTGTACAAAGTATACAAATCGAGCAGGAGTCAGCCTGCTCGATTATTTACAGAGAGGAGACAGCAGGAATGTCACACATCATTTTCCACATAGATGTCAATTCAGCCTACCTTAGTTGGACGGCAGTAGAACAACTGAAAAATGGTGCCGATGTGGACATCCGCACGATCCCCGCGATCATCGGCGGTGACAGAGAATCACGCCATGGGATCGTATTGGCGAAATCTCCTTCGGCAAAGAAATTCGGCATCCGGACGGGAGAGCCGGTGGTAAATGCGTTCCGTAAGTGTCCGAATCTTCACATGGATCCGCCAAATCACAGGATGTACAGGGAGTATAGCCGGAGACTGATGGATTTCCTGAAAACCTATACACCGGAAATCGAGCAGGTCAGTGTGGACGAGTGCTATATGGATTTTACCGGAATCGCACAGCGTTTTTCTTCGCCGGTGGAGGCTGCGTATGAAATCAAAGCCCGGGTTTATGAAAAGTTTGGGTTTACCGTGAATGTGGGAATTTCGACAAACAAGCTTCTGGCAAAAATGGCATCAGACTTTGAAAAGCCAAACCGTGTCCACACTCTTTTCCCGGAAGAGGTCAAGGAAAAAATGTGGCCGCTCCCGGTGAGTGAGCTTTTTATGGCAGGAAAGTCCAGTGTGGCGATTCTGGAAAAGCTGGAAATCCGGACAATTGGTGAGCTTGCGCAGACAGATCCGAAGCTTCTGGAATTCCATTTGAAAAGTCATGGGAGAACGCTGTGGGAATTTGCGAATGGAATCGGTGATGCAAAGGTGCAATCCGAGGAGACCGCTGCAAAGGGTGTCGGTAATTCCACCACACTTCCAAAAGATGTGGAAAAGGCAGAGGATGCAAAAAAGGTTCTATTTTCTCTGGCAGAAAGTGTGGGAAAGAGACTAAGGAAAGCAGGGCAGAAAGCCAATATGGTTAGTGTGGAAATCCGCTACAGTGATTTTCAGAATGTATCTCACCAGAAGCAGCTTGGCAGAGCATCCGGTGCAGATCAGGTGATCTACGAGGCGGCCTGCAGTCTGTTCGATGAGCTGTGGAACGGTGAGCCGATCAGATTGCTTGGTGTTCGCACAGCGAAGCTTGTGGATGAAGATGAACCGGAGCAGTTAAGCTTGTTTGACCTGCAATTCGAGGTGAAATCTGAGAAGCCGAAGAAGAGCATGGAAAAGCTGAAAAAGCTCAGTGCGGCAATGGGAGAGATCCGCGGAAAGTATGGGGCGGATGCGGTGATACGGGGCAGTGTTCTGGAGCAGAGAGAAAAAGAGAAGAAATATGAAAAGAAACAGTTCTGAAAATTTCCCGGGAAACTTTCAGAGCTGTTTCCATGCCTTGACACCTAAAGAATCCCTGGAGTATAATGAGATGATATGTAGAAATATAAGGGGATAGAAAGGAGCTTCTTTAAACAATGGAATTTAAAGACAGAGAATTTATTCCGGTACTGCTTGGTGGAGATATCAATACTTACAGTGTTGCCCGCGCATTTTATGAGCAGTATCAGGTGAAGACATATATATTTGGAAAGTTTGCAACAGGACCGAGTTACGGAAGTAAGATCATCGAATATCATCCGAATCCGAAGATTGATACGGACGATTATTTTCTTCAGACAGTCAATGGATTTGCAAAAAAGCATAAAGACAAAAAGATTATGCTCATCGGATGTGGTGACAGTTATGTGGCGCTGATCAGTAAGCATAAGGCAGAGCTTGAGAAAAATATTATCGCACCATATATCGATTTTGATCTGATGAACAGTCTGCAGCAGAAAGAGACTTTCTACAAGTTGTGCGAAAAGCATGGGGTAGATTATCCGGGAACGATTATTTACGATCAGTCCATGGGACTGGATTTTGAGATGAATTTCCCGTACCCGGTAATTTTAAAGCCGTCTGACAGTATTTCTTACTGGGAGCATCCGTTTGCAACCCAGAATAAGATCTACACGATCAAGGACAGAAAAGAACTGGAAAAAGTAATTCGGGATATCTATGGGGCAGGTTATACAGATAAACTGATCATCCAGGATATGATTCCGGGAAATGATGAATATATGCGTGTTCTGACTTCTTATTCTGACCGGAATGGAAAAGTTAAAATGATGTGTCTGGGACATGTACTCCTGGAAGAACACACACCACACGGACTTGGAAATCATGCAGTTATCATCACAGAGCCAAACGAAGAGCTGATGATGAAGGTGAAGAATCTGCTGGAAGATTTGCACTATGTAGGATTCTCCAACTTTGATATCAAGTATGACAGGCGTGATGGCAAATACCGTTTCTTCGAGATCAACACCCGCCAGGGACGAAGTAATTATTATGTGACAGGATCTGGATTCAATGTTGCAAAATATGTAGTAGAAGAATATGTTTACGGAAAAGAACTGCCGCTTGAATTTGCAAAAGAAGAACATCTCTGGATGACAGTACCGAAGGCAGTTGCTTTCAAATATATCAAAGAAGAAGCAAACCGTGAGAAGATGAGACGCCTTCTTAAGGAAAAGAAGATGGTCAATCCGGTATTTAAGAGAGGTGATTTTAAACCAAGACGTTATCTTGCTATGGTGAAGAATCATCTCAGACAGTTTGGTAACTTTAAGAAATATTACAGCTAAGAGAAGCTGAAACAGGGAGAATGATATGCTGAAAAAATTAGGTGTTATCGGCGGAATGGGACCGGAGGCGACAAGTTTTTATTATGCAAGAGTGATCGCGAGGACAAAGGCGGAGAGTGATCAGGAGCATATCAACATGATCATTTTAAGTCATGCGACAATGCCGGACAGGACACAGGCAATCCTTACAGGAAATAAGCTTCCGTTTCTGAAAGCGATCACACAGGACGCAAGAGATCTGGAGATGCTGGGAGTGGAAAATATTGCGATTCCGTGCAATACCTCGCACTATTTTCTGGAAGATATCCAGAAATCTACAAGTGTTCCGATCATCAATATGGTAGAGGAGAGTGTCAGATATGTAGTAGAGGCTCATCCAAAAGTGAAGAAGATCGGGATCATGGGAACAGATGGAACGATGCAGGCAAAGACTTACCACCGAGCCTGCGAAAAATTTGGAATCACACCGGTAGTTCCGGGAGAAGCCTGCCAGAAAGATGTGATGTCGCTGATCTATGATGATATCAAAAAAGGAAAGCCGGGAGACAAGAACAAATTTGACCGTGCTTATAATGATCTGAAGGCAAAAGGTTGTGATGCAGTAATTCTTGCATGCACAGAGATTTCGGTATTCAAAGAATATTATCAGGTACCGGCAGACTGCATGGATGCAATGGATGTTCTGGTAAGAGAATCCATCATCAGATCCGGCGCAGAGTACCGGGAATGATACCGGAAAGAATATAAGGGAGATAAATACCAGATGGAAAAATACACATTACAGGAGTACGCAAATCTGTTACAGAACCTGCGTATGATGAAAGAATTTTATTCAAATGGGGAAGAAGAAAAAAACGTAGGATATCTGACCTATGATTCCAGAGAGGTGACGGAAGGAACATTGTTTATTTGCAAAGGTGCGGCATTTAAGGCTGAGTATCTGGATGCAGCGATCGAAAAAGGTGCGATTGCTTATGTCAGCGAAGTAAAATATGAAACGAAAGAAGATGTTCCATATTTTCTGGTAGACGATATCCGTAAGGCGATGCCTCCACTTGCAGAGAAGTTCAATAATGCACCGTGGAAGAAACTGACGATCACCGGAATCGGCGGAACAAAAGGAAAATCCACTTCCGCTTACTATATGAAAGCAATCGTGGATGATTATATGGAAGCAACCGGCGGAAAGGAAAGTGCAGTCCTTTCTTCAATCGATATTTATGACGGAGTGATCAAGAAAGAATCCCATATTACTACGCCGGAGTCGGTAGAATTGCAGGAGCATCTGCGCCATGCCGTAGAAAGTGGTATTACATTTGCCGAGATGGAAGTATCTTCACAGGCGTTAAAATACAATCGTGTCGATAACATGCAGTTTGATGTGGGAATTTTTCTGAATATTTCAGAGGACCATATCAGTCCGATCGAGCATCCGGATTTTGAAGACTATTTTTCGTCTAAACTGAAAATTTTCGGAAAATCACGTTACGGAGTTGTGAACATGGATGCAGATTTTGCAGACCGTATTCTGAAAGAGTCAAAGGTCTGTGAGAAGGTGTTGACGTTCAGTACAAAGAATCCGGAAGCGGATGTTTATGGTTATGAGATCCAGAAAGACGGACATGAAACGGTATTTATGGTAAAGACAGAGCTGTTTGATGAAGAATTCCGTCTGACGATGCCGGGACTTTTCAATGTGGAAAATGCACTGGCTGTCATTGCGGCATCCATTCTTCTTGAAATCCCGAAGGAGTATATGCACAGCGGTCTTTTGAGGGCAAGATCCAGCGGACGTATGGAGCTTTATGGAAGTGCAGATAAGAATCTGATCGCTGTTGTGGATTATGCACACAACAAGCTTAGTTTTGAAAAGCTGTTCTCTTCAATTAAAGATGAATATCCGGATTATAATATCGTATCGATCTTCGGATGCCCAGGAAAGAAAGCATTTATCCGGAGAAGAGACCTTGGAACGGTAGCTGGTCAGTATGCGAAAAAGGTTTATCTGACAGCGGAAGATCCGGGATATGAGCCGGTAGAGCAGATTTCCAAAGAAATCGCACAGTATGTGGAAGCACAAAACTGTCCGTATGCCATGATCGAGGATCGGGGAGAGGCAATCAAAGCAGCGATGGATGAAGCAGAGGGAAAGACTATTTTCCTGATTACCGGAAAAGGAAATGAGACAAGACAGAAATATGGCTGTGAGTATCTGGACTGCAAATCAGATACACAGTATGTTAAAGAATATCTTGCCGAGTATGATAAAAAGCATCAATAGAAACTGAGAGATGGGTGGGTGTTCCTGCAAACGCACAGGATGCGTGAAAACGAAAGCAGGAAATCCACCCATTTTATATATTTTCATATCCGGTGTGACGTTTGAGGGGAAACAGCATATTCTGAAAACAAAGAGTCCAAAAAGAGGAGCCTTATGAAGCTTTCGGTTCTGTTTAAAAGGATTCAGCATGCGGTGATCCAAATGCCGGAATTAGAAGAAGAGATGGAAATCCGGGGGATTACCTGTAATTCCCAAAAGGCAGAAGAAGACAGTCTGTTTGTCTGCATTCAGGGAAGCCGGGCAGATGGACATGATTATATAGAAGAAGCCTGCAACCTTGGGGCATCCTGCATTCTGATAGAAAAACTGGTATCTGGGGGAAGGATGCTGAAGTTTCCGGAAAATGTTGCCGTCGTTCTGGTAAAAGATACACGGGAAGCTCTTGCCGGGATCAGCAGGATCTGGTTTGGAAGTCCTGCTGATAAGTTGAAAGTGATTGGCGTGACCGGCACAAAGGGGAAAAGTACGGTGGCAGTGATGATCCGGGAGATGCTGGAAAGTCTTGGTCAAAAATGCGGACTAATCGGTACGATCGCCCACCATCTTGGAAATGAAGTGGTAACTTCGCAAAATACGACCCCGGATGCCTTTACCATTCAGTCGTATTTTGCTAAAATGGTAGAAGCAGGTTGCCACTATGCGGTGATGGAGGTATCTTCACAGGGAATAAAGCAGCATCGGATCGATGGAATTTGGTTTGAAATTGCGGTATTCACTAATTTCGGGGAGGATCACATCGGACCAGGCGAGCATGCAAGTCTTGGGGAATACCGATATTACAAATCATGTCTTTTTGAACAGTGCAGGATTGGAATAGGGAATCTGGATGATGCACAGTGCAGCTATATGTTCCAGAGAAAATGTTGCACGAAATACGGATTTACCTGTCGGGAAGAAGAAGGGCAGGAAAGAGGATTTAGAAACAGTCATGTACTGACGGCAGAAAAAATCAGTTTTCTGATGGAAGGTGGAGAACTTAAAACGGTATTTTATGCAGATGATAGAAAATATGAGCTTGCCCTTCCTGGAAAATTTAATGTGTACAATGCACTGGCTGCTTTACAGACGGTGAGCTGTCTTGGATTTGAAAGAGAAGAAGCAGGAGACGTGTTAAAGCATCTGGTGGTAAGAGGCAGGATGGAACGGGTAGATGCAGGAGAAAATATCCTGTGTTACATTGATTACGCGCATAATGCCATGAGTCTTGCAAAAGTGCTTAAAATGCTGAGAATTTACGAACCAGAACGTATTTTACTGGTGTTTGGATGTGGAGGCAACCGTGCCGGAAGCAGAAGAAGCGGGATGGGAAGAGTGGCAGGAGAGCTTGCGAATCTGACGATCATCACTTCAGATAATCCGAGATGGGAAGAGCCGGCGAAGATTATGGCAGACGTTGAAGAAGGCATCAAAGAAACTTCCGGAGCCTATCGGATGATCCAGGATCGGGAAGAGGCAGTACTCTTTGCGGTGGAAATGGCAAGACAAGGGGATATCCTTCTGATTGCGGGAAAGGGACATGAAAATTACCAGGAGATCCAGGGAGTCAGGTATCCGATGGATGACCGGGAACTGGTGCGAAAAGCCGTCAGGCTTGCTGCACAAAAGAGACAGAAAAAGGAACAGACAGAATGTACGCAGACATTATTATAGATATTACACATGAAAAACTGGATAAAGTATTTCAGTACCGTGTACCGGAAGAACTGGAAGGAGATTTACGAACCGGTGCAGGCGTCATTGTGCCGTTTGGACGGGGGAACCGGGAAACGAAGGGGTATATTGTCGGTTTTTCGGAAACATGTGATTATGATGCGGAAAAAATAAAGGATATTCTGCGCACAGATACATCAAGTGTAGCGATTGAGGCAAGGCTGGTTGCACTTGCAGCGTGGATGAAAGAATATTATGGAGGTACGATGATCCAGGCATTGAAAACGGTGCTTCCGATCAAGCGTACCGAGCAGCAGAAGGAACAGCGGATTTTAAAAAGATGTATTTCCAGAGAAGCAGGCGAAAAGAAGCTGGAAGAATATCTACACAAGAACCAGAAAGCGCGGGCAAGACTGATGGCAGCACTTTTGGATGATGAAGAGGTAGAATATTCTCTGATCAGCCAGAAGCTGAATATCACGCTGACGGTGGTGAGAGCGCTTGAAGAGCAGGGGGTTCTGGAAATCAAAAATCATAAGATTTACCGTAATCCTGTGAAAGAAAAAGAGCAGCAGCGGCATTTTATTACCTACACGGAGGAGCAGGAAAGAGCAATCCGGACGTTTGAAAACGATTATAAAAAAGGGATCCGAAAGACCTATCTTTTATACGGTGTGACCGGAAGCGGCAAGACAGAGGTCTATATGGAAATGATCCGGCAGGTGGTAAAGGAAAAGCGCCAGGCAATCGTGCTGATCCCGGAGATCGCATTGACTTACCAGACGGTGATGCGCTTTTACAGGACATTTGGGGAACGCGTTTCCATCATGAATTCCAGACTTTCAGCGGGAGAGCGGTATGACCAGATGATGCGGGCGAAAAAAGGAGAGATTGATGTGATGATCGGTCCAAGATCTGCACTTTTTACCCCGTTTCCGAGTCTTGGGCTGATCGTGATCGATGAGGAACATGAGGCAGCTTATAAAAGTGAACAGGTTCCCCGGTATCATGCGCGGGAGACGGCAATCGAACGCGCAAGCCTGGAAGGGGCAAGTGTGGTACTGGGATCGGCAACCCCTTCCATGGAAGCATTTTACCGGTGCGAGCTGGGAGAGTATACGTTGCTGGAATTAAAGAGGCGGACTGCAAAAGCAGAACTCCCGGAGGTCTACACGGTGGATATGCGTGAAGAACTGCAAAAAGGGAACCGTTCTATTTTAAGTGACAGGCTCCATGAGCTGATGGAAGACCGTCTGAAAAAGAAAGAACAGATCATTTTGTTTCTGAATCGAAGAGGGTATGCCGGATTCCTTTCTTGCAGGTCCTGCGGATATGTAGTAAAATGTCCTCATTGTGATGTTTCACTGGCAGCGCACAATAATGGGAAAATGGTGTGCCACTACTGTGGCTACGAAGAAACGGTTGCAAAAAAATGCCCGTCCTGCGGCTCCCCTCATATCGGAGGTTTCCGCGCAGGAACACAGCAGATTGAAGAACTGGTAAAAAAGGAATTTCCGCAGGCAAGGGTACTTCGGATGGATCTGGATACTACAAGATCCAAAGAAGGACATGAAAAGATTCTATCTGCATTTGCAAATGAAGAGGCAGATATTCTTGTCGGAACGCAGATGATCGTAAAAGGACATGATTTTCCAAATGTGACCCTGGTTGGCGTGCTTGCTGCAGATATGTCCTTATACTCGGATGATTTCCGGTCAGCAGAGAGGACATTCGAGCTTCTGACGCAGGCTGCGGGAAGGGCCGGAAGAGGGGCAAAAAAAGGAGAGGTCGTGATTCAGACCTACAGCCCGGAGCATTATAGTATCCAGACGGCAGCACGTCAGGATTATCAGGCATTTTATACAGAAGAGATGAATTACAGGGAACTGATGGGGTATCCGCCGGCAGAGCATCTGATGGCGGTACTGGTAGCCTGTGAGGATGAAGCACTTCTGGAAAAAGGAATGCACTATCTCAAATTATATGCAATGCGGATCACGAAGAACCGCAAGGTACAGGTGATCGGTCCGGCAGCTCCGGCAGTCGGAAAGGTCAAGGATGTGTACCGGAAAGTGTTGTATCTGAAGCAGGAATCCTATGAGATCCTGATTGAAATGAAAGATAAAATGGAACAATATATTGAATTGAACCGGGGATTTGCAAAGATGCGGATTCAGTTTGATTTTGATCCGATGAGTGGATTTTAAAAGAAAAGGCAGGAGGAAGAACAAATGGCAATTAGAAAAATCAGAGAAATAGGCGATGAAGTACTGACAAAGGTGTGTAAGGAAGTAACAAAGATGACACCAAGAACAACAGAACTGATCGATGATATGTTAGAGACCATGTACGAGGCAATGGGGGTAGGTCTTGCTGCACCACAGGTTGGAATTCTCAAAAGAATCGTTGTCATCGATATCGGAGAAGGTCCGGTTGTCATGATCAACCCACGCATCGTAGAGAGCAGCGGAGAACAGACCGGGGAAGAAGGATGCCTTAGTGTACCAGGTAAATCCGGTATTGTTACCCGTCCGAATTATGTAAAAGCAGTAGCACTTGATGAAGATATGAAAGAATACGAGATCGAAGGCGAAGGACTGATGGCAAGAGCAATCTGTCACGAACTGGAGCATCTGGACGGTCATCTTTATGTAGAAAAAGTAGAAGGCGAACTTCACAGCACAGAATACGAAGAAGCCTAGGCTGGAAGCGGGAGGAAGATAAGATGAAGATAATATTTATGGGAACTCCTGATTTCTCAGTCGGAACACTGGAAGCACTGGTAGAAGCAGGACATGAAATAGTGCTCGCTGTTACACAGCCGGACAAGCCAAAGGGCAGAGGCAAAGAAATGCAGTTCACTCCGGTAAAAGAATGTGCACTTGCACATAATATCCCGGTCTATCAGCCAAAGAAGATCCGGGAACCTGAATGTATCGAAGAACTGAAAAAATATCAGGCAGATGTCTGCGTAGTCGTGGCATTTGGACAGATCCTTCCAAAAGAGATTCTGGAAATGACACCGTATGGATGTATCAATGTCCATGCATCCCTTCTGCCGAAATACCGCGGTGCTGCACCAATCCAACGCTCACTATGGGCGGGTGATGCAGAAACTGGTGTGACCATTATGCAAATGGATGTCGGTTTAGACACCGGTGATATGCTCTATAAGCTCTCCTGCCCGATTACTGCAGAAGATACCAGTGGTACGCTGTACGACAAGCTGGCAGAGCTTGGCCCACAAGGGCTTATCACCACGTTGAAACAACTGGCAGACGGCACGGCGAAACCAGAAGTTCAGGACGAAACTCTTGTCACTTACGCCGAGAAGTTGAGTAAAGAAGAAGCGCGTATTGACTGGTCACTTTCGGCAGCACAGCTTGAACGCTGCATTCGCGCTTTCAATCCATGGCCAATGAGCTGGCTGGAAATTGAAGGACAGCCGGTTAAAGTCTGGAAAGCATCGGTCATTGATACGGCAACCAACGCTGCACCAGGAACGATCCTTGAAGCCAACAAACAAGGCATTCAGGTTGCGACTGGTGATGGCATCCTGAACCTGCTCTCGTTACAACCTGCGGGTAAGAAAGCGATGAGCGCGCAAGACCTCCTGAACTCTCGTCGGGAATGGTTTGTTCCGGGCAACCGTCTGGTCTGATAGTCCACTCTTCTAAGCCCGGTCTTGCCGGGCGTTTTTATACTTATGAAAAAACAACGTAATTTACGTAGCATGGCGGCCCAGGCCGTTGAACAAGTCGTCGAGCAAGGGCAATCATTAAGCAACATTCTGCCACCGCTCCAGCAAAAAGTTTCCGATAAAGACAAAGCACTTCTTCAAGAGTTGTGCTTTGGCGTACTGCGTACGCTTTCGCAGTTAGACTG
>OLWB01003138.1_pt1 | contig 12195 bp, 13 predicted proteins | sample 1673331 | NCBI WGS metagenome assembly OLWB01 (sample SAMEA3178943, study PRJEB25190) | human gut metagenome | biome: human gut; feature: human-associated habitat; material: faeces | place: Austria | collected 2013 | reverse complement strand
AAAAGTTGAACAAAAATATGAACTAGAAATTGAGAAGAATAAAAGATGGGACTTATAAAAACGAAAGGATTAATTTTAATGCAAAATAATATGGGTGACTATGATAAAATGGTCACCATTCTTACCCCTGACCTAGGTAAAATAGGTTGTGCAGCAAAAGGGGCAAGAAGACCTAAGAGTACACTGATGGCAGGTACTCAATTTTTGTGTTTTGGGGATTTTTTAATATATAAGGGAGCAGGCAGTTATCACATAAATTCGTGTGAGCCAATTGAAATATTTTATAAATTAAGACTAGATATAGATAAATTAATGTATGCTTCAAAAGTAGCAAAATTAGTAAATTCCGTTACAGACGAAAATCAAAACACATATAGAATCTTGCAACTTACTTTAAATACAATATATATGCTTGCCGAATCAGATAAAGACATGGAATTTATATATGCTATATTTAAAATAAGGCTTTTAAGTATTTTAGGGTTAAGGCCCATATTAGATAGATGTATAAATTGCAAAAAAATAGATAATATAACACATTTTAGTTTGAAAGATAGCGGAATAAAATGTGAGACGTGTGCAAGATTAGATAAGGGTGCAATTCAAATTTCTAAAACAACATTAAAGGCACTTAGATACATTATTTTATCAGACCCAAAGAAAATTTTTTCGTTCGACCTTTCAGATGAGAATAAAAAAGAACTAGAACTTATAGCAAAACTTTATTTAGAGCAATGTTTGGAGTTTACAGAATAATAAAATGTATTGAAAAATGAGGAAAAATGAGTTACAATAGTATAAAATAAAAATAGGAGCGAATATGAACAAAGAATGGAAAATAAAAAAATGTGACGAAAAAAGAACTGAGCAAATAATGAAAGACTTCAATTTAACACGTATTGTAGCACAAAAATTAGCAGAAAATAATTTGACAGATAGCGAAATAAAAATTTTCTTGAAGCCAACAAGAAAGGATTTTCATAATCCTTTTGATCTTCCAGACATGGAAAAAGCAGTAGAAAGAATATTACTTGCAATAGAAAAAAATGAAAAAATAGTAATATATGGAGACTATGATGCAGACGGAATTACCAGTACAACAATTTTAAAGAGATATTTTAGAGATAGAAATATTGAAGTTGGAGCATATATTCCAAATAGACTAGATGAAGGATATGGATTAAATGAAGAAGCAATAAAAGAAATTGCGAAAGAAGGATATAATTTAATTATTACCGTAGATTGTGGAATAACTGGGATAAAAGAGGTTGAACTTGCAAAAAAATTAGGACTAGATGTCATAATAACAGACCATCATGAGGTTCCAGAAGAACTTCCAAAAGCAGTTGCAGTAGTTGATGCAAAAAGGAAAGATAATAAATATCCATTTAACCAACTTGCAGGATGTGGAGTAGCTTTTAAATTAATTCAGGGAATAAGTATAAAATTAGGGATAGAGGAAAACGAATGGCTTAAATATATAGATATAGCTTGTATAGGAACGATTTCAGATATAGTACCATTAATAGACGAAAATAGAGTGATTGCCTATTTAGGACTATTATTATTAGAGGTAACTAGAAATATTGGACTAAAGATACTAATGGAAACAGCGGGGCTAAAAAAGCTTGACTCTACTGCTGTTTCATTTGGAATTTCGCCTAGAATAAATGCATGCGGAAGAATGGGACATCAAGAAGATGCATTAGCTCTTTTTTTAACTGATGATCCAATAGAAGCAAGAAGACTAGCTACTAAAATAGAAGAATATAATAAAAAAAGACAAGAAATAGAAAAAGATATTCTAAATAAAGCCCTATCAGATTTAGAAGAAAACAGAGATAAAAAGTGCGTTGTTTTAGCAGAAGAAGGATGGCATCATGGAGTTATAGGAATTGTATCTTCAAAAATAACAGAACTTACATATAAACCAAGCATACTAATATGTATAGAAGGGGAAGATGCTAAAGGCTCTGGAAGGAGTATACCAGGATTTGACTTACACGAAGCAGTAGGAAAATGCAAAGATTATTTAACCGCATTTGGACGGACATAGTATGGCAATAGGTCTTAGTCTAAAGAAAAAAGATATAAAAGAATTTAAAGAAAAATTAGAAAAATATGTAGAAGAAAAAAATATAGAAGATTTAAAACCAGAAATTTTAATTGATACAGTTATAACAAGTGAAAATACTTCAATAAATGAAATTGACGAAATAAAGAAACTAGAACCATTTGGTGAAGGAAATGCAATGCCAATAATTTTATATAAAAACCTTAAGATAGTCGCAATTAGAACTCTTTCAGAAGGAAAACACTTGAAATTAATGCTTGCAGATGGAAATACTTATATTGACGCAATCGGATTTAATATGGGAGAATATGCAAATAAATATCAAATTGGGGACAAGATTGATGTAGTTGGAAATATAACTGTAAATAGATTTAAAGACTTAGAAAATATTCAAGTAGTACTAAAAGATTTAAGAGTTAGTGTGGAATAAATTAATATGCTAAAGGGGGAAAATATATGTCAGAAATTAAAGAAATGGGTATAAAAGATATAATTGCAGAAATGAAAAAGCATAATAAAAAAGCAGATGCAAAACTAATAATGAAAGCTTATAATTATGCACTTGATCATCATGGAGACCAAAAGAGAAAATCAGGAGAGCCATATATTATTCATCCACTTCAAGTAGCATATATATTATCTACATTAGGATTAGATGATGCAACAATTTGTGCAGCACTTATGCATGATTTAGCAGAAGATACAGATGTTACAATAGAAGACATCACAAAAGAATTTAGTTTAGAAATTGCTGAAATGGTAAATGGGGTAACTAAACTTGGAAAAATAAATTATGTAAGTGCAGAAGAACAGCAAGTTGAAAATTACAGAAAAATGTTCTTAGCAATGGGAAAAGATATAAGAGTCATTTTAATAAAGCTTTCAGATAGACTTCATAATATGAGAACTCTTAAATTTCTTTCAAGAGATAGGCAAATAGCCAATGCTAAAGAAACAATGGAGTTATATGCACCACTTGCAAATAGACTAGGTGTATATTCTTTAAAATGGGAATTAGAGGATTTAGCCTTTAAATATTTATATCCAGAAGAATATAGAGAACTTGTTGAAGGAATTGATAAAAAAAGAGAAGAAAGATTAAAATTTATTGATAAGATAAATGATGAAATAAAAGTAAACCTAAAAAAGGAAAAAATTGAAGCAGAGATTACAGGAAGAGCAAAGCATTTATATTCGATTTATAGAAAAATGCAAAGGGATAATAAAACGTTAGACCAGATTTATGATTTGTTTGCATTAAGAATTTTAGTTAATTCAGTAAAAGATTGTTATGCAGCTCTAGGCGTAGTTCATGAGCTTTATACTCCAATGCCAGGAAGATTTAAAGACTATATATCTGTTCCAAAGCCTAATATGTATCAATCACTCCATACAACTTTAATTGGTCCAAATGGAACGCCATTTGAAGTTCAAATAAGAACATATAATATGCATAGAATAGCAGAGTTTGGTATTGCAGCACATTGGGCATATAAAGAGTCTAGTTTTTTAAAAGGAAAAAAGGAAAGTGTAGTAGTTACAGAAGACAAGCTTGCATGGCTAAGAGAAAGCTTAGAATGGCAAAAAGATATGCAAGATCCACAAGAATTTTTGAAGACTCTTAAAACAGAATTATTTGAGGATGAAGTATATGTATTTACTCCAAAAGGAGAAATTAAGACATTACCAAAAGGAAGTACACCAATTGATTTTGCATACACAATTCATGCAGAAGTTGGAAATAAGATGGTAGGTTGCAAAATAAATAGTAAAATGATGCCTATAATAACCAAACTAAAAAGTGGAGATATTGTAGATATTATAACAAACGACAATAGCAAAGGTCCAAGTAGAGACTGGTTAAAATTCGTACAAAGTACATCTGCAAAAACAAAAATTCAACAATGGTTTAAGAAAAATGAAAAACAACAAAATATTGTAAAAGGTAAAGACTTAATAGAAAAAGAAATTAAAAGAATTGGAATGGCAGAAGAAGAGATTTTTGTACAAAAATATTATAATCAAGCTCTTCAAAGATATGGATTTAAAAACTTAGAAGACATGTATGCAGCAGTAGGATTTGGTAGTATAACTGCCAATAAAATTATAACAAGAACATTAGAAGAATATAGAAAATATCATCAAGAAGAAAACATTGAGAAGAAGATAGAAGCACTTCAAGTAACTCAAAGACCAAAACCTTCTAAAACAGGAATTATTGTTAAAGGGATAGATAATTGCTTAGTAAGGATGTCCAAATGTTGTAGTCCAGTTCCAGGTGATGAAATAATTGGATATATAACAAGAGGAAGAGGAGTTACAATTCATAGAAAAAATTGTAAAAATGTAAAAGACCTATTAGAAGATGAAGGAAGAATAATAGATGTTTACTGGGATGAACAAAAATCAGCTTCATACAATGTAGATATAAATATTTTTGCAAATGATAGAGCAGGACTTTTAGCTGATGTTATAAAAGTAGTGGATAATTCAGACGCAAAACTTGTAGCAGTTTCTGCAAAAGCAAGTAAGGATAAAATTGCACTTTTAGAATTAACATTAGAAGTAAAAGATATATCAGATTTAACAAAAGTACAAAGAGAACTAGGAAAAGTAGACAGTGTTTATGAAATAAAAAGAAATAAATAAATTTAAAAGGAGGAAGATATTTTATATCTTAAGTAAAATATGATACAAAAATTAAAAGGAACAAGAGACATTCTTGGAAAAGAAAGTAACACATGGAAATATGTTGAAAATGTAGCAACTAGTTTATTTGAAAATTATGGATATAACGAAATAAGGGTACCAGTAATAGAAAGCTTAGACTTATTTGAAAGAGGTGTTGGAGAAGGCACTGATGTTGTTCAAAAAGAAATGTATTGTTTTGAAGATAAGGGTGGAAGAAAAATAGCATTAAGGCCAGAAGGAACAGCATGTGTTGTAAGAGCATATATAGAAAATGGTATAGCATCAGAGCCATCACCTATAAAATTTTGGTATCACATGCCAATGTATAGATATGAAAATGTACAAAAAGGAAGACAAAGAGAATTTAACCAAATAGGAGTAGAACTATTTGGATCAAATTCATATATGGCAGATGTAGAAACAATAGATATGGCAAATACTTTTATGGAAAAACTAAATATTAAAGATTTTGAAATAAACATAAATAGCATTGGATGTACTAAGTGTAGAAAAGATTATATAGAAGCATTAAAAGCATATATTAAGCCGAATTTAAATAGATATTGTGATACATGTAAGACTAGATTTGAAAAAAATACTATGAGAATATTGGACTGTAAAGATGCTAAGTGTAAAGAGTTAAATTCAAATGCCCCTATAATTTTAGATTATTTATGTGAGGAATGCAAAAAGCATTTTGAAAATGTAAAAAATGGATTAACTACTTTAGGAATAAATTACAAAATAGATAGCAGTATTGTAAGAGGACTTGACTATTATAGTAAAACGGTTTTTGAATTTGTTTCAAAAATAGATGGCTTAACAGTTTTAGGTGGAGGAAGATATGATGGGCTTATAGAAGAACTAGGTGGAGCAAAAACACCTGCAATAGGCTTTGCAACTGGAGAAGAAAGATTAATTAGTTTATTTGAAGCAAATAATGATACTACTAAATTAGAAAAGAATATAGAAATATTTGTAGCATATATTGGGGAAAACGCAAATGAGTATTCTGCAAAGTTAGTAAAGAAACTAAGACAAGCAGGAATATATGCAGAAAAAGATATTATGGAAAGAAGCCTAAAAGCTCAATTCAAATATGCAGATAAAAAGAATTCTAAATATGTGTTAACTTTAGGTGAAGACGAGATAAAATCAGGAAAAGCCACTCTAAAAGAAATGCAAACAGGGAAGACATTTGATATAGAATTAGAAAATATAGAAGAAGTTATAAAAGAAAAAATAGGTTAGTGAAAAGGAGTGCAAAAGTGTATAATTTTTTAGTTATATTAATTGCAAAAATACTAAATTTTGGACTTACAATCTTAGGAAAAATTTTAAAAAAGAATAATGGCAATTTACTAGGAAAAATAGTAAAAAAACTAAGTCCAAATATTTTAGAATATTTAAAAATAAATTGTCCTGTTATTGCAGTTACAGCAACAAATGGGAAGACTACAACAAACAATGCAATAAGATATGTTTTAGAGCAAAATGGAAAAAAAGTAGTTAGCAATAAAGAAGGAAATAACATGGAAACTGGAATAATAACTACACTAATTAAAAAAAGTACGCTAACTGGAAAAATAAAAGCGGATTTTATAACATTAGAAGTAGACGAAAGCTATGTTCCAATTGTATTTAAAAAGATACCACTAGACACTCTAATTGTATTAAACTTTTTTAGGGATCAATTAGATAGAAATGGAGAAGTGGAAAGTTTAATTTTAAAAATAAATGAATTTCTAAAGGACTATAAAGGAAATCTTGTTTTAAATGCAGATGACCCAAATGTTTCAAGACTTGCTAATGCTAATAAAGAAAATAATAAAATATATTACTTTAGTGTAGAAAAATATAAGTATGCAAGTAAAGAGCAAAAAGAAGCAGGAGAAGGAAAATTTTGTCCATTTGACAAAGCAAGACTAGAATATGAATATTATCAATACTCACACATCGGAAAATTTAAATGTCCAGTATGCGGATACGGTGATGTAAAGCCATATACTAAAATAAAAAATGTGAATTTAGAAGGCATGTCTTTTGACGAAGGAAAAGAACATTATATAACAAAAGCAAATAATATTTATACAATTTATAACTTTGCAGCAGTAATAGCTTGTTTAAATTTATACAATATAGAATCTAAGGAGGCATTACAAACATTTGAATTAAATAATGGAAGAAGTGAAAAGCTAATTATAAAAGGAAATGAAACGATTATCAATTTAGCTAAAAATCCAACAGGAGTAAATGTCTCTTTAAGAGCACTAAATGAGGATAAAGAAGAAAAAGAACTATTAATAGTATTAAATGATAATGCGGCAGACGGACATGATGTATCTTGGATATGGGATATTAATTTTAATATTAATAATGTAAAAAGAATTGTAACTTCAGGAACAAGAGCTTATGATATGGCAATTAGGATAAAAACAAGCGGATTTGAAAAAGAAAAAATAGAGCCTTATTTAGACTTAGAAGAAGCGGTAAAAGCATTATATAAAACAAATACAAAAAAATATGTAATTGCAAATTATACAGCTTTGCAACCAACAAGAAACATTATAAAGAATTATAAATAATCTATTTTTAGGCTAGAACTATGTGCTACTAGAAAGGAATGATTGTAAAAAATGAAAGAATTAAAACTTTTATACTTATATCCAGATATGCTAGAACTTTATGGTGACTATGGAAACATACAAGTTCTAAAATATAGAATGGAAGCAAGAGGAATAAATCTTATAGTAGATAAATATAGTATTGGATGTAGCATGCCAAATTTAAAAGAATATGATATCATATTTGCAGGTGGAGGAGCCGATATAGAGCAATCAATACTAGCAAAAGATTTAATAAAATATAGAGAAAATATAAAAGAAGCCCTAGATGAAGGAGTATTTTTCTTGCTTATATGTGGAGCATATCAGCTATTTGGAAAGCACTACAAAGATGCATGTGGAAATATAATTCCAGGATTAGAAATATTTAATTACTATACAGAGGCATTTCAAGCAGATAGAAAAAACAGGTGCATACGGAAATATTATTATTAAAACAAGAATAGGTAAGGAAGAAACAGAAGTTATAGGCTTTGAAAACCACGGAGGACAAACATTTGATGTAGATACTCCATTTGGAGAAGTAATTGTAGGTAATGGAAATAGATTTAATGCTAAAGAAGAAGGATTTTTTAGAAAAAATGTTATAGCAACATATTTACATGGACCATTACTATCAAAAAATCCTAAACTATGTGACTATATAATTTCATATGGATTAGAAAGAAAATATGGAAAGAAGGTTGAACTAGAAAACTTAGACGATACATTCGAAGAAAAATGTAGAGAGCAATTATTAGCAAAATTTATAAAGGAATCGTAAACATATAAAAAACGGAATAAAGAGTTTTAAAAACAAAAACTTTGACATTCCGTTTTTTATTTTAATCTTTGGACTTTTTTACTAAAATTTCTATAATTAGATTTTCTATAAAACGTTTGAACTTATATTATTTTTACGAAGTTTTGCAATTAGATTTTCTGATAATAAACATTAATATAATTTTATAATACTATGTAATATTGTATCAGTAATATCTTTTAATACAATCGTAAAACCACTTTTATCCTTATAAAGATATGACTTAACAGTATCATTATATTTAAGCTCTTTTTTATATAAAATTTCTACATTATTAAGTTCAGATGCATCATAAACATCCTGTGGTAATATTTCATATGCAATATTCAAATAATTTAAGTTATGAACATGCTTATTTAAATCCAAATCAAATCTACGAACTCTATAAGTATCCTCAGAAATAAATGAAGAATTAGGTTCTAATAATTTTGGAAAATCTTCAATATTAAAAACAGATTTAGGATTAATTCCATGATAAATGTCTCCAATATTTTCTGGCATTTTAGCAATTTTTCCAGTTGAAATATTAATCAAACACCATTTAGAAGTTGCAATTGCACATAATTCACCCTTATCATTAAATACTTCAAAATCTCTAAGTACAAACAATTTATTTGCAGACCTTGCCCATGTTTTTACAGTAATTAGTGTATCTGGTTTTATTCTATTAAAAACTTTTAACTTCCAACTTAATATTACCCAAGACAAGTCTAATTTCATAATTTCATTAAAAGAATAATGAACAAGAGCACTATGTTCTCCAGCAATATTTTCTAATATTGAAAGAAGTGACTTATTAGTAATAACACCATGTGTACCAGTTTGTGCAAAACTAGTTAAATATGTATCCTCAAAAATACCGTTTTCTAATTTAGGTTCATGTATCATTTTTCTATCCTTTTATAGTATATACTATAATTTCCTTTCATATGAATTTAAGTACTTTAAGTTTGACTAGAAACCAAATTATAAAGTTACCAAACAATTATAACACAAAATAACAAAAATGTGTTATAATATTTATATTATGATAAAAAAATGTGAAATTTGTCCAAGAAAATGTAAAATAAATAGAGAAAATGGAGATATAGGATACTGTAATTCCGGGGATAAAGTAAAGATTGCTTTAATTTCTAAACACAATTTTGAAGAACCTTGCATTAGTGGGAAGGGAAATAAAAAAGAAGGATCTATTAGTAAAATTCATTTTTGCATATAAGTCCATTCAAGCTCCGCTCCCTGAAAGATCTCCCTTTTTATCACCAAAACGCCGCAGTGCTTGACATTTGTTGAAAATATGCTATAATGTCAATATGATTTCCCGCCGTCAGTGGAAAGGTCGGCGGATATTGAGAGGATTGGTAAAAAATGAAAAAGAACAGAATTGCTGCGCTCCTTATTGCCGCAATGACCGCTGTTTCCATGACTGCCTGCGGCAATACCGCTTCCGACAGTACAAGCGAAACAACTGCTGAGATCTCCGCTGCTGAGGAAACTCCCGCTGAAGGATCTTCGGCCGAAGATATTTCAGCAGAAGATTCTTCAGCCGAAACTTCAGAAGAAACCTCCGAAGCTGCCGAGGACGGCGTTAAGGTGGTAAACGACAGAGAGGGCGGAACTGTCGAGATCAAGGGTGAGATAAACATCCATAACCATATTTACACCAACGTATACATAACCGAATTAGAATCGCCGCTATACTGGAAAAGTCCAACACAGCGGCGATTTTGATAACCGATTAACAGTGTTGCTAACGGACACCGCGCAAAAGCGAGAAGAACTCCTGCCGCAATTGCTGATTGGCTGCAAATGCACCGTTATAATCAATCGTGTCGGTAGATGCCTGCTGCTTCTCCACCCCACGCATCTGCATACACAGATGGCTTGCATTACACACCACAATCACCCCCTTGGTAGAGAGCGTTTCAGAGATTTCCCTACAGATTTCAGCAGTCAGTCGTTCCTGCACCTGGAGCTTACGAGCTATGGCATTGACCAGCCTTGGCAGTTTGCTCAACCCTATCATACTTCCGTCTGGTATATAGCCAATGCTGACCGTACCGAAAAACGGCAATATATGGTGTTCGCAGAATGAATAGAACTCGATATTCTTAACCACCACCATCTGCGACCCGGCATACTCGAAGACAGCCTGCCGTAGAATCTCTTTGGGGTCCTGCCTATAACCCTGGGTAGCAAACCACATGGCCTTTGCAGCTCGCATCGGAGTCTTCACAAGACCCTCCCGTTCCGGATTAATTTGATGATTTCGCGATAGTGCATAGCTATCGCTTCAATCTTTTCCTGCTCAGCAGAATCTGGTGTTATTTCAAAATCGAAATGACCGCAACTCATGAATGCAATTTTTTATCTGACGTTGATTCTGTCCCGAACAACCCTGACTTCCCTTGCATAACGGGGAAAAGCCCGGCGCAAATCCGACGCGGCTTTTTCAGCATCGTATTGCGACTTGAAATCACCTACCCGCAACCGCCAATATAGCGAAACATATGACACATATGTGCCCAAATCGGGAAAAGCCTGGCCAACTGCCCGCTCTCTCTGCCGGGCTTCGGTTTTGGCACTCCGGGCATTGTTGTCGGCATACACCTGCACCCGATAGCCAACGGTTTTACCACCTTTTGTACGCACAACCATCGACTCCTGCTCATGAACTTCCGCGTCTTCAATAACCGGTTCCGCAGATGGCTCAACCCTTTCGGCCCTGTCAATCAAAGCCTGGGGTGCTTCAACCGAAATCCCGCTTGCAGAAGCATTGATTCGCGCCACTATCGAACCCTTATCAGATGCAGCCGACACCATGGCGGCATCCTGGGCTTTCACCGGCAGTGCAATGACCGATAACACCACTCCGATCAGGTAATATGAACTATGCGCCATAAATCTACTATTCGCAAAATTAATATTTGATGGCAAAGGCCGCGAATCCGCAACCGGTCTGTTCCGGGGATTACACGGCCTTTGCATTATCTTTCGACGAGTTGTCTCAGAGTGTGTGTCAATTAAAACGCAGTCACGATACCCATGAATGAAGCTGCGTCAAGAGCCGCTCCACCAATCAGGCCACCGTCAACATCCGGTTTCGCAAACAACTCCGCAGCATTCGAGGGTTTGCAGCTGCCGCCATAGAGAATTGACGTGTTATCTGCAACTTCTTTGCCATATTTGGCCGCAATTACACCACGTATATGGGCATGCATATCTTCAGCCTGGTCAGCAGTGGCTGTCTTGCCTGTTCCGATAGCCCATACAGGCTCATATGCCAGTACCAGTTTGCCGAAATCTTCTGCGCTGAGGTCAAACAGGGCTTCCTCAATCTGGGCAGTCACAACATCGTTATAAGTGCCGTTCTCACGCTGTTCCAGCACTTCTCCGATACAGAAAATCGGGGTAAGACCTTCGGCAAGCGCAAGGTTAACTTTCTCTTTAAGAATTTCAGAAGTCTCACCGTAATACTGACGGCGTTCCGAATGGCCGAGAATGACATAGTTTGCACCTGTTGATGCAACCATGGGAGCAGAAACCTCACCGGTGTAAGCACCTTTAAGGTGGTCTGCGCAGTTCTCTGCTCCCAGACCGAGTTTATCGGAATCAATAACAGCCGCAACAGAGGCCAAATGGGTGAAAGGCACGCATACAATCACATCGCATTTCGCATCAACACCTTTCAAGGCTTCGTTCACATCCTTTGCCAGGCCGACGCCCTCAGCAAGAGTGGTATTCATTTTCCAGTTACCGGCTACGATATTTTTTCTCATATCAATTATATATTAGTTGGTTCTGATTATGAAATCCGGAAGCAGCAATGCAGACGCTATCATACCGGATTTTCAGCACTACAAAATTACGAATTTTTTACTGGCTTCGAGCGATATTTCCCCTTAATTTTTAACCTTATCGCAAGAATCAAGCCCTGAAACATGTAGATTATAAGCAATCCGCCCCCGAATAACGCATTGCTCCATTTAAACCATCCGGATCCA
>OLWB01003133.1_pt1 | contig 12206 bp, 10 predicted proteins | sample 1673331 | NCBI WGS metagenome assembly OLWB01 (sample SAMEA3178943, study PRJEB25190) | human gut metagenome | biome: human gut; feature: human-associated habitat; material: faeces | place: Austria | collected 2013 | reverse complement strand
GCTCTTAATTTTGCTTCCATAACAAGCTGTCTTGCAAGGTCAGCTGCTCTCTGTGCCTCTAAGGCTGCTGCCTCCGCTGCCTTAAGTGCTTCATTTGCGGCTATCTCTTCGGCCGTAAGCTTTGGTATATTCTTCTCTGCTTCCTCTGCTCTTCTTGCGACCTCTTTAGCTGCGGCATTTGCATTAGCTCTTGCCTCATCTTCTGCGCTTATCTCATCATCGAGATACTCGTCGTCATCATCACTTATGTTGTCATCTAATAATTCTAAATTATCTTCTAATACCTCTTCATCATCTTTCTTCTTATTATATTTTGAGGTTTTTCTTTCTTCTTTACCGGCTACAATTGCCTCTGCAAGTGAACGCATTCCTGTGTGGTCTTCACTTTCTGCTCCTTCATCTTCGTCGGATTCTTCGTTGACTTTACTAACTCTTTCACGACCTAATGCATCCACCTGGTTCCAGTTATCTGCCTGTGTATCGTCTTCTGAATCTTCATCATATTCATCTATAGAACCGGCATTAACATTTGGAGCATTTACCTCTAAGTTATCTGATTCACCATTACTTACACTCGTAATGTTCTTTGAATCTTCTGTTGATACTATATTAGATGATGCTATATTAGATTTTGCGACATTATCTTTAGCATAACGTTTATTATATTCTGTGAGAACGCCTGTAATTAGCTTCTTAAGTTCTCTTGCCTTGTCTACATACTTACCATCATTGAACCATAACTCAAGTTCATCACACATAGCAATACACTTATCATCTTCTCCGGCTTCATGATAGAGTTTAGCTAATTCATATTGCCATCTCTCATCCATCTCAACTTCTATGTATGCCTCTAAAATCTTAATAAGGACTTCTATATCTTCACCTTTTGCCTTGGCTATTCGGTATTTCAACAGATATTGTGATACATCTGATGGCGACATCTCTACAAAGTCCTGATAGAACTCATCTGCTTCCACAAAATTCTTCGTTCTGAGTGCTAAAATAGTCAGCTTATAAGCTAACTGTCTTCCTAATGGTGAACGTTCATATGCAATAAGAAGAACTTCTTTGGCTTTCTCATACTGCTTAGTATTCTCATAAATATCTGCTACGCGGTTAATCATAGTGTTGTCTTTAACACGATACCAGTCTATTTCATCGGCAATCTTAGCTGCTGCTTCGAACTCTTTACGTGAATACAATTTCTTAATCTGGTCTGATTTAACATTATATTCGTACTTGTCCAACTCTATACCTCCGTCTTTATTTATCTATTTTAAGATATATTAATCTATAATTTTACATATGTTTTAAGTGTATCACACACATTCTCTATTGTCAAAACAATGCTGTCTGTTCATAAGATAAAGTTGTGTAATCCAGCTCATCATTATTAACATTACTGAAATAATCCACTACAACCGTCTGCTGACGTCCGTTACTTATCTTCTGTCCTAACACATAATTAACATCAAATCGTCCGCTGATTGCAGGTGTTGCCCCTCTTGCCGGAACTATTAACTGCACATTGTTAGTCTTAAGAAGTTTAAATATCGGCTCCCATATATATATATCTTTAGCAGCACCAAATGGGTTATCGATAAAAATAACTTTTTTAAGTTTTGATGCATCAGCATTTTTAGAATTAATGCTTGAAATATAATTAATTATCGAAATAAGGAACTGTATATATATACCCTGTGACTGTCCCGTACTTCCCACCGCCTCCTCATACGGAAGAAATCTTGACTGGTCTGCAATTCTTTCTCTCTTATAAAGATTAAGTTTTATCGAATTCATATCAGTGACTATAACCGAGAACATCTTCTTCCAGCTTAAATTATTTCTGATATATTTAAGTTTATCCTCTGTCTTTTCAAATGAATCTGCGCCTTTTGCAACCCTGTCGATATATTCAGACATCCTGTCTTTATACACTTCTTCTTTAACATACGGTATTCTTAAGTTAATTACAGGAATTGTTTCATCTTCCATTGTAATTCTCGATAACTTCGATAATCTGTCTAACTCTGTCTTAATATTAGTACAGGTCTGTATACACTGATTCTCAAAATTATCCTTAATAACCTGCATATCCTCAATGCCTTTAAGTATACGCTGCTTTTCAAGATTAATATACTCATTAGTCTCTTTAAGCATTTTTATTAATTCATCTGTTTCATCTAAATCCGCAGGCATACTTACATTCATTCTTATTTCCGATGCTAATTCAAATGCATTCAGTTTCTTCAAAGTATCATTAAGAAGTGACATTTCCCTTTCAAATTCTTCAGAGCGCTTGTATTTCTCATCTATGAATTTGTCTAACTGTTCACTGACATTTTTACATTCTGCTTCAATATCTGCATTTTCTTCAAATGTACCTGCCTTTATATCAGGCTTAATATCAGATTTAGTCATTAATTTATTAATATCTCGTTTAAGCATATTAATCGTAACTGCCTTACGTTCCATTTCTGATATTGCTCCTGCAAGTCTGTCTGTTTTATCCGTCAAATCACTAAGAAGTCTTGCATTTTCATTTAGAAATGTATCGATTTCACTCTCTTTTATCAAATTTTTGTCAAATTCACCATATTTATCAGTAATAATATTAATTGCGTGACTTATTTTACCCTTTAACTTGTCAGCATTAGAACGCATTTCCTGTATAGATTGTCTTATCTCCTTCTTAACTGCCTTATGTCTGTCAGCCTGTCTCTTAATATCTGATAAATCTTTAGGAGATGTAACAACTAACTCGTTATTATCGTATTGGTTCTTAAGCACCTCTATGTCTACACCCATATAATCTATATGTTGTAAATTCTTCTCCATCGATACCTGATAGTTATTAAGAAGTTTTTCTTTATCTGCTACGGCATAATTTTCCTTTTTAAGGCTCTCAATTAATGCCATTAATTCTGTCTCTATATCATCTCTGCTTCTTCCATTGTATTTTGCTTCATTGTCTCTTACTTCTTTATACACTGTTTCATCATAATATGAAGAATATTTTTCTGACCAGTCTTTCTTTATGGTATCTAATTCTTCTTCCATAGAATTAATTCTTATCTGTCTCTGCTTAGACATATTTTCTGTTGCAGCAAGTCTTTTACTACTGTCTGTTGCTTCTTTCTTAAGTCGTTCTAATTCTGTGGAGGCTTTCGTTTTCTCATCACTGACTACATTGGATTCTGTTATAAGTCTACTAATCTCTGACAGTACATTAATCTCTTGTTCTGTTTCTTCTTTCTCTTTCCTTAAGTCTGCCAGTTCTTCTTTAACATTTCTTATATCGTTCTCCGTAAATGCAATCTCTTCCTTGAGATTTTTAGATACCTCGATTTTCCCAAGAATTTCTGAATTAACTTTCTCTAAGGCTTTCTTAGGATTAAGTATTTCTTCATCATTTACATCATTAACGATATGATTTATAAACAGATAATCCTCTTTTACTACCTGTTCATTTTCTAATTTTCTTAAATACTCTTTATTGAGTTTCTCCTGTAATAACTTGATTCGTTCAATGTTCTGCTTAATCTTATCTGATGAAAATTCTTCTGCATTTTCTCCGATAAAGAATACATTTTCAGAATTAATTAATTCTACATTTTCTTCTGCTAATTTCGTACCATTAATAATTGGAACCGTATATCCATTTTCTAAGTTTTCCTTAAGGCGTGTATCCATTATCGTCTGCTCGAAATTATCCTTTACAATGATTGCATATGGTAAAACAGGATTGTATTTTACTAATTCAAACCTTGTTTCTTCAGGAAGTTCTGCCAGGTATTGTGCTCCTGAAACCGCTGTATTAGAATGATATCTTCTGATGTATTCAAGCACCTCTGATAAAGCAGCTGATTCATTAACCACTCTTCCAAGTTCGAGTGCCTTAAGTTGTCTGTCAATTTCTACAAGTTTCTTTTCAGCTTCTGACGATGCATTTAACATATTTTTATATGTCTTTTCTATTTTCTTAAGAAGTTCTTCTAATTCTTCGGCATCATATACCTGCTTTAATTTAGAAAGCTTCTCAGATGAATTTAATAGCTTATTATTATTCTCTTCGATTATGTTCTTTCTCTTCTCTAAATCATTTAACTTATAATCATTTTCTCGTAATTTAAGTCTAAGTGTTATGACTTCTCCTGATTTAGTCTCGCATTTGCTTTCTAATTCCTCTGCCTTGTCATTTATAGCGGCTAATTTATCCCTGTCAGCAGCACACATTTTATCCGCATCTGTTGGTAATAATAGTGAAGTCATATTCTTCTTATCAATGATTTCTTTATTAATCAGAGCCGATTTTCTATCATAATCTGCCACTTTATAATCTAATACCGCTAGCTTATTATCTAAATCTTTAATCTCTGTCTTGAGTGCAGCTATAAGTTCTGTTTCATTTTCATTTATGCTTTTCTCTTCATTTATCTTAGAAGTAAGTTCGTTAATTCTCTCATCATCAGACATTTTTCGGATAGCAGCTAACTCTTTAAGATTATCAAGCAGAGTCTTATTATCCTTAAGAATATTATTCATTACAAGTTTAAGTTTATCATATTCTTTTTTACACTGTATATATTCAAGGTAATAATTGCCACCCTCTAAGATATTTAATCTCTCTATAAATGCCTTGACTTCCTCATCTGTCTGCACAAGTTTTTCATTTTCTCTGCTTAACTCGGCCTCTAACTTCTCTAATTCTCCCATATCCACAAGCACTTTCGCTGTTTCAACTTTAGCCGACAGATTATTCTTCTCTGCTAACACATTTTTACGCTCGTTAAGTGCCGCTTCTAATTCTGACTTATTATTATTCTCTGATACTTCAAGAGAATTATATGCTTTCTTAATCTTTATAAATGCATTCTCAATACCAACATATAATTGTCTTATTGATGAAATTCTTCCTGCAAAACCATCGATAATCTCTATCTGTCTGTCGAAGTTATTTATCTCCTCTTTCTTATTAGATAATTCTAATAATTTATCCTTGATATTAAGAAGTGTTTCGGCAAGATTTCCGTCCTCTGAATCATTTGCATACTTATTCCTGAACGATTTCTCGATTATCTCCTCAATCAATAAATCTTCCACTACTTTTCTGGTGTTCTTGTAATTTGTCTCAAAATATGTTCTTACGTGTCCCTCTGTTTTATTAATTCCCCTGATAATCTCCCATTCACTTTCATATAAGCCATAGTCCGCTATGAATCTCTGATAATCACCTTTCCTTTCAAATATTTTGACTTCAAGATTGTAATCCTTACGCTGTAAATCTTTAAGATAATTCTTGAGTCCTGAATATGTAATTCTCTCACCATTCTGGGTAAGTGGGAAATTCTTTATATCATTGTCATTAAATTTTCTATAGAAAATGCAGTAATTAAAATATTCAATCGCAGTTCCGTTTCTGCTTCCATCTGCATTTTCTTCAAACTCTCCCTGCTCCTTTGCCTTTCTGGCACAAAAACCGGTAAGCATATATTTAAAACCATCTTTAATATGTACATCACTAAGACTCCATTCAATCATTGAATGGATGGTTGTACTTCCCTCATTTGTTCTGAATAATTTCTCTATAGGCTGTTTATCATCAAGAGTACAATTCGGTATTAAATTCTGCAAAAGTAATAGCATTAATACACTTTTTCCACCACCATTTGCCAAGTCGTAAATGGTATTTTTACATGAAAAACGCATCATAAAATCGTCATAAAACTGCGTTCCGAAATTGTACTTTACATTATTTACTCTGATTCTGTTAATGTGTGGCATAATTACTCCTTTTTTATTTTTTATTTCATTATCTCGTATAATCTTCCTTTATATTCTTCGAAATAATTACTTACAAGTGCTTTGAATCTCTTCTTAGGGTAGTATCTTTCATTATTTTCAATTAATAATTCCTGCTTTAATAAGAAGTTCAACGTCATTTTGACAAAACCAACCTTAGAACCTCTTGCTGCTCTTGCATTAGTTTCTTCATTTGCTACGATAGGCAAGTCTTCCCATACAAGTGCAATCGTCTTAAAGCTGTTCTCTTCGACTTCATTGAGTGATAAAACCGACAGATTATTTATCACCCCAGATAACGAACTGTCTACAGAGTTAATAATATCATCAACTTTAACATACTCATTGAAAGTTACATTTCTTGTATCATTATAAAACCAGGTTATTACATTATAAATAATAAAATAACATAAGAATAATTCCCTGTTCAGTTTAACACCTATCTCTTTCTTAAGCTCATCATTAGAATATCCAAATACCCTGTTATTCTCACCTGCAGATGCGAATATAGAGTTCTCATATTCATATAAAGACAGATTCATATTCTTGCAAATAGTATTTGTAATATCATAGACTTCGCTGTTATCCATATATTCATCATATAAAGAAGCCGTTTCCTTAGAATCCCTGCTGATTTCTTCACCTACTATCAGCTTCGACACTATTTCTAACGCCTTAGATAAATTCCTATTTTCCACTTTCTGCTCCATTCCGCAGGCATCTATGCCGGAGGAATCGCGAGCTAAATTCCGAATTTAGCTCTGCGATAAATACTAATTGCGATGCCTGCAACGCAATTAGTTGTGAGAAAAATAATCGCATCAGCATTATTTTTCTCACTGTGCTCCATTTCTGAAATGTACATTTACAATTTCATTTCCCATATTCTCAAGTATTTCATTATCCTCCAGGAAATCTATCCTGAAAGTCAGATATTTATATTTTGCGCCACCACTTTCTTCTGTTATGACTTTCTTCATAAAGCCCTCTAAGAATGTGTCTGGTTTCTCTATTACTTCACTCATATCATATAATGATTTCTGGCACAAATGTGTTACAAACGAATAATAGTCTCCATTCTTAAGTACATTTTTACCAAGTTTTTTAACGAGTTCTTCATTATATTGCATTAAATCAAACTCTTCATTTGCAATCAGCATATCGAATAAAATCATTAAGAATATTCTATGATTTTCAGATATTCTATCATCTTCTATTTCATCATCATATTTGAAATTCTCATCATACTTATTTTCATTAATCTTTTCGCCATCTTCCATTGCTTCCGTTCTCATATTTAACATATTATCAAGCAATGTAAGCGAAAATGTTTTCTTAACATTTAGCTTAAGCAATGGCTTTGTAAACAGATTAAGGTTGTCTGTATTATCACTTTTAATCATATCACTTAGCACTTTTCTAAAATCAAATGATGATTTTAATCTGTTGAACTTCGCCTGAACAACCATTTCATCAGCTTTTGCCTGCAATATGGTGCAGGCATTCAGAAGTTCACTGTGCTTGTTCATTGCCCTGTTTAATTCACTCTCTAAGTGATATATGTCCTCCATTGCCTCGTAGAATTTATTATCTTCCTCGCCTGCCCTTAATGCCTGCTCTATTAATTGTTTATTCTTATCGAATAGCTTCTGCTCTTCATCAAACCACTTTACGGTTGTCTTAATAAAGCTTTCGTATGCCTTGATTCCCTCGAATATATCATAGCTAAGTATTCCTAATATCTCATTTTTCTTAGAAATAAGCCGGCTTACCTCGTTATTTATTCGTGATACCACCTCTGTACCACCCTTAAAATTTCTTGTCGAAATCATCTTAGTAAGCAGGACTTGTGCTATGGTTATATTGCTCTCATCTTTTATCTCCTTGGTATCAAGATAGAATTCTATTGCATCAGAGGTTATATAATACACCACATTATCATCTACTATTTTGTTGTCAAGTATCTTCGTCCTTACTGTCTTACGCTGCTTAGATACCGGATCAAAATATTCATAAGAAAATGGTTTACCATCATTTTTTAATTTGTCAAATATATATGCAATCAGTTCCTTTTCTTCGTCTTCTTCTATCACAAGTTCAAAATCACGTTTCAATACATCTTGCATAAATGTCATATATTCGTTATATGTAACCATTTTCTCTCGAAAATTATTTTCTTCAATAAAAAAGCGCAATACTGCCATCACAATATATCCCATATCAAGTACAGCAAATTTTCCCTCTTTATATTGACTTAGAGAAATATCTGCTAATTTGAAAAATGGGTAATATTTTCTGATATTCAGCATACGCTCATTATGGTCGTAAACTATATCCCTGACTAATGTATATTCCTCGGACATGGTATATTCAACCTTTCTTATTCTTTAGGACATTTGTGTAACTGTTTAGTGTTACAATCCTGTATAGTTCCTTTACTGCAAGCAACTAATTCACCTTTGCAGAAGCAGAAACCATTATTATCTCTAATCTTTTTCTCTACTTCCTTTTGTTCTTCAAGTATACATTTTCTTACCTGTTTAACATTGCAATCCTGAACTCGTCCTTGACTACAATCAACTAATTCACCTTTATAAAAACAAAAGCTTTTTCCTGCCATATTTTCTCCATTCCATCAACGCAAAACGTCGAAAGCTATTCTACATATCTGTTCTTCCTTCTAACGCCTTAAGTAGTGTAACAGAATCTACATATTCTAAATCTCCACCTACCGGAACACCACTAGCTATTCTGGTGACCTTAATACCTGTTGGCTTGATTAATTTGCTGATATATACTGCGGTTGTCTCTCCCTCTAGACTAGAGTTTGTAGCTATAATAACCTCGTCTATATCACCTCTTAACCTTTCCATCAATTCTTTTAACTTAATATCATTGGGTCCGATTCCAAGCATTGGAGATATGGCACCATGAAGTACATGATATACTCCATTATACTGTCCTGTTTTCTCATATGCCGCTAAATCCCTGGTATTCTCTACAACCATAATTGTCTTATGATCTCGTTTCTGACTCTTGCATATAGGGCATAGTTCATCATCAGTAAGTGTGTAACATTCTTTACAATATCTTACATTGTTCTTAGCCGAGGTTATCGCATCAGTTAATGCCTTAACCTGTTCCTGTGGCATATTGATTATATGAAAAGCAAGACGTCCGGCGGATTTTGCACCTATCCCCGGAAGTCTCGAAAATTCTTCTATTAACTTAGATATATGACTACTGTAATAATCCATCTTTAGTCCCCATTCCTACACATTAATTGTGTATTAGGTTTTATTTAATTTTGATTAGGATATCATTCAGTTCTTAGAATGGAAAGCCTCCGCCTAATCCACCAAGTCCACCTGTAATCTTAGCCATAGACTGTTGTGATAATTCTTCCATCTTTCTAAGTGCTTCATTTGTAGCTGCTACGATTAAATCTTCTAACATCTCGATGTCATCAGGATCAACAACCTCTTCTGCTAACTTAACCTTAACAACTTCTTTCTTACCTGAAACAGTGACTTCTACAGCACCACCTCCGGCAGTTGCAGTAACTTCTTTCTCTTCTAATTCCTTAGTTGTTTCTTCCATCTGTCTCTGCATTTTCTGTGCCTGTTTCATAAGATTGTTCATATTTCCCGGCATTCCTCCTGGAAAGCCTCCACCTCTTTTTGCCATGACTTAAAAGTCCTCCTCTTCTTCATTTTCGCCATTTTCTACATTTTCTTCTAAAATTGATATTGTTTGGCTCAAAGCTGTAATTTTTTCGTTTGTTACAGCAAATAATATTGATGGAAAGATTATTATTTTCGTCTCTGGATCTTCAAATTTTCCATCAACTTTTTGAATAATATTAAATTTTGCCAGATTAGATAGTGCCGTCTTTATATCCATATCCGAAGGTTTTTTATTAAATGCCCCCACGTCTATCAAAGTTTTTATAATGTCAGATACACTAACAATGGTATCAGTATTTAACTTTACACTTTCTCTATCCTCATCAAATTTCAGTCTTAATCCATATAAGAATATTGTTGTATTTTTATCTTATAGTTCTTTTATAATATATGTTTATGTTTTTGTCAAGTATATTTATTAATATAATTAATTTTTATACTAACCGTTCAAAATTGCTATCATATTAGGTATTTAAATCACTTTTTATTGCTCTTTTACTCCCTTAATATTATTGCAATTTTTATTTTACCATAGCTTTTGTCTTTTCAAATTCTTCAATCATTTTTGGTACCGCTTTATTTTGTACAAATTTTTCTGCTTGAATAATTGTATATTCAAATAATAATTCGTCACTACTTCCATGAGCTTTTACTACTGGTTTTTTTACCCCTAAAAATAATGCTCCACCATAAGATTTATAATCCATTGCTTTTGACATACTTTTTATTGGCTTTTTGGCTACTAAATATTGTAATTTTGTACATAAATTTTTTGTAAAACTCTCTGTTAGTGTTCTTTTTACAAATTTTCCTAATCCTTCAGCTGTTTTTAGAAAAACATTTCCTGTAAATCCATCTGTTACAATTGCATCTACTTTACCTGAAAATGCATCTCTACCTTCTACATTTCCTATAAAGTTTATATCTAATTCTTCTGATTTTTCTTTTAGTAATTTATAGCTTTCTTTAACTAATTCATTTCCTTTAGTTTCTTCTGTCCCTATATTTAATAAACCTATTGCTGGCTTTTCTATTCCAAATGTATTTTTTAAGTATATTGTAGACATTTGAGCAAATTGCAATAAGTTAATAGGCTTACAATTTGTATTAGAACCGCAATCCATCAAAACCAATCTCTTATGATATGATGGAAGAATTCCAGCAAGTGCAGGTCTATCAACACCTTTAATTCTGCCAACTAATAAAGTAGCTCCTGTAAGAAGTGCACCAGAGTTACCAGCTGAAATAAACACGTCACCTTTTCCTTCTTTTAAAAGATTGAAACCAACAACCATAGAAGAATCTTTCTTGTGTTTAATCGCAAGTGTAGGAGTATCTTCCATTTCAATTGTTTCAGTAGCATTATAAATTTTTAGTCTTGGAGAAATTTCCTCGGCTGTTTTATTATAAAATTCTTTCAATTTTGCTTTAATTACTTCTTCTTTTCCAATAAGCCATAGTTCAGCCTTAATTTGATTTATTGCTGCAACAGCTCCTTTAATATTAGCATCAGGGGCATTATCTCCACCCATTGCATCTAAAAGTATAATCATAGTTATTCTCCTTTTGCATAGCATAGAATAAACACAGTAATTCTATATAAAACGTTTGACTTTCTATAAAAATATGTGTACTATATAGATAGAAAATGAGAACATAAATAAGTGTGTAATCACATAAAGTTATTTAGCAACACATTTCCACTTGTTGAGGCATAATGTGTTGTTTTTTAGTTTATATCTCATTTTTATCAATATCTAATATACACTATATTAACAATTAATTCAAGTTAACAAAGTAAAGTTTTAAAAATATTCAGTAAATTATGAAAAATATGTACAAAGTTGTATGTTATATGTAAATGCAACTAATCGTAGCATGAATGTAAAGCCTAATTGCTTGTTTAAATTATAAAAAAATATATAATTACCGTATAATAAATTTAAGGAGGAAAAAATGAAATTTAACGAAAATTTAAAATTCTTAAGAAAAAAAGAGGGATTAACGCAAGAAGAACTTGCAGAAAAATTAAATTACATTGCGGAGGAAGAATAATGACAGGAAAAGTAATTGTGATGGATCACCCCTTGATCACACATAAGATCAATTATGTAAGACAGGAAAACGTAGGAACAAAAGAATTTCGTGAGGTGATCGGGGAAATTGCACAGTTGATGTGCTACGAGGCGACGAGAGATCTGAAAATGAGTGATGTTCAGATCAAAACACCTCTTATGGAGATGACAGGGAAAATGCTTTCAGGCAAAAAACTGGCTATCGTACCGATCCTTCGTGCGGGAATCGGAATGGTAGACGGAATGTTATCTCTGATTCCGGCGGCGAAGGTCGGACATATCGGTCTTTACAGAGATCCGGAGACATTAGAACCGGTAGAATATTATTGTAAACTTCCGGCAGATTGTGAAGAGAGAGAAGTGTTTGTAGTTGATCCTATGCTGGCTACGGGAGGTTCCAGTGTGGCGGCGATCAGAATGCTGAAAGAAAAAGGCGTAAAACATATCCGTTTCCTTTGTATCCTTGCAGCGCCGGAAGGAGTTAAGAAGATGCAGGAAGCGCATCCGGATGTAGACATTTATATAGGGGCGCTTGATGAGAAGCTCAATGATCATGGCTATATTGTTCCGGGACTTGGCGATGCAGGAGACCGTATCTTCGGCACAATGTAAGAACAACGTGATTTGTTACTGTTCACTCCGT
>OLWB01003131.1_pt1 | contig 12209 bp, 13 predicted proteins | sample 1673331 | NCBI WGS metagenome assembly OLWB01 (sample SAMEA3178943, study PRJEB25190) | human gut metagenome | biome: human gut; feature: human-associated habitat; material: faeces | place: Austria | collected 2013 | reverse complement strand
AAAACGTTACATTTAAGGGCATTTTAGAAGATATATTAGCAGGTGTTGAAGCCGGAGATTATATGTATACTACTATGGAATACTATTCAGATATATTTCCATATATATATATAAATTTGGTTAAAGTTGGAGAGCTATCAGGTTCGCTTGACGAATCTTTAAGACAGGCGGTAGAATACTTAGACTCAGCTGATGAGTTAAATAAGAAATTAAAGAAAATATTGGTTCCAAATATTATGCAATTTGTAGTGTTAATTGTATTATTGTTTTTCGGAAGTATGTATGTAGTACCTATTATTCAAGATGTATTTGATCAGGTAGGAACTAAAGCGACACTTCCATGGTATACTATAATGTTCTCAAATTTCTTAAATAAAGCACAACAGTACTGGTTAATACCAACTCTAGTAGTTGCTGTATTAGTAGGATTATTCTTTTTATGGAAAAGTACTCCTAGAGGAAGATATAGATGGGATTATTTTAAATATAGAATGCCAATTTTCGGGGAACTGATTTTTGCGATTGATTTTTCAAGATTATCAAAAGCAATGATGTTAAACTTAAAAAATGGTATGAGAATACAAGAAGCTTTGGAAGTTGGTAAAAACGTAGTAAAAAATTTGGTAATGCTTTCTATAATCGAAACAGCGATAAACAACATTATTATAGGTGATTCTTGGGTAGAACCATTTGAGAAATCTGGATTAGCAAAACCAATGATTACAGAGATGCTAAAAATAGGTATGCAAACAGATTTGCCAGCAATGATGGATAAGTTAGTTGAATATATGGATATGGATATAGACCAAATCATGGAAAAGATAGTAAAGATATTACCACAAATTTTATATGCAGTAATTGGTGTACTAATTATATTTATAACATTAGTTGTACTAGTTCCTTGTATTGAGGTTTATATGGGTAACTTCCTATTTGAAGCAGTTGATGTATAAGATAGATGTAAAAAGGAGCAGGAAGCTGTTCCTTTTTATGTATTAATTAATTAAAAATATAAAACAAAGGTGAAAAAATGAGAATTGGTATAGATATAGGTGGAAGTCATATTTCAAGTGGAATAATTGAAAAAAATGGAGAACTTTTAGCAAAAGAGACAATGGATGTAAATATTTCAAATATAAGTGATGAAGAAAGAATTAAAAAATTAATTTTTAATATAATAAAAAATGAGATAGATACATTACTAGATAAAAATGATTATTCAGCTTCAGATATTTTAAAAATAGGGGTAGCTGTTCCGCGGTAGTCCTAAGAATGGGAAGATAAGAAATTTAGTAAACTTACATATAAAAGAATATGCTTTAGCAAGGGAACTAGAGTTATTATATAAAACTGAAGTTAATTTACAAAATGACGGAAAGTGTGCAGGATTAGCAGAAAAAGAGTACGGGGCATTAAAAAAATATAATGATTGCATATTTTTAGGCATTGGAACAGGAGTAGGTTCAGCTGTATTTATAAATGGAGATATGCTAAAGCCAATCCAAAATCCAGGATTTGAATTAGGACATATGGTAATAGATAAAAACGGAGTAAAATGTAATTGCGGAAAAAATGGATGCTATGAAACTTTTGCATCAATGAAAAGGTTTAAAGCAAGAGCGATTGAAGAATTAGGATTAGATAAGAATTTGCTAGGAGAAGAAGTACAAAAATATATAAGGGAAAATATAAATAAAGAAAAAGTAAACAAATTTGTTAATGAATATTTAAATAATGTAAGTATAGGACTCGCAAATCTTATTACTATATTTGAACCAGAAGCAATTTGCTTTGGTGGAAGTTTTTCTTATTATACAGATATATTTATTCCGATTTTAGAAGAAAAAATTAAAAATAATTTATTTAATAAAGATACTAAAGTAAAACTAGTGAGGGCAAAATTAAAAAATGATGCTGGTATGATAGGAGCTAGCTTATTATAGCTTAAAAAATTTAAAAGAAGAAACATATTTTTTATTTTGGTAATGATGTGATATATGTTAGAGATATGTTACATCAAGCTAAAATATATGTTTCTTTTTTTATAATATAAATTATTCGTTATTAGTGTCAGTATTTTCTGGAATTATAATGTTATCCTTTTTTTGTTGCTCTGGTTTTTCAAATGTTAAGCTATCTTTAACATCAGAAATTTGTAAATCTTTTGAAGAGCCTTGAATAATTTCTATTTTTTTTTCTCTTTGCTCATTATTTTCTTCGATCATTATAGTTAACCTCCACTTAGATTATTTCTTATGTTTTTAATATACTATAATATGTAAAAAATGACAAGAGAAAAAAGTAAAATTTATATTTTATTGTATGAAATTATAGAAACAATGAAAAAAGCTTAGGTAAGTTAAAGTAAGGATATTTCTTGACCATAGGTATTATAGCGTGATATAATATGCATATAATAAAAATGAGGAACTAGAAAATGGAAGAAGAAAAGTTAAAAGGAGTAATAGAAGCTATTTTATTTTCAGCTGGCAGAGTTGTGAAAATTAAAGAATTAATGGCAATATTAGAAGTTAATTCCGAAGAAATAATAAAAGCAGTAGGAATACTTAAAGAAGAATATAATAGTTTAGGAAGAGGTTTAGAAATAATTAGGGTAGAAGATGGATATCAGCTTTCATCTAAAAGGGAGTATTATGAATACTTATATGAACTTGCTGGAAAACAAGAAAAACCGACTTTATCACAAGCAACACTGGAAGTACTAAGTATTATTGCATATAATATGAGGGCAACTAAGCAAGATGTAGATTCAATAAGGGGTGTTGATTCAGCAGCATCACTATATAGACTATTAGAATATAATTTAATTGAGCAAGCTGGAAAAGCGGACTTGCCAGGTAAACCAATGACATATAAAGTAACAGAAAACTTCTTGAAAGTGTTTGGGTTAAACTCAATTAAAGACTTACCGGGGCTACCAAAATATAAGTTAGACAGTAATAGACAAATAGTAATAGATGATTTAGAAGAGGAAAAGGAAGATGGCGTAGAAGAATTAGCTAAAGAAGAGAAGGAAAGCCCGAGTATAAGTGATAAAAAAAGCTAATATATTAATAGAAAGGAGAATTGTATAGATTTTATACAATATAAATAATATGAGATTATCAAAAGCAGGAATAGGAACAATAAGAGTAAATAATTTAGATGAAATGTATCCAGCACAGGATATGTTATTACAATCAGGACAATTAGTTCAATATGGAACTGGAATATTTGGATATAATAATATTCCAATGTTAATAAGAAGAAATATAGAAAGAGTTATAGAAGAATGTCTAAATGAAGTAGGTTGCATAGAAATTCAATTACCAACACTTCAGCCATCAGAAATATGGAAAAAGTCTGGTAGATTTAAAAATTACGTAGAAGACGGAACAATGATGGTTATAGAATCGGATAGAGGAACATTGTGCTTAGCTCCAACAGCAGAAGAAGCATGTATAGAATTTATGGGGGAAAAATTAAAATCATATAAACACATGCCAGCAACAGTATATCAAATTGGAGAAAAGTATAGAAATGAAATAAGAACAAGAGGTTTTTTGCTTAGAGGAAGAAGCTTTTTAATGATGGATGCATATAGTTTTGATACTGATTTAGAAGGATTGCAAAAATCATATGATAATGTAAAACGTGCTTATTTAGAAATTGCCAAGAGATTAGGAATAGAAATAATTCCAGTAATTGCAGATAATGGTGCAATGGGAGGAAAAAAGAGCGAAGAGTTTATGATGATATCAAGTATAGGAGAAGATACTGTACTATATGACGAGAAAACTAAAATAGCGCTTAATACAGAAGTATTAGAAAAAGAAAATTATAAAGAATACTTAAAAGAAGAATATGGAATAGAAGATATTTCTAATCTAAAAGAAGTTAGAGCAATAGAAATAGGTCATATCTTCCAATTAGGGACAAAATATTCAGATTCAATGAATATTGGATTTATAGATAAAGATGGAAAACATAAACCATACTTTATGGGATGCTATGGGATAGGTGTTAGCAGACTACTTGCAGCTATTTATGAAAATTCAGTATTAAGAGATGAAAATGGAAAAGTAACAGGAATGGCTTTAAACGAAAAAATTGCGCCATATAAAGTACAAATAATACCAAAAATAGAAAATGATAAGAAAAAAGAAGAAGCATTTGAATTATATGAAAAGTTATCTGGAAAGGCAATTTTAGATGATAGAGAAAATGTTTCATTAGGTGCTAAAATAAAAGACTGTAAGATATTTGGAACACCATATATGGCAATTTTAGGAGATAAGGTAGAAGATGGATTTGTAGAATTAGAAAATACAAAAACTGGAGAAAAAAAGGTTATTTCGAAAGAAGAATTATTAAAAATGTTTTAATAGAAAAAATAAATCTAGGATTTGCATTCCTAGATTTATTTTTTTGTTAAAAGCTGTATTATTTTTGGATAAATTTTTATAGCGTTTTTCTTCCAATTGTCTACAATAATTTGTGCCTGATCACGTGAATATGCATATGTTGTAATATCAAAAATAATTTCATTATCTTCAACTATTTTACATTTTACTTCATACTCATTTTCACTTTTAGGCATATATTCAGCAATTACAGACTGGTCATTTTCAAACATTTCCATGCTACTTTTTAAATTAGTATCAACTTTAAGTTTTATAATTCCAGGAAGAATATCTAAGGTTAAATCTAAAGTTTCTTTGCCAGCTTCAGTAAGGTTATATACATCTTGAGTTTCTTTTTTATAGCAAGCTACATATTTAGCTTCAATTAAATCTAACAAAAATTGCTGAAAATAGAAATAATTTAATTCAATAGCAGAAGTAACAATACTATAAAGTGCATCATTTGTAATTGGCTTACCAACAGAATCTAATATATATAAGATTAGAACTTTATTTTCTGCCAATGTTTCACTATCAGATGTAATTTTCACTTAAAAAATCTCCTTATAATTTTTTTATAGGGCAATTATATCATAAAAATAAGTAAAATACAATAATTTTTAATTTAAGCAAAGATATTGAGATAAATAGTAGATTAGAAATGCTCAAAAAAATATTAAGTTTTATAAAATATTATTGCATGGCAAATTTTTATATGATAATATAATGTAAAGACAAAGGAGAAGTAATGGAATATACAAAAATAGGAAAAGAGTTAGAGATATATGAATCAATAGACTATATTGGAAAAGGATTTCCAATAATCCTTCCAAATGGAGCGAAAATGATTAAAATCTTGAGAGAACTTGTAGAAGGCGAAGAAGAAAAAAGAGGATATCAAATAGTAAGAACTCCGAGTGCTTCAAGAGCAGAAATATACATGATAGAGGATAGATGGGAGTTAGAAAAGGACGAGATTTTTACTGTAAAAAGAGAAGAAGATGAAAATTCTATTGTCCTTAGACCATATGTTAGACCATTCCATTGTAGTATTTATAATATAAAAGATCACAGCTATAAAGAGCTTCCTATAAAATATAGTGAAACTTCAACTGTGTTTAGAGATGAACCAACAAACAAAATAAAAGGACTAACTTGTATGAGGCAGTATTTATTCTCAGATGCAAGTATATTTTTTACAAAAGAGCAACTTGAAAAAGTTATAAAAGAGTCGGTAGAATTAGAAAACATTTTTATGGAAAAGCTGGGTTTAGATGTAGAATATAGAATATCTAATTGGGATGAAAAGAAAAAAGAAGAATATATTGGCACGATTCGGTGAATGGAATATGTGTTTAAATGTAATGGAAAAGGTATTACAAGACAAGAAAATAGCTTATACTAAAAATGAAATGGCAAAAATGTATGGGCCAAGTATACAAGTTTTTTATAATAATAAACTTCTTGCAAAAATAGAAATAGACTTTGAAATTCCACACAGATTTGACTTAAAATATACATCAAAAGAAGGAAATGCAGAGTTTCCGATGTATATACATAGACAAGACTTAGGATGCTATGAAAGTATGTTAGCAATACTTATAGAGAGATATGGAGGAGATTTTCCAACTTGGATGGCACCTGTACAATGCATTATAATACCAGAATATGATGAATATATTGACTATTCAAATGAAATGAAGGAAAAATTAAGAGAAAGACGAGTTAGAGTAGAGACGGATTTTTCAGATAAAACAGTTGCAGAGAAAATTAAAAGAGCTAAAAAATTTAAAATTCCATATATAGCTCTTATAGGTAAAGAAGAATTTAATAACAATAAAGTATCAGTAATAAGAAGAGGAAAAGAAGAAATTAAGGAATATACAATAGAAGAAGTTATGGAGAGATTTGACAGAAGAGGATAAAGGAAGTGAGATACTTAAGTGAATGAAGAAGTTTTAAATTATATAGGATTAGATTTAAATAATATTGATGAAGAATTAAAAGTAAAAGAAAAAATTAGCTTTAGTTCATATAACAATGGAAAATTATATAAAGTATACAAGCATTTAAATGTGGACGAAATAGATATTTTTATTACCCCATTAGATAGAGTTTCGGATTTAAAAGAAAGATTGAAATCGGCAATTCCGCTAGAAGAATATTTAAATACAGATAATTATGATGTAAGAAAAATATTTTTAGAAACGTTAGAAAAGGCATCAACAGAAAAAATTAGAAAGCTAGAGGAATTGCAAGAAAAATTAAATGAAAATATTCCGTATTTTGTAAGCTATGATGAAAATTATTTATGGCAGATATATTATTCTGAAGAAAACAAAAAATATTTTATGCTATTTCCAGCAAATGAAGGAGAAACTTCAGTATTATTTTATATAATAAAAAAGAAGCTTGAAAAAAAGTCAAGTAAAATTTTCGTACCAATAAATAAAATGGGATATAGCGAAAAACTAATTTCGGCAAAAGAGTTAGGTGATATTGAAAATTATATTTGGCTTTTTACAAACGAGTGGCCAAATATATATGAAGTTGATGAAGAAAACATATATATAACAGGGAATACAAAAATAGAGAATGATTTTGAAAGCAAATATAGAATTATATTTAGAACTGGTGAAGATATTAAAAAATATTATATGTTCTTAAAAGTGCTATTTATAATAGAAACTGAGTCGAATTATAAGTATGAATTCAGTCCGTATATAAGCGAAAACGGAGAATTAGGAATTAAATATAAAAATGAGACAATAACAATTAAGAATTTAACTTCTTTTATAGATGAACAAACAAATTTACAAAAGGCAAGAATGGTAAATATAGAAAAAGAAATAGAAAAAAATGAAAAAATATTAGAAGAGCTAAAAGAGTATATAAAAAAACAATCAGATATTTACAAAATGCAAGAAAAGCAAATTGTAACATTCCTAGAATGTAAAAATAGTTTTTTTGGAAAAATCAGATTTTTTCTTAAAAACAAAAAAATTATCACGCCTAAGATTAATATAAAAATAGATGAAGAAAATGAAATAGAAGAGCCTAAACTTTCTAGTGAAGGTAGTTCGTATACTGTAAAAGAATTGATAAATAGTATTTTAGAAGTAGAGGAAATAGATAGTAAAAGTAGAAACATAAAAGCAGATATAAGAGCACTTAAACTGAAAAAAGAAAATTTAAATAGAAAAATTAAAAATGCTGAAGAATATATAAGAGAAATTGAAAAACATAAAAAAAGCATTTTTGAATTCTGGAAGTTTGCTAATAAAGACAAACTTATGGCACTAAATATTGGTGAAGAAACAGAAGAAAATGTTTCTAAGATAAAAGAACAATTTGATTTAGAACAGGATATGGAATATTTAGGAGAGAAAGCAGATTCTTTGCAACGAAGAAAATTATCAAATGAAGAAATTGATGCAGTTTTTTGCTCAAAATATTTATTAGAATTATACAATAGTGAAAAGGGAAATAACCTTATACAAGAAAAATTTGAAGAGCTTAAAAAGCTAAATATAGAAAAAGACGAAAATATATTAAAAAATTTATTAGCAGATTATTCTTCCTATAAAAGTATAAATAATAAAACTCATAGGGAAAGCTGCAAAAACATTTATAAAATACTAAAGATATCAGAAGAAACAACATTGGAAGAATTTAAGGACATTATAAAAAAATATAAAAAACTTTTTGATGAAGCATTTATAAAAATTAAAGCAGTTATAAATATGCCAGTATATGTAGAAAATGATGCGGTAGAAGGAGAATATGTATTAGCTAAAATAAATCCTAAAGATATTTCTAAAGAGCAAAAAGAAGAAAAAATATATAAAATAAATGTTATAGAAGATGAAACAAATATATTGTACTTTAGTAATATAATTTTATATGATAATTATAATAAAACTCTTCCAATCGGAATGAATATTGATAAAAATGTATTAATAAAAATGCCATCTAAAGAGAAAATGCAGATATCTAAAATACATATTTTAGATGAGCAAGATATGTTCACCTGTGTAGTAAAAGAAATAAATCTATATGAAATAAAATAGTATATAAAGTGTACTTTGTTAAAAAACTCTTTAATAAGGTACACTTTATTGTTATAATATTTTTATAAAATTATACAAATTAGTCCGCCACTGCCTTCATTTACAATACGTTCTAATGTTTCTTGTAACTTTTGCTGAGCGTCTTCTGGCATACGTTCTAGTTTATTTTGAAGTCCCTCATTTACAAGCTCATGAAGACTCTTTCCAAATATATTTGACTCCCATATTTTTTGAGGATCACTTTCAAATTCTTCAAGTAAATATTTCACTAATTCTTCAGATTGCTTTTCACTACCTACGATTGGAGATACTTCGGTTTCTACATTAGTCATAATCATATGTATGCTAGGAGCTTTAGCTTTTAGTTTTATACCAAATTTAGTTCCCTGTTTTACCATCTCAGGTTCATCTAAAATTAAATCTTGCATTGCTGGAGTTATAATTCCATACCCCTTAGCCTTAACTTCTTCTAGTGCAGGTGCTACTTTATCATATTCTGCCTTGATTTTTGCAAATTTATAGAAAGATGAAAATAAATCGAATTCATTTGCAACATTTTCGCCAGATATTTCAGTAAGAACCTTGTAAAATAAATTTTCTTTTAACTGAATAGATATGCTTATGCTACCAGTTCCAAGATTGATTTCATCTATATTAGTCTTAGCTATGATTTCAGTACTATTTAAGGAAGTTGCAGCAAAACTAGCTTGTTTTATAATGGAAATATCAGAAAAAGTATTTTTTATTTCTGTATTAAGTTCTTGCTTTAACCAATGAGAATTTTCTAAACCGTCAACCCATTTTGGATAAGATATATTAATTCTCTGAATAGGAAATTCATATAATACTTTACTAAAAATTTCATTAATATCATATAAAGATAAATTAGAACAATCAGTTGGTATTACAGGACAATTATATTTTTCTTCTAAGGAATTTGCTAAATCTTTTGAATAGTCTGAATATGGATCTATTGTATTTAGAACAACTACAAATGGCTTTTTTAAAGCTTTTAATTCTTTAACCACCCTTTCTTCAGCTAAAATATAATCGTCTCTAGCAATTCCAGAAAAACTACCATCAGTAGTTACCAATATTCCAATTGTAGAATGGTCTTCAATAACTTTTTTTGTACCTATTTCAGCAGCTTCACCGAAAGGAATTTCTTCAGAAGACCAAGGTGTTTTAACCATTCTAGGTAAGTCTTCTTCTAAATATCCAATTGCATTATTCACTAAATAACCAACACAATCAACCAATCTAGCTTTAAATTTAACATTACCATCCAATGTTATTTCAACAGCTTCATTTGGAACGAATTTTGGTTCAGTAGTCATTATGGTTCTTCCAGATGCACTCTGTGGCAACTCATCTAAAGCACGTTCTCGTTTGTAAGAGTTATCTATATTAGGAATAACAAGTAAGTCCATAAAATTTTTAATAAAAGTTGACTTACCAGTTCTAACAGGTCCAACAACACCTATATAAATATCTCCATCAGTTCTAGATGCTATATCTTGATATAATTTTAAATTCTCCTCCATGTATTATTTACCTCCTAAGTTTTAATAAAGTATATTAAAGTTTTTTTAACTTATGACTAAAGGATAAATATAGTACAGAAAAAATTATATTGCATAATATATACAAATGTGCTAGAATAGCTGTAATGCTAAAAATAGGAGGCGCAAAATGAAAGATTATAAAAAAATATTAAAAGAAAATAATCAAGAACATTTATTAAAATATATAGATATGGTAAATGAAGAACAACGAAAAAATCTTATTGAAGAAATTGGAAAAATAGATTTTGAGCAATTAAATGCATTGTATAATATTAGCAGTAGGGATAACGAAAAAGCAATAGAAAGTATAATTATTGAACATACAAAATTTTTAGATAAATACAAAATGGATGAGGAAGAACAAAAAAGATACATTAATGCAGGTAATAGAATAATAAAAAGTGGAGAATATGCAGTTGTAACTATGGCGGGAGGACAAGGAACAAGACTTGGACATGATGGACCAAAAGGAACTTTCAAGCTAAATGTAAAGCCAAAGCCAAAATATTTATTTGAAATTATTGTAGATGGACTAAAAGAAGCAAATGAAAAATATGGAATAACTCTTAATTGGTACATAATGACAAGTACTGAAAATAATGAAAAAACAGCTCAATTTTTTGAAGAACATAATTATTTTGAATATCCAAAAGAGAATATAAAATTTTTTAAACAAGAAAACTTGCCATTAGTTAGAGAAAATGGCAAGCTTATGGTTGACGAAAATATGAAAATAAAATATGCTGCAAATGGAAATGGTTCTATTTATAGAGCTATGAAAAATACAGGAATTTTAGAAGATATGAGAAAAAAAGGTATTAAGTGGATATTTATAGGTTCAGTTGACAATGTTTTACTTAATATGGTAGATCCAATGCTCGTAGGTTTAACCAGTGAACAAGGAAATCAAATTCGGTTCTAAATCAGTAGTAAAAAGAAGCCCAGATGAACCAGTAGGAGTATTTTGCAAAAAAAATAATAAGCCGGCAGTTATTGAATATACAGAACTTCCTAAAGAAATGGCAACAGAGACTGACGAAGATGGAGAACTTCTTTTTGGAGAATCACATATAATGTGTAATTTATATACATTAGAAGCATTGGAGCTAATTAGCAATAAAAACTTACCATATCATAGTGCACATAAAAAAGCATCATATATTGATGAAAATGGTAATTTCATAAAAGCCACAGAGCCTAATGCATATAAATATGAAGCATTTATATTTGATGGATTCGCATTTTTTGATGATATATCAATCTTGAGAGGAAGAAGGGATGAAGACTTCGCACCAGTAAAAAATAAAGAGGGAGAAGATAGTCCAGAAACAGCAATTGCTTTATATAATGCTAATTTAGAAAAGAAAAATAAAAAATAGGGGAAGGAAGATTTTATGGAGGAGTGCAAAATTATAAATTTATATAATTTAGAAGAAACAATTGCAAAAGAATTTTTAGAAAAATACACATATCCATGGGAAGCTTTAGAAGGTATTGGAGCGTACATTGCAGAATTAGGGAAAAGTTTACCTAAAGAAGAATATAATCAAATTGGGGAAAATGTGTGGATACATAAGAGCGCAAAAGTGTATAATTCTGCATATATTGGGGAAAACTGTATTATAGGTGAAGGAGCAGAAATTAGGCATTGCAGTTTTATTAGAAAAAATGCAATAATAGGGAAAAATGCAGTGGTAGGAAACTCAACCGAATTAAAAAATACAATTTTATTTAATAATTCACAAGTGCCACATTATAACTATATAGGAGACTCAATATTAGGATATAAGGCACATATGGGAGCTGGTTCTATAATATCAAACCTAAAATCAGATAAAACGCTTATCACAATAAAAAATGGAAAAGAAAAAATAGAAACAGGCATAAGAAAAATAGGAGCAATGCTTGGTGATAATGTAGAAGTAGGGTGTGGAAGTGTACTTAACCCAGGAACTATAATTGGTAAAAACACAAATATTTATCCACTATCATCAGTAAGAGGTGTAATTCCTAAAAACAGTATTTATAAAAATAAAAATGAGATCGTAAATAAAAAATAGATATATGCTAATAAAAGAATGAAGTATATTATAAAAAATGTAAATAAAAGTTTTTGAAATATGAGTTAAATAATCTGGGGAAAAAATAGAAAGAAAATTTTAAGAAAAATA
>OLWB01003129.1_pt1 | contig 12213 bp, 10 predicted proteins | sample 1673331 | NCBI WGS metagenome assembly OLWB01 (sample SAMEA3178943, study PRJEB25190) | human gut metagenome | biome: human gut; feature: human-associated habitat; material: faeces | place: Austria | collected 2013 | reverse complement strand
CGTAACCGTAATGATACTGTAAAACTCCGTCTTTGGTAACATCGGTAATATTACTGTGTGCATCATACTTTTTGTGTCAAAGGAGGCTCTTTCGAGCCTCCTTACCGCAAATGTTCTACCCTATTCCGACTGATACTTTGTCTGAATGTAACTTAAGATAGTTTTTAACAAATTATATTACTTTTTTTGACTTTTGATCTGTTTTTGAAACTTCATCCAAACCTATAAAGTACATACCTTTTCTTTTTGTTTTTTCAAGATGGATTTTTTCCGAATCAACAAGCAAACCCGTATAGGAATTATTTTCAGATTCGACAAAACAGAATATTCTAAATTTACCGAAAGTTACGGTTTTGTCAGCTTTATGTAAAGAATCGGAATACGCAAGAATATCAGTTTCACGATTTGGCACTGCTACAAAAAGAACCTGCTCACCTGTCTTTTTATCCCGCAATTTACAAGCTCTGATAAATTTGTATTCGTTTGGACAATGACTCTCAGAAAAATCAATATGCTCAAATACAGTATATTCAGCATTTCTGTTTATCATAGAAATTTTATTGCTTTTCTTTGTGTAAAGTGCAGGAGAAACTATATTAGTTTTTTCATCAACCATAAGAACAAACATACTGTTTGACAGATTAACAATCGTATCATACACAAAATGTTTAACTCTGTTATACCTCTTATTTGTGAAAGAAGTTTCAGAAATGACAGACTTAAAATACATATTGTCAAATATACATGAAACAATAATACAGATAAGTTGAATTATTAAAAATACAGCTAAAAGCAGAGGACTATGTCTGTAAACACCCAGACTTTTAACTAAGCCTCCAAAAATATTAAAAATCATTAAACCATAAACCTCACATTAAATTAAATAAAATTAATAGTATGTAGGATTTTTACATTGCCATGCATATTTCTTGCCTATTGGTCTGCCACAAGATCTACATTGTGTTTGTTTTTTAGGAAGGTTAGCCACCGGTTGCTTTTTTTGGGTCAAAGGAGGCTCTTTCGAGCCTCCTTTCAGCAAATGTTCTACCCAATATCAAAAATCAAGCGAACAACAACGTTATACAATATGTGCAAAATATCAAAAAAACTAATTTCAATTGCAGAAAAATAGATATTTTAAAATTCTTTCTTACAATTATTTCGACACCTCTATATTTTACAATCTGGCGATATTTTATTAAAGTTGCAAGCAGAAGGCATAAACTAAAAAGCACACAGAAAATAAAAATCCAAAAGCTAATTGCATAACTGTCGATAAAAACATACCTAATATATATAATTGATAAGACTCCTATACAGGAAAATATATAATTAGGAACGGTGTAACAAAAAATAGTTTTTTCAGTAAAATACTTTTCAAAAGGTGGAACGATTGAAATATTGGTTGCGTCATATGCTTCTCTAGAATCATACATTCGCTTTAAGCCTATAATGATTTGATATATTGCAAAAATAACTATTGAGTATATGTACTGTAACTCTTCACTTTCATAAAATTCGGCGACAGACAAATAAATATAATTTTGCAAATGCGAATCAGCCAGTATCCACAAAGACAATATTTGAGTTATACAATACCACAAGATTAAGCTCGTATAACACAACGGTCTTTTGCTTTGGTCATATTTTAACACATCATATTTTACAGTAAAAAATATGAGCAAAAAACTAATCAAGAGTAACAATATTGTTAAAACAATGCCAAACACATCTGTTGTTTTAATAGATTTATAGCATGGTAACATAAAGCTCAAAATACTAAAAATGTATAAATGAAAGCCACCAGTAATAATATTAACAACCATATTAACAACTGTAATCAAATAAGAAATCAAAAAAAGCAAAAGAGAAAGTAGATATACTTTCTTTTTTTTACACACCACACCACTTTCTTTCATTTTCACTACTCCATTTATTACTCCAATATGTCGATAAGGAAGTTGTTACTAAAGAAGCTACCACTGAACATACCAAACTTCCTCGCGTAATTTTAACACAATATTATATATTAGTCAAACTATTTTATTGCTATTTTATGCGTTAACTGATTATTTTGTATCTATATTCCGTTTTATCCTTACAATTTCATGTAAAGAGGGCATAAAAATACCGACAAATATTAGCATAGAACACCATTACTTGTCGGTAATAATTTTAATATCACATTCCTTGTTCAAAAACATAGAGGTACAAATCTTCAAGGGTTGGGTTTGCAATTGTTATTTTATGATTTTCAGGGGGATTATCTGTGACTAATCTTACTACTATTTTATCATCATTATGATAGAGATTTGACACACGGTAATTATCTTGAAAATATTTAAGTTCTTCCTTATTAATTTCGACTTCAAATACCTTATTTTCAATTTCTTTTGTAAGGTTGGCACAGGTATCATGCGACACAAGCTGACCGCTTTTGAGTAATATAATCTCCTTTGCAATAAACTCAATGTCCGACACAACGTGGGTTGAAATCAATACTATTTTATCCTCCGCAATTTCGCTTATAAAGTTGCGGATTCTTATCCTCTCTTTCGGGTCAAGCCCTGCTGTCGGCTCGTCGAGAATTAAGATTTCGGGATCATTTAAAAGGGCTTGTGCAATTAAGGCTCTCTGCTTCATACCACCGGAGAACGAGCCCAATTTTTTATGTGCCGACTCTTTAAGATTGACGGTTTCAAGAAGTGAGGCAATTTTTTGTTTTGCCTCTTTCTTTTTCAGACCTTTTAAAGCCGCCATATACCACAAAAATCGGTTGAGCGTAAAGTCATCGTACAAGCCCTGTTGCTGTGGCATGTAGCCGAGAACTGTTCTGTAGTCTTTGCCGAGTTTTTTAATTTCCTCGCCGTCATAGAGAACTTCTCCGCTGTCGGCGTTCAGGTTGTCGGTGATGATATTCATAAGGGTGCTTTTGCCTGCGCCGTTTGGTCCGAGCAAGCCATAAACGCCCGGCGTTAAGGTCACACTGAAATCATCAAGTGCCTTAACTACACCTTTTTTATATGTTTTACATAAATTTTTTATTTCAAGCCTCATTTTTACACCTTCTCATAGCTTTAAATTCAATATTAGAAAAGTTAAATGCAATTATAGTTAAACAAATCATCAGCAGGAATACGCATAATACTATCAAACTCGGGACAAGCCACATCCAACTGCCTTTTTGAAAGCTTGTGTATAATCTTATATCGGTCAAATTCATACATAACAGGCACGGAAATAATACTATCACTGCCCCGACAATCATAGACAATATATTATTCTTTAATACTTGAGAAAGCATAGCAACCGCCGTCATAACCGAGACAGCCTCCGCTATATGCACTGCCGCCGTAATAAAAATCATACTGTTTACGGAAATTGTACTGCCAATATTTGCAAAGTCCTGCATAAATACAACAGGAGTGTTTAACGACTCTGTTCCAAAGGTTTTTATAAAATTTATATAATAAGGCAAATAAATTAAAGTATATGATATAAGCGTGGTAAGCGAAAGTGTCATTACTTTTGAAAGTACAAGCCTCAGCTTGCCCTTTTTTGTGCAGCGAATTAGATCAATCATATGCTTTTTATGCTCATATGCAAATATATCGGACGATATAAATATTATTACTGCCATAAGCAAGGTAAAATACTGCCATTCTCTTGACGGATTTTGGGCAAGTCTTTTATAAACAATATAGTTAATGAATATGGGAGTAATATGATAACGCTCTCCGACCTCTTTTATGTACGAGGCTTGATTTGAAATCTCCTCAAAGGCGGCGCCCTTGGTTTTCAAAATCGAATCTATAGCCGTTATCCTTATTTCTTTTTCTTCAGCCGATAAGGACATATCAGTTGAAATGGTGTTAAGCTCTTCATTCAGTCCGTCAAAATAATCCTGCTGTCGCCGCAAATAATCTTCTTTTTCCTGCGTAAGCTCGCCCTCAAGCTTATCAATATACGCGCTGTATGCGCTTTCCTGAGCCGAACTGTATACAACCGAAATATCATCAGTAGCATTACCGTAGGCGACAAAAACAAGCAGAATAATCGCTATTATTGCCATTGAGCCTTTGTAGTGCTTAAAACATTCGCCTTTGAATATTGAAACGCCGCCTTGAATTTTATAAAACCTTCGTCTGAATTTTTCAAGCATTGGCGTAAATATATTGTTTGTCGTTATTTGCGCGGATTTTACAAAAGACATGCAAATTACCGTTACGGAAGCAATAGCAATCAATATCATAGCTATAACGTAAATCAGGGTAATATTTACAGTATGTGAAAAAATATTGATATTAAGATAATTTCCGAAAATATTATTTCCGCTTAAAAAGTATAAAAAGTTTATATACTTAAGCTGATTTAGGGGAGAGTTGCTTCCTATTGCAAGATAAAGAACTCCTTCAATGAAAACCCAAAATGCGGTAACGACAAAAACCATTCCCGTATTTTTTACTAAAACAAATATAAGCGCGATAAAAAGGGCAAGCACGCACATCGTGATTATTTTTGATAAACCCCACAAAACAAGATATTGCCAAATTTGCAGCTTTAAATTACAATTCATAAAAAGCTCGCAGGACTGAATATTCCTTGTCATATCGCCGAAGCCGCTGTACAATCCGCAGAGTGCAATATTTGAAGAATAATATACTGCGCATATTAAAATCGTAAAAAAGATAAGGACGAATAATTTTGAAATAATAAGCGGCATACGTCCGTATTTTGCGGTTCTGATAAGCCCGTATAATTCCTTGTCCCTTTCCAATGTAAAAATATAGATGCACATTAAAAATACAAGCGCAAATACGAGCAAATCGGTCAGAACAAATGTTGTTGAATTTTCTACGGCAAAATTGTTTCCGATTTTAAGCTTTGTATTATTAACATCTTTAAAATCCTCGGCGGTTTTTAATATGTTGTTGTATGAAAACGAACCTTCTTCCGCAAAAACCGAGAACTTTGTCTGCATCTGCGCGCGCTCATCCATATCGCCTATAAAAGAGCTATAATCAACTAAAGACTTGCATTGATTTACCAAATTTGAAAGATAGGTTTGTTTATCAAGAAGCTCTTGTTTTGTATAATGTAACGCCCGCGCCTTTTTGTATTCCTCCGGGTTCTCCGCCTTATATTGTTCGGTAATTCGCCCAAGATTTTTTAGATCATCGCCGTTGCTGTTATCTGCCGTTCTGTCAAATTGAAGAGCGATTTCAACTGTTTTTAATTCGCTTTCAAGTTGTCGTTGTGCTTCAGTCGGCACATAATCTGAATATTTAGATATTATATTCTCATAATCAGATAAATTAGTATGTACTGTTTTTACTTCAAGATTATTTGATTGAGTGTAAACCAAGAATGTTGAATTTGCAGTAAAAAACAAAACAAGGCATATTAAAAGCAGTTTTTTGCTGAACAGTTTGTAAATCTCGAACATAATCAATTTCATATTATTACGACCTTAATTAAATGAGTAGATTTCTCCGCCAAAATCAGTGCTGTTAATTGGCGAAATAGGTTCATTTCTTATAATAGAAACTAACATATCTTTAATTTCTACGGGAATTTTATCAACAGATACAAAAGCTACATATTGACCATTTACAAAAGAAAGAGGATTTTCTTTAACGAATTTTTCGGCATTTGCTGCGGTTTTAAATTTCAATATTTGAAAATTTGCAGTATAATTACCTCCGTCACCCGCCCAAGATAAAGTTACTGAAAAGCCGCTATTGACTTCATCAGAAAGCGTTTTGTCATATGATGTTGAAATCTTATACAACTTATTTTGTGTATTTTCAAAAATATTTTTCAATTCATTATCATTAGTATCAATTTTTTCATTCTCATCTACTTGGCTTAATGCGTTATTATTTTCACCCTCGACATTCACTGAACTTAATAATGTTTTATATTCCACTGTTTGTCCTGACAAAGATTCTGTTTTTGACTTATCAACAAAATAAATCTCGCAATTCATATTATCCACCTGTTTAACAAATATGAAGCAATCTGAATCCTGGGGAATGTTTAACACTGAACATTCAAAAGGTATTAAAAACGAACTTTTTTCATTAAATGAAGCGTCAAGAGACTTAACATTATCTCCGTCACTTTCAGTTGCTGCGTTTTCATCTGTATCTTCACTAAAGTTCTGTAAATACAGCTGTGATTCATTTGCAAACAAATTATCGCCGTAATTCATTTCCGTTAAAAGTTTGGGATTGCTTCCGTCGAGTTCACTTGTAAAATATTTAAACTTACCGTTAGTATCCGAATTATCAATGAGATATGTTAGCTGTCCATTATAGAAAAACGGCGAGCAAACATCACCTTCATCATTTCTAATTTGGTTTATTTTTATCGTATTGATATTAATCAAATAAAATTCCTGATACGTAGAAACTGTTACCTTTCCGCTTTCTTCCTGCTTTTTAATTTCATCTTCTGAAATAGGAAGAACCGGCACATAAATATAGTCATCATATGCGGTAAATTGGAAAGTACCTCTAAGATTATCACTGTAATTTTTGCTGTTAAAGATTTCCTCCGGCTTAGATTTAATGTTATTTATTTTATATCTTTTTATCGAAAAGCTGTCATAAACTGAGGACGAATCAATATCATCGGCAAACTTATCCTGTGAGAAATAAAAATAACCTTTATGAATCAACCAATGCGAAATGCCGTCTTTAAATTCAATCAGTTTTTCCCTTGTTGATCCATCGGGTGTAACTTTGTACAATATATTTCCGAGAAAATTACCCATAGCATCTTCATCTTTTACAACAATATATAAATTACCGTCATAATATTGCACAACATTAGCTGATTCTCCTGATGCATTTACAAATAAATTAAAGTATGCATTACAATCAACACTGTTATGCGAACAATTAGGCTTGTTACATAGCGGTGTTGCCGCCTGTGATTTACGGTCAATATAGTAAAGGTAATTATTAGGCAAAAACACATAGTACCCTTTTTCTGATTTTGTCACAGGAAAATTTATTCCGTTCAAGTTACTGTAATAATATTGAAAATTTGTTGTGTAGTCAAATGATAATTTATCATCTGAAGTTTTGCTTGCATCATTACATGCAGACATCAACATCATAGTCGGCAACAATAAAGCAATTAGTAACGCACTTAATAATTTTTTCATTTTAAAAATTTTCCTTAGTTTAGGATTTTTACTTTTTATCTTATTTATTCGGTTAATCATACTTATATTCTCCAATACTATAATTTTAAATTCACTTTATTTTTTAGTTTTAATTCTATAGTCTAACAAAAAGTAACATATAACAAAATTCCAGCTAATCAAAAATATTATTGTCAGCCACAGTGACGTTGTAAATGTTCTTGAGAACAGATTTACAAGCATTTGATTTCCTGTTAGGCTTTGTGAGTTTAGTGTTTGTGCATTATCGACAAGCACATTCAGGTAATTTGAAATGTCGAAAATGTTATCATTCGGTATATATTTTGAGGGGATAAAAATGCTGAAATCACAAATATTAAACACAATCAAAAGCACGGCAGGTATTCCTGCAAAAACAAGCACAAGTGCAACATATTTTAGCGGAATATTTTTTAGCGATTTTAGAAAGTAGTTTAATTTGAGATTTTCTTTTATCTCCTCAAAAAATTTTCTACTGAACCTATACCACAACTTCAATGAAATAATGCTAAATCCGATAAATATTGCAAGGTATAAAATATGTTCAAATGACGAGAGCGTTTGATTTTTCTCATTTAGATTAACCGAATAATACTGCGGCAAATCCATTTGCTCAACAATTGCTCCCGTATATACCGAGTTATCGTAAACAATCATATCAACCGTTCTGTCACCATAATTTTCGGATGTTGTATATGGAACATACACTCTCTGTTTGTCATCAGCAGAAAACTTATTTATTAAACTTTCGTTTTCGCATATCACACCGCAAATTGTATATTGATTTCCGTCAATGCAAATCTTTTTACCGACTGCATCTGTTGTAAAAAACAGTTTGAGAGCAAGAGAACTTCCAATTATTGCAACCTTATCTCTGTTATCTATGTTTTGGGACGAAATATTTTCGCCGTTAATTTCGGTCTTATAATCCGAAAACCAGTTTTCATTCACAAGTACCGTAGTTACGGTTTCTTCCTTAACTTTTGTTTCTTTACCCTCGGAACAAAAAGCTATGCCTTTGTCAGTAATCCGTTCAAACAGCTTTTCAAGTTCAGAAACCGTTTTTGGAGCAGTTTCGGAATTTTTATCATAAGTTAATTGAGTAACATCAGGTAATTGCCCTTTTGCATTTTCAATAATTATAATATTCGCAATAAAAACGCCCACAGTCAGCAACAGCAGTAACAGAAACGAAACAATTTTTCTTTTGCTCACACTGTTTCCTCCTCAATATAAACACTTGAACCGTTTTCTATACTCTTGGTTGTTTTATATACAACTTGACTGTCGCCAAAAAGTGAGTCCGATGTCACCTCGCAATACAGCTCGTCACTGTTACATATATCCACCGAAACCTCTTCAACTGTTGCATCACCGTTTTCGGTTTTATTTATAACAAATACTATTCCCGTATTGCCTGCCCCATCCACCGATGAAACAGGCAAAAGATAATGTGTTTTCATATCATTTGAACCTGCGGTATCGTCAATTACACCTGTTTGAACCGAAACCACTTTGACCTTTGGAAGAAGCATATTATTGATTGTTTTTGAAAAATATGTAAGTAATGCAATCACAATAAAAAATACAATTGAAAATTTCAACACTACGCTCTTTAGCTTATCTTTTTTCATAAAAGCCTCTCTCCTATCCCTTATCAGTTCCGACAAACGGCGAATCAATATCCCTGTGTCCGTAAAGATAAATAAGCAATGCAGGAATCATAAATATAACTCCGCAGGCAAATATTATGCCGTAATCCGAACTTCCGACATCAGTAAGCGTTACGGAAAGCGGATACATACCCTCATTATCAAAATAAATCAGCGGTTGTTCAACTACATTCCAATTATCAATAAAGCAGAGCAACGCAAGTGTTATGAGTCCGCCCTTAATCTGCGGAAGAATAATATTAGTAAATATCTTCAAATATGACGCACCGTCAACTCTTGCCGCCTCAATTGCGGAATCGGGAATGTATTTTATACTTTGCCTCAAAAGACAAATTCCGAATGCAGAAAAAGTTCCGGGTAAAATTACCGCAAGAAAATTATTCAGCAAATTCATATTTTCAAGAATCATATAATCAGGAACAAGTGTTACCTGCAACGGCAGAATGAGCAAAATTATGTATATGAAAAACAGCTTGTCCCTGAACGGGAATTTCAATTTTGCAAAAGCAAAAGCCGCCGATGATGATACTGCAACCTGACCGATTACTGTCGGAAAAGTACAAATAACCGAATTCCAGAACTTCAACAAATATTCGGGTTTTCTGAAAAGAGTCTGATAAAACTGCTCCAAAGTTGCCATATTCGGAATCATATTGAGTTCTTTATATTTTCCGTCAGAAAAATTGAGCATCTCGCTTACCTGTGAACCTGTCATAAATGAACAAGCAAGCATATAAATGACAGGAAACAAAAACAGCACAGTTACAGCAATCAGCAAAATATATTTTAGTATTTTCATAACCGTATCTTTCATAACAAACCTCTCAAGAATAGCTGTGTTTCCTTTCAAAGCAGAAGAAAATAAACAGCACTATAATTATAAACAGCGATAAGACAATTGATGCCGCCGACAATCTTGGATAGTTAAGATTGTAATAATTGTTGTTGATGAAATTCTGCAAAAAATACACATTGGTGTTTGGATAATCACCAAACAAAGCAAATACCTCACGGAAAATTTTAAATGAATAAATAAGCTCCATCAGAAAAACAAAAAATGTAGTTGGCGCAATCATAGGTATAGTAATTTTAGTTACAAGCTGACGTGATTTTGCACCGTCAAGCCTTGCGCTTTCGTAGAGAGATTGTGAAACATTGGCAATGCCTGCCGTAAAAAGAATCACACAAAATCCGCAGTACTTCCACACATAAATAAAAACGATCATCACCATAGACCATTCCGAATTGAAAAATTCAACAGTATTAAATCCAAGTGAATTAAGTAATCCGTTGATTGCACCGTAATCATCAAAAACTAATTGCCACACGCAAATCAGAGATGCAATCGGGACTACAACAGGAATAAGCAATGCACTTCTGAAAAAGGAAGATATTTTATTAAAAGAATTAAGAAACAACGCTATCAAAAACGAAATCACCATTAACAACGGTATCGCCGTAACTGTAAATATACCCGTGTTTTTAAGTGCAAGCAAAAATGTGTTATTTTGAAAAAGCTGTATGTAATTTTCTATGCCCACAAAAGTATCGCCGACATACAGGCTTTTTGTAAAACAAATTATGTACGGCACAATATAGAACACCGCTATGCCTAAAAAAGACGGTAATATAAACAGGTATGCTGCTATATGTTCTTTTTGTTTTCTTGTTAATTTAGATTTTCTCATAATTTATTCCTACTCAGTCAAATAAATTTCAGTTGCCGCTGTGAGTTGACGTATAAATTTTTCCTTTGAAATATCCCCGTTTAAGTAATCGTTCACAATACCTCCGATAACCGAGGAGTTGTAATAAGTATTTTCAAATTCCAGATAATCATATAAAGTACAACTGCTTATACTGTTAATCATATCTAAATATTCATTAAAAAACTTAGTTTTTATTTCATCTGAATATTCTTCCTCAGATTCCTCATACTCTCCATCATCATTAATATCATATACACGTTTTGACGTATGGTCAATTACATATTCAAAAGCAGCTTTATTTACAGGCAGTGCCCTTACCACTATTGATGGTGATGAACTGCTTTCACTCCATAATTTTTGAATATCATAACTTAAAACATATTGAATAAAAGCCAATGCTTTTTCTTTGTTATTTGAATTATTATTCAATGCAATACCACATTGAACAAATGCTGATACTGCATTCGCCTTTTTATTGTAGTTTGGAATAATAACCGGCGTGCTGTTATTATTATAAATATAAAAATAAGAATTTAGCGTACTCATCATAGAACCGTCGAAAGATAATTGTGAAGTACGAAACAAATAATTACCTGTTATATCCCATGTAGTTCCTTCTTTTCTTGAATTATCATTCCTAATCATTTTTCCAATATAATCTAAGCTCTCGGTAAATTCATCGCTTGAAAATTCTGTAGTTTTATTATAAAAATCCACATATTCATTAACATAGGAAAGGAAGAACTTATATGTTTCATCTTTATTTCCAAAAAGCGCATAACTATGGTCTTTGTCAGATAACCGTATCTCTAACTCTTTAAATGAAAAGTTAGTATTTTCCAGATTATATTTATCTAATATTTCCTGAGTTGTTATAAGTATATTGGGGCAATAAGCTATAGGTATAATATATCGCTTTCCATTGTAAATTCCGCAATCCATTATTGTTGAATTATAGTCATCAAAATCTATATCGGATTTGTATAATTCCGCAAGCTCATCTATATCCGCAAATGAACCGTTATCAATCAGCTTTTCAAAAGGTAATTTTTGATTCAATGAAATTATGTCGGGTCCTTTCCCCGCCATTATCTCCGTTGATATTTTTGTAAGCATAGTATCTTCCGAATCAAATTCCACAATTTCAATTTGATAGGACTCATCAAGGTTTTTAAGACAATAATTATTATATTTTTGTATCAATTCTACACAAACCGAATCTTCATTGTTTATGGTATAATATTTTAATTTTTGACCGTCTTCATTATTCTTTGAACAGGATGCAAAACATAATAATATTGCCAGCAATAAAAATATTGATGTTAATTTAATATACAACTGATATTTCACCTCAAACTTAATCAAGAAAAAACAGTTAATTCATACGGATAAGTAGCGAAATTAATATGCACTGAGTTAAATTCACTTCATTAATAATTGAAAGTAACATATGAACCCTTTGCAATTCCCTTTGCAGGGTCAAAATCTACTACAGTATCATCCTTAACTTTAGTTATAACTACATAATGCAATAAGGAATCGTCAATTATCACGTGTGCAATAGCAGGCAAAGGCAATTTATTAGTTAACACACTTTTATCCGCTTCAACAACTTTTTGCTAAAAACCAAAATGCTCAA
>OLWB01003120.1_pt1 | contig 12273 bp, 10 predicted proteins | sample 1673331 | NCBI WGS metagenome assembly OLWB01 (sample SAMEA3178943, study PRJEB25190) | human gut metagenome | biome: human gut; feature: human-associated habitat; material: faeces | place: Austria | collected 2013 | reverse complement strand
GAAAGCAAGAAACAGTACAAACTGCTGAACTTTATAAAATAATCCATAAGCTGTCTGTGCTGACGGATTGAATTTCAGAATCAGATTCATTACATAAACCATAATGGACATCAGTGCCTGTGCAATGATTGCCGGAAGTCCGATTGTATAGATCTCCTTGATAATTCCGCCATCCGGCTTCATGTATTTCGCCCCATGCTCGAATTCCTTATTTAATTTGATATGAAAAATGAGCAGTAATACCGCGGATGCTACCTGACCAATTACAGTTGCATAAGCCGCTCCTTTCACTCCCATTTCCGGGCAGGGTCCAATACCGTAGATCATGATCGGATCAAGAATGATATTTACAACTGCGCCAACCACCTGTCCAATCGTGGAATAAAGAGAACGTCCTGTTGCCTGTAATAACTTTTCAAATAAAGAAAAGAAAATAATACCAAAAGAGATTACGCAGCATATCCTCAGATAGCTGACTCCCATCTCCAATACTTCTGTATCTACTGTCTGCGATGAAATATATGCTTTCACCCCAAAGATACCAAACAATAAGCAGACCACATAAATGATCACTCCAAGAAACAGACTGTTTCCTGCTACCTTTGCTGCTTTTTTACTATTCCCTTGACCAAGTGTCCTTGCCAGAAGTGCATTGGTTCCGACACCCGTTCCGATTCCTACTGCGACCATAAGCATCTGAACCGGGAATACCAAAGTCAATGCATTTAATGCTGCCTCACTGCCTACTCTCATATTTCCTACAAATGCACTGTCTACAATGTTATAGACTGCCTGCAATGCCATAGATAGGATCATCGGGATTCCCATCTGGACCATCAGCTTATTTACCTGCATCTCCTTCATCTTGTTGCTTTCCGCCATTTTTTAAACTCCTTTCTTTTTGGCACAAAAAAAGTGCGCACCTTGTCATATAAGCTGGACTTACGCTGACACGCTACACACTTTTTCATGGCGATATTGATTTTTGCAAAATGAAAACGAGTAGCTGGTAAACTGGATTTACGCTTACTTGCTACTCGTTTCTTGTAATTATATTTCCTCTTTTTTAAAAAGTCAAACAAAATTTTCCTTACATTCTCTCTTCTTTTTACGCATAACAAAAGCGGGTGATGGGAATCGAACCCACGTATCCAGCTTGGAAGGCTGGTGTTCTACCATTGAACTACACCCGCGTCTTAAAGACAAATAATATGATATCACATTTCAGAAAAAATGCAAGCCTTTTTTTTATTTTTTGATCACTTTTTGTCCACTTTATTTTCTGACCGCTATTTTATCTATTTCGGTTCTTTTCCTTCCATTTCCACATATATTTTATCAATCACCTGTTTTCTATCCGATCGGAGTTCCTTTTATGTTTTCCAGATTAAAATCAAAAAATATTATACGGATCTGTTTTCTTTTCCTCGCGGCTTTCTTTGTGGGAACCGGCGCTGCATTTCTGCATGATCATTTCTTTTCAGCCGCTGTTCCCACCTCTTCTGAAGGCAACTGGGGGCTCAGCTTCCAAACTGATGGGGATCCCCCTGTTGGCAATGCCACATTTGACGAGTTGAAAAAATTTGATGCCTTTTACGCACAGGACACCGGCGAAAAAGTAATCTACCTTACTTTCGATGCCGGTTATGAAAATGGAAATACACCGGCTATTCTGGAAGCTCTTACGAAACATCAGGCTCCGGCAACGTTCTTCGTCGTCGGCACACTTCTGGAAAGCAATCCAGAACTTATCAAACAGATCCTCGCTGCCGGTAACACCATCGGCAACCACACCTGGCATCACAAAGACATGTCACAGATTTCTACAATGGAATCCTTTTCTGAAGAAATCCAGACAGTTGAAAAACTGTATCAGCAGATCACCGGACAGGAAATTTCCAGATTTTATCGTCCACCACAAGGCAAATACAGCGAAGCCAACCTGAAAATGGCACAGGATCTTGGCTATCATACCTTCTTCTGGAGTCTCGCCTACGTCGACTGGTATCAGGATAGCCAGCCATCCCACGAAGAGGCTTTTGAAAAGCTGCTTGGGAGAATCCATCCCGGTGCCATCGTTTTACTCCACAGTACGTCCTCTACAAACGCTGAAATCTTAGATGAACTTCTCACCAAATGGGAAGAAATGGGTTATCATTTTGCTTCTCTTGATGACCTTATAAAAGCTACTGCATCTTAGGAATTTTTCTCTGTCACTTTATCGGAGGATTCTCTAATCGATCAGTCCATATTTCTTCATCGCATAAGCAATTCCATCTTCTTCAACGGTCTTTGTAACAAATTCTGTATAAGGTTCCAGCACCTGGTCATGCGCGCCCATCGCAATCGCATGCCCAGCATGCCGGAACATGGCCAGATCATTGCTGCTGTCTCCAAATACATATGACTGATCTCTCGTCATTCCAAAATGCTCCAGTACCCAGTCAATCGCAGTTCCTTTTGTATAGCCCTTCAGGATACATTCAAACGTATTACTTCCACGGTCGATTACTTCCATATCATCTTTGATAAATTCAAAAAATGCTTTTACATCACTTTTTTCATCCGTATAAATAAAGATTTTATCATATGGACATCTTCTCTGCTCCATATAACGCTCGATTCCAAGTCCACGGTTATTCATGTATTTTTTTGTATTTTCCAATCTGTCAAATCTTGAAACTCTTGAAGTGAAATACACATCTTCTGCTCCCTCAAAAATCCCATCAATCTGACATTTTGTCATATAATCAGCGATCTCATCGCCCCTCTCCGGATCCAGATGCTTTTCAAAAATAATTTCTTCATCAAATGTAAAATAAATCCCACATCCACACAAATATCCATCAAATGGAAGTTTTTTCAGTTCCACCGGAACACTGCAGTATGTTCTTCCTGTATTGATAAATAAAAAATGTCCTGCGTCGTGTGCCCTTTTAAGTGCATCTACCGTACTTGCGGGAATCTCTTTTGTAATCTCACTGAGTACGGTCCCATCAATATCAAAAAATAATGCTGCTCTATTCATTCTACCTTTTCCTCCCGGTTATACTCCAATTACACGATACTCATTATACTCATATCTCACCATTATGCGCAACCCTTTTTCATTTTCTGCAAAATATCTGTGATAAATACCATTTTGACTTCTCCATATAAAAGTAATATAATAGATGTTGTACAATTTGAAAAAGGGGTAATAATAATGAATAAAAGAATCGATAAGAAAAAACAGAAAAGAACACTTGAATCAGCAGTAACTGCTACAGCTACATCATCAGCACCGGCTACAGCAACTCCTGTTGTAGAGATAAAAGAAGTTGTAAAAGAAGTCAAAGTACCAGTAGAAGTTCCTGCCAAAAATCCTGCATTTTATGTTCAGTACCAGAGTGCAGAATATACTGTAGCCGCTATCACAGAACGTGTGATCGCTGACTGCAATGCAAAGGGACACGCTGTAGAAAATCCGGAAGCTCTCTCCATTTATCTGAAACCAGAAGATAAAAAAGCATATTACACCCTTGGAGGGTTCAATGGATATATTGAATTATAAAGGAGTATTTTATGGCGCTTAACTTTCAACAGCTTGGAATGCTTGCAAAACTGAAATCCGCATTTTCCACTTTTCAACAGGAGCATCCTAAATTTATGCCTTTTATTCATGCAGTAAAAGGAGATGCATGTCGCAAAGACAGCATCATCGAAATCTCCGTCAAATCTCCGGAAGGACGGAATTATACCACTAATTTCCGTGTTACCGAAAAGGATTTGGAACTTATCCAGATGCTGAAAGATATGCAGGAAAACCAATAAAGTAAAAAAAGCAGGTAAGAAAGGATAAAATTTCTTACCTGCTCTTTTTCTATCTTACTTTAGCATTTCTTTGCTAATACAAAGGAATGGCCTTCCATTTTTATTGCCTGAAGGCTGACTTTTTTACCGGTATATAAATCCATATACTCTCCCTCTTCTTCGATCCAGGCTGTCCGGTCCTCTTCTGCGAAATTAAAAAGTGCTGTCATCTGCTCGCCCTCCAGTTCCCGCACAACTCCAAGGATTCCATTTTCCCAGGTATCAAGCGTCCAGACATTTGCCGATGCGTCAAATACTTTTTCCTTACTTCGGATGGATCTAAGTTTTCCAATTCCATCAAACAGTTCTTTTTGTACCGTTCCGTTTCTCTTTCGTCCGTCTGCCAGCTTCCAGTCAAATTTTCCTCTGTGGATATACCTGGAATCAACCCGTTTTTCCGGATCATTTTTATAAGTATAATCATTTACCTGACCAATCTCATCTCCACTGTAAAGCATTGGAATTCCGGATTGCACCATCATATATGCATGCAGCATCAGATCAAATCTGACTGCTCTTTTTTTCTTTTCTTCATTTTGTTCAAATCCGGCACTTTCAATTCCACACATGGAAGCTGTCGTTGCACAGAATCTGGCATCTCCTGTTATCGGATCTTCATTATAAAGTTCCCCGCGGCTCACACTTTCTGCGATCTTTCCCGTGAAGAAGTCATTCAGATATCTTTTGTGTGGGACTTCCTGCATTCCCCAACCAGAAAGAGTCTGGAAATCCAATCCCCATCCAATATCATCATGACATCTGAGGTAATTTAAGAAAGTATACTCTTTCGGAAGGTTGTTCATAATATCAAGCTGCATCCGTAAAAGTCTGGTATCTCTCGTCGCAACCGTATTCCATGTAGTAGCCATCATGGTTACATTATAAAGCATATGACATTCCGGCTTTTCTATGGTACCAAAATAAGGAACTACTTTTTCCGGTTCCATCACGACTTCCCCTAATAATACAACCGACGGACACACAATCTCCCCGATCATACGCATCATCCTGACTATCGTGTGTACCTGTGGAAGATTTCTGCAGCTTGTCCCCATTTCCTTCCAGATATAAGGAACTGCATCGATCCGCAGAATGTCAATCCCCTGATTGACCAGGAAAAGGAAATTATACATCATTTCGTTAAACACCCTCGGATTCTTATAATTCAGATCCCACTGGTAAGGATAAAAGGTAGTCAACACGTAGTGTCCGATTTCAGGAAGCCAGGTGAAATTCCCCGGTGCAGTTTCCGGAAATACCTGTGGCACTGTTTTCTCATATTCTCTGACATAGTTTTCATTGTCACAGAAAAAATACCGGCTCATATATTCGCCTTCACCCATTCTTGCCTTCTGTGCCCATTCATGATCTTCGGAAGTATGGTTCATTACAAAATCCATACACAGATTCATGTCTTTTTCATGGCAGGCTTCAGCCAGATCTGCAAGGTCTTCTATGGTTCCAAGTTCCGGCTTTACTTTTCTGAAATCCGCAACCGCATAGCCTCCATCGGATCTTCCCTTTGGCGAATCGAGAAACGGCATCAGATGAACACAGTTTACACCACATTCTTCCAGATACTTAAGCTTTCCTTTGACTCCTCTTAAATTTCCGGCGAAATTATCAATATACAGCATCATTCCCAGCATGTTTTTTTTACGATACCACGCCTGATCCTTTTCCTTCTCCAGATCTCTCTTTCGAAGTTTCGTATTTCTTGCATGATAGTAATTCTGCATCTGTTCACAGAGCTCTGCAAACATTGCTTCATTATCATATAATTCCATATAGAGCCAGCGAAGCTCATCCATATGCTTCGCCAGTCTCTTTTCAAAAATATCATTTGTTTTTCTCATTTTTACTCGACCATTTCCAGATAAATCTGATATGCTTTGTACTCACCAAATTCAAGCGGCATCGGAATTCCAACTTCCATCAGCGCCTCTGCCGGATAAATTTTTCCAGTATTTGAATCTTTATAGAATTGTCCGGCACACAGACCTTTCATTTTTACATAATTTACTGTCATGTTTCCATGGATTTCAAGCATAACTACATTTACAAGTACTTCTTTCCCATCTTCTGATGCAAATTCCCATGCACCGATTTCTTCTGCGAATGGATTACTCAGTCGATAGTAAAGTCCATTTTGTACAAGCTGTGCATATTTTTTGTATTCTACTATCTGTTCCCTGATCTCTCTGCGCTCTTCATCTGTCATTTTCGCCGGATCCAGTTCATAGCCGAAGGTTCCTGCCATGGCACAGACACCTCTTGTATGGAGTGATGTCTTTCTTCCTGTCTGATGATTCGGAACTGCAGATACGTGAGATCCAACTGCAGATACCGGATACCCAAAGGATGTTCCGTATTGGATCCTTACACGATCCACTGCATCGGTATTGTCACTGCACCAGATCTGTGGTGTATAATACAGCATTCCCGCGTCAAAACGGCCTCCACCACCACTGCAGCCTTCGATCAGAAGGTCTGGATAACGGCTTATAATACGCTCCAGGAAATCATAAAGTCCAAGCATGTAGTCATACTGCACACTGCCCTGTTCTTCTGCTGTCATAGAATATACTTCTGCCATACTTCGGTTCATATCCCATTTTACATATTCGATATTTCCCTGATCGAGCACCTGACACATCTGCTCATAAACAGCATCCACAACTTCTTTTCTCGAAAAATCAAGGAGCAACTGGTTTCTTCCTTTTACCGGTTTTCTTCCCGGAATCTGAATTGCCCAGTCCGGATGTTCACGGTAAAGATCACTGTCTTCATTTACCATCTCCGGCTCAAACCAGAGCCCGAATTTAACACCTAACGCATTGATCCTGCTGATCAGGTCACCAAGACTTCCCTGCAGCTTTTCTTCATTAACCTTCCAGTCGCCAAGTCCACTGTTGTCATCATTTCGGCTTCCAAACCATCCATCATCCAGTACAACCATATCGATTCCCAGATCCTTTGCCTGCTCGGCAAGATGATAGATATCTTCTCCCGTAAAATCAAAATAGCATGCTTCCCAACTGTTGATCAGTACCGGTCTTACTTTTTCTTTATATTTTCCGCGACACAGATTTTTACGGATACATCTCTGCAGATTCTGGGAAAGCTTTTCAAGTCCCTGATTGCTGCAAGTTAAAATAACTTCAGGGATCACAAATTCCTCTCCTTTTTTCAGTGGATAAGAAAACTGTTCTTCCTGCAGTCCCATCTGCATTCTTGTCTGCCCGAACTGATCTTTTTCTACTTCTGCTTTAAATCCTCCGCTGTATACAAAGGACATTCCATAACAAGTACCTGCGTCTTCCGTCGTTTCTTTTTCTGCCAGTATCATCATCGGATTGTACTGATGGCTGGATGTTCCTCTGCGGCTTCCAATTACAAAAGCTCCATGTCCTACCGATGTTCTTTGCATATTTCTTTCCATCGCATGGCGGCCGTAAAATGAAATTACGTCAAATTCACCATGAACGAAATCGATACACGCTGCTTGGGCTTTTGTCAGTCTGATTTTATCTTCTTCTGTATTGATCACTTTTGCACTTCTTGTGATCACATCATACTCCGGAAGAACTCCATAAAGTAATTCTACCTGTAATCCTGTCACCTGATCTTTCATATAAATGATCAGAGTCTGGGCTTCCTCTTCGGCAGCATAAACTGCCGGAAGTCCCTTCAAATTGTATTTTCCATCACAAATCTCATATCCCTGATATCTAAGATCGCATCCAAAAGAACCATCTGCATTTACAAGATCAAGCACCGGACTCCTGAAATCTCCTGTCAGTCGACACGGAAATTCCTGTGGCAGCACATCAAGGGAATATGTTCTGTCATTTCCTGTATCATGCGGATTTCCTGAGAAGCCACGGTCTGCATAGGTCAGAAGATAGTCCATAACTCCATCTGTCTTTCTTCCATAATATAAATGCAGTAAAAATCCATATGCATCAATTTGCATCTGATACGTTGTATTTTGGGTATGTAATGTAAATGTTTTTGCTTTCTCGTTGTATATGATTCCCATATTCTTCTCCTTAAGCTTCTGTCAAATTTATTTTACTGCGCCATTTACAACACCGTTCAGAATCTGTTTCTGACAGATCAGATAGAAAATCAAAATCGGAAGCAGTGCCAGTAAATAGGATGCAAATGCAAGATTATAATTGGTTCCAAATTGTGTCTGGAATGTCATCTGTGCAAGTGGCAGTGTGTTCACATCACTACCTGCCAGAATTACAAGTGGTGTCATAACATCATTCCATGTACCAAGTGCTGTAAGTACCGCTACTGTTGCATGCATCGGTTTCATGATTGGGAAAATAACGCTCCAGTAAGTTTTCCAGGTTGTTGCCCCGTCTACATGTGCAGCCTCTTCCAGTGCCAGCGGAATATTTTTCAGATAACCGGAGTATAAGAGCACATTCATCGGCATATAAAATACAAGATAACACAAAATAACACCGAAAATATTGTCAATTCTCATCTGTGCTGTCTGCTTCACAAGTGGCATCATCAAAATTGCAAATGGAACAAACATACCGCTTACAATATAAAGATAGGCTACTTTGTAAAATTTACTGGTACTTTTACTTCTTCCGATCACATAACCGATCATAGAATGAATCAGAATGGAAAGAACTACCGTTACAATCGTTATCAGCACACTGTTGCCCAGTGAATGCCAGAAATCTGTTACACGCATTGCTTCTGCAAAGTTAGAAAAGCTCCAGCTTTTTGGCAGTGATAAGATTCCGGAAATACTGTTTGTCATTTCCGACGGTTTCTTAAATGCAATCACAACTGTAAGATAAAGAGGAAAAATAACGGTTACAAGACCCAGAATCAATAAAATTGTGATTGGCCAGTTTACTCTTTCTTTCACCTTTACTTTCATTATAACTGTTCCTCCTTATTTCCCAAAAAGTTCATCTGTAATACAGAGATCACAACGATCACTACAAAGAACACAACTGCATTGGCACTCTGGAACCCAAACTGTCCTCCGGCCATACCATTGTTATAAATCAAAAATGAAATTGATTCTGTACTCTGCGCCGGACCTCCTTTGGTAAGAGCCATGATCTGATCAAATACCATCAGAAAATTCTTCATACAAAGTACCATATTGATGGTAAAGAATGGAAGGATCAGTGGAAATGTCAGATTCTTGAATTTTTTCCATCCGGTCGCTCCATCAAGAGAACCTGCTTCGTATACATCCTCCGGTACCGTCTGAAGTCCGGAAATATAAATAATCGTATTCATTGCAACAGACTGCCATGCACATACAATTACGATCGCAACCCATGCCCATTTTGAGCTTGCCAGGATACTGTCACCTTTTCCGCCCATCATTTTTACAACTGCCGGAAGAATATAAGTGAAAAAGTAATTGAAAATATAGCCCACTACAAGTGCTCCTAAAATATTTGGAACGAAATACATTCCTCTGAGTGCACTTTTAAATTTAATTTTACTGTTTAATCCAAGAGCTAAAACAAGACTTAACACATTTACAACTATTGTTGCAACAATTGCAAGCTTGAATGTAAACAGGTAGGATTTCCCGACTCTTGCATCAGTAAATAAGTCTGTATAATTCCGAATACCTACCCAGTCAAACTCGCCATATCCTCGAAAATTTGTAAAACTATAAATAACACCTTTAATAAGTGGCAGCGTATTAAAGCAGAAAAACAACGCAAGTATCGGTATCGTAATCAGTAAAAATGTCCGCTCTCTGCCATTCATCCTTTTCAATTTATTCATGATCTGTATCCCTCCTACTTGCCTGCTTCATAATCTTCCATCATACGAATGATATCCCTGTTATATCTGATCCAGTCTTTGTCAAACTTTTTCAGGAATGCGTCAACATCCTGGTTTATGAGAAATGTCTGGATTTGTGCATCGACTGCCATTTCTGACGGATAATAGTGGTCCTGGTAATCCGCCATACGGTTATCCTGAATATATGGTTTCATATCTTCCAGCTCCGGAGCCAGTGCAAAATCTTCATCTTTACAAGGCACTGCATTCTGCGCATCTAAGTATGCCTGGATATTTTCATGATCCATCAGAAAATCAAGGACTTCATATGCCGCTTCTTTATTTTCACATGCATCCATCACGCAGAACTGAAGGTCTACTCCTGAATTTAATACATTGTCCTCTTCAGAATCATTAGCCGGCATAACAAAAGATCCGATATTCATATCCGGATTTACAGATTTGATCTGCGGAATTGCATAGCTTCCGATTGTATACATCGCTGATTCACCATTTGCAAATGCAGTACATGCATCGTTGTATCCGTATCCAAACGGTCCATCTTCACCATAATTTAACAATTCAAGCATTTTTTCTGCCACTTGCGGATATTCTTTGGAGAAGGTTGTTTCTCCCTTATTCACCTGCTGACAAACATCGGATGGTGCAAGTCCGACTGCAAGTGCATTCCAAGGTGCAAGGCAGGTCCAGGTATCTTTATATCCAAAATAAAGTGGCTGGATTCCTTCATTCTGAATCTCCTCGCAAAGAGAAATAAATTCATCCCAGGTCTGCGGAATCTCCCATCCATGTTCCGCAAACATATCTTTGTTATAGAGCACTCCTGCCGCATTTGCCACATACGGAAGCCCATATGTTCCTTCTGTCGGAACAAACTCCAATCCTTCAATAATATCCAGATAAGCAGGTTTTACCTCACTAAGTCCTTCATAATCTGAAAGGTCAGCCAGTATTCCTGAATCAACAAAATACGAATAATTGATATCTCCTCCGATTCCGATAATATCCGGATAATCTTCTCTGATAAAACGTGTTTTCAAAATTGTTGTCGCATCATTTGGGGAAGATATTTTTAAATGGATATCATCATGTGTCTCATTAAATTCTTTTTCGAGCTGTTCAAATATATCTACCGCCTCTGGTTTATACTGAACAAGTTCGATTTCCACTTTTCCGCTTTTTGGATTTTGCTGACATCCCTGTAATACAGCTGATGCCATCAGAATACAGGACATTCCCAAAACAATTGCTGCTCTTTTCCTTCTCATTTTTTCTCCTTCCTCACAGGTATATTTTCACTTTGCTACTCCTCGATATATCAAGTACTTTGTTTATATTTGCATTATAACATACCATTATGCGTTCAAGAATAGCATTGTATTTGATGTTTTATTCCAAAATGCTATTTTTTTCTATTTTTTTGTAAACGAACTAGCATTTTGGTATATTTCGGTTGCAATCCATTTTCAGATTAAGTAAAATATAGATATATTCACTGAATTACCAGCTATTGAACACAACTTTAACAAAACACAACTAAATGAAAGGAATCTGTATGAAAGAGCTCATGTTTTCTGTATTTCCAAGCGAAAACTTTGTTGACCTTGGATTATATCAATTCGGTTACGAACAATGTAAACCTGCACATAGTTTTGGTCCTGCCGTCCGTAATCATTTTCTTTTTCACTACATTATCTCCGGCACCGGAATTTTAATGGCAAATGATTCTCACGGTGTAACACAGACCTATCACGTAAAAAGTGGCCAGGGCTTTATGATTTTCCCCGGTCAGATCAATACTTATATCTCTGATGAAAAACTCCCATGGGAATATACATGGATTGAATTTGACGGACTACGTGCAAAGGAAACCATTGAACTTTCCGGACTTAGTTTGGATAATCCGATTTATAAAGCTACTTCTAAGGATCTGCGTGAAATACTGAAAGAAGAACTTCTCTATATTGCAAGTCACGGAGACGCTACACCATTTCACCTGATCGGGCATCTCTATCTTGCAATTGATGCTCTTATTCGTTCTACTTCCATCATGCAGACATCGAAAATCAGCCGTCTTCAGGATTTTTATATCCATGAAGCCCTATCTTATATAGAGCAGAATTTCCAAAACGATATTTCTGTCGAAAACATCGCTGCTGTATGCGGATTAAACCGCAGTTATTTCGGAAAAATTTTCAAAGACGGAATTGGAAAATCTCCTCAGGAATTTTTGTTGAATTATAGAATGATTAAAGCTGCTGAATTATTAAAACTGACAAAGCTTTCCATTAAAGATGTAGGTAATGCAGTCGGTTATCCCAACCAATTACATTTTTCCAGAGCATTTAAAAATATTTATGGAATATCGCCAAGAGACTGGCGTAATCAGAACAGACTTAAACAATAATAGAAAAAGAATGCTGCAGTTCAGACTGTGCATTCTATTTTTATTATTTAATATGTAATAATAAAGAATGTGCCTGGGCTCGTAGTGCCTTTTATTTAACAGGAAGTTCCTACGGATTTTGCTATGCAATAAAAAAACTGCAAACCCTTACGGTTTACAGCTCCCTTACTTTCTACATGTACCTTCAAAACCACATACAAATTTAA
>OLWB01003111.1_pt1 | contig 12319 bp, 9 predicted proteins | sample 1673331 | NCBI WGS metagenome assembly OLWB01 (sample SAMEA3178943, study PRJEB25190) | human gut metagenome | biome: human gut; feature: human-associated habitat; material: faeces | place: Austria | collected 2013 | reverse complement strand
GGTTTCCTATGGAAAATTCCTGTGTAATCATCTTTTCACCGCGTTGGCCGTTGTGCAGCAATATGGAGGCGTGGATGCCTCCAAGGCGGCAAGTAGCATCTTTTATGTTGTTCAGTCCGTCTATGCTAATCCGCACTTTCACTGTGCTTGTCAGCTCGGTAGGGGTGAATTGCAGTGAGCATTCTATGTTGTCCGTCACTTCAAATCCCTCGATGACGCAGGTTGCCAGCTTTTCGGGTGAGGTAGTGCTAACTTCGCTTGCGGAACGATTTTCTATTTGTTTGGCATACGCTTCGAAGGTGTGGAAAGCATTCTCTCCTCGGAAAGCAATGCCGCCGAAATCACTGAATGAACGGTTGAATAAGATCACGTTATAATGTCCTTTGGGCAAACGGGTGATGGCGTGAGTACGGTTGCCCATCAGTACGGTTTGAGGCGCTCCTCCATTTTGGGGATAGAAAACGGCCGTCGCGCCATAGGTGTCTTCTCCCTCCAGTCCGGCTTGGCTCCAGTCTGCCATGAGGGTGACTCCCACAACTTCATAGTAGGTAAGTTCGCGCCTATCGCAAGATATGAAAAGCAGAAAGGAAAGCAAGATAAAACGCATTCTCATTTTACACCTCCTTTTACTTTATGGTTTAATATCCATGCAAGGGAGATTTTAGCTTTGGTGGGACCAAACCATGTATATCGTCCGTTGTTTTGCCACAACAATGTCTGATGGTTATCGTTGGCGTGGTAATGTTTGTAATAGGTTCTCAGCACTCCTATTCCGAGGTTGAATTCCAAATGCAGATTTCGGGAAATGCGTTTTGCATATCCGTAGCTGATTCCTGCGGCAATGAAGAATTCTCCTTGATAGCCATTCTCTTTCCATTGCAAATCGTACTTTCCGCCTCCGGCATACAGCCCGGCGAAGTGCCCCGTAAGGATATTTCGTTTCTTCTTGTTGTCTAGCCAGTAACGTGTTTCCAGTCATCCGGATAATATTTGCATACAGTATTTGTCGTTATCAAACAGCCACCACGGAAACATCAATTCGCCATTGAGCGACCAACATTTGCCAACGGGAACTTCGACTTCTATGTTTGGTATTAAAGCAATGTCAAACAGCATGTTTGTTTTCAGGGCGAGAAATGGAACCGACTTATTGTATTTCGTTTTTCCGGCTCCATGGTCATTGCCGGTATCTTCATTTCCAATGCCGATATGCTTAGAGTGAACACACGCGGTTTGGGAATGCCCGGGATGTTTCATTCTTTGTTCGTGTATGCTGATATTACTCTTTTGAACATTTGTTTGGAAACATAAAAAACTGTCTTGTCCATGAGTGGGCAGGAAGCAGGCTGTTAGAATCAAAGTTTGCAATAATACGCGTTTCTTCAGTTTTTTTTCACCTGACCATAAATGTGTACTAATGTAATTGCTTGCTACTTTAATAATCAGCAAACTGAGTATATAAAATAACTTTGTCATTCCTAATCAAAAAACGTTCTTAATAGGCAAACGTTTTTTAGAATAATCGCAAAGTTATAATAATAATTTGATAATCAGCAAAGTTTATTCAATTTAATTTATGATAATAGTTCGTTAAGCGTTAAATTAACACTTATGCGGCAATTGCCGTAAACTCTTACTCCCTCCACTTCACCGGTTTTACATCTGGTAGGTTTGTGCGATTAAATCAACCGGAAATATTGTTTTTAGTGAATGTTTCCCGAATTATGCTCGGTGAGCCGGATTATTCATACCGCTTGGGCACTTTTACGCTTTCGCTTGATGATGACAGATGATATGTTTGAAGAATGTAGTAATTGCCAAAAAACTGCCCTGTATCGGGAAGCCGGAACGAACCGAAAGGATATGGTATAGGACTGGCGCAAACCCAAAGTATCCAGAATAAGTGATATGCTGTAAACAAAAATAGGGCAAACCTCACGGCCTGCCCTATCCGAAACTTTAATATGAAATGCCTATTGAAACAAAAATCACAGTTTTTACCTTAAAATATTGCATTTAAAAGTTTCCTTTATCAGCATTGTCCCACCAAAGATGTGTTCCGCCTTTGTCACCGGAGATGCCAAATTTGCTGGAATTTTCTTGGTCCAGAAGTTTGATTCCGCCTTCTACTCCCTTAGCGTTGGCATCATAAGCCTGGCTGCTATAAATTACGCGGCGCACACCTTCTTCTGTGTTTACGGCTCCATTACTTTCATTGACGAATGCAGGGAAGAAGCGTGGATAGCCGGTGCGGCGTTGTTCTGCCCAGCCTTCGGTGGATAGAGGGAATAGGGCGAGCCATTTTTGGGTGATGATTCTTTCCAGCTTTTCTTCGTTGCTTGCGCTCTCATCCCATTTTACACTTAATTTATTTACAGCCGGAGTGCTTAATTCGGCTTTGATGGGATCTGTATAGTCTATTTGGGTGCTTGTTCCGTTGATGTAGGCATCTACTGCTCCTTCCGGATATTCTTTGATTCCGGCATAAGCCCCCCGATAAGCTAATTCATTAGTCATGGAAACACGGATTCCATTTTCATATAGGTTCTTTACACTTTCACTGCCAATATCCCATCTTAATTTTGCTTCAGCCAGTAGGAAATAGGCTTCCGCTGCTTTCATGATGGGCAGTGGCATGGAATAAGAGGAACCGTTGTTTCCTTGAATCCAACCGGAGAAGTTACCCCAACTGTTTGGTTTGGCAGGCAGGCCACTGGCAAAACGGATACCCAGGTATTGACTATTGGCAGCTACTGTGGTAGTACCGGCTTCGTTTTTGATATCTCCGGTATTCAGGGTCATATATAACGGTTGGCGCGGATCTTTGGTTCCACTCATAATAGTTACCAGATTGGCATTGAATCCACAATCACCCCAATTGAACATCAGCCACATTTCATTCTCAAGACTTTTATCGATCAGAATATCCTTGTTGACTGTTGCCAAAGTGTTTTGGGCAGCCTCGGTAGCGATTGCCTTAAGGTTCATTCCGGCGTTGCCGGCTTCGGTTTCCCGTTTGGACAGGCGTAACGCCATGCGTAGTTTCATCGTATTGGCTATTTTTACCCATAGGTCTTTGTCGCCGTTGCACCAACAGTCAAAGGATTTCAATTTGGCTATTTCATCTGCTCCCATGGCACTGATGTCAGTAATGGCTGTACTCAGATCTTCAAGCATGGCTTTATATAGGTCTTTCTGGCTGTCGAACTCGAAATACACTTCGTTTTCTCCCGATAGGATGGAGCTGTAAGGTATCGGTCCGTAGGCATCTGTGGTCATCAATGTTCCGTAAGCCTGTACGATACGCATCACGCCTGACAGGCCTCTTTCACCACTGGCGTCACATTGTGCGATGATGCGGCGGGTGTTATTGAAAATATGGAGATAATAGTTTTCGTACATACCACCGCTATGTCCCCGGTTCTCTCCCATATCACCGTTGGTGAAGTTACCGTTGGGAGTCATAAAATAACCTCCATAAAGGTCAATAGTCAGGTTGGTCCAAAACTGGAACATATTTTGCTGAGGAGGATAACAGTAGGTCATCGGTTCGGTACATTGTGCGGCAAAAGGAAGGTCTGCCGGATCTACCTGTATGTTACTGGTATTCAATTTCTCGAAGTCGTCTGTACAGGAAGAAAAGATGTTTCCTGTAGTCATGGGGATTGCCATTAAGAAGGCGTATGTTAATATCTTATTCCGTTTCATAGTTTCAAGCATTAGAAGTTAAGTTTTAAATTAAGACCAAAGCTGCGTGAGGTAGGCAGTGCAAACATATCTACACCTTGTATTCCATTACCTGTACCTGCCGATACATCCGGATCCATCGGGGCGTCTTTATGGAAGAAAAACAGGTTGCGGCCGATGATGGCTGCTGTCAGGTTCTTGCCTGCACCCAGCAAGTTACGGAAGGTATAACCGAAAGTCACTTCACGAAGACGTATATTGGTAGCATCATAAACATAGTTTTCCACAGCGTATGGACTGTTGAAGTTGTTGTTACCGGTGGTACGATAGTACTTGTCGGCATCAAATTTTACTCCGTCCACTGTAATACCGCCGGCATCACGGGCTTCACCTGAACGTTTCGATACGCCCCATCCGTCCAAGGCGGCTTCGGTCATACTAATCACTTTTCCACCGAATTTAGCATCAATCAGGAACGATAGTGAGAAGTCTTTGTAGCGGAATGTGTTTGTCCATCCCATATTTACTTTGGCATTCATATTGCCTGCGTATTCCAGTTCGTCCATAGAATCACCACTTACGATAGGCTCTCCTTTTTCGTTTTGCAAGGGTTTGCCGTTTTCATCACGCATCAGATGACGTACATACAGATCTCCGTAGTGGCCGCCTTCTTTCAATATAACTTTTGCACCTCCGAAATCGGTCAATGTCAGTCCGTTGGGAAGGTCATCTACCAATTCTTTGATTTTATTATCATTATAAGAGAAGTTCAGGTTGGTACTCCAGCTGAAGTTGTCAGTGAACTGCTCGTACCATCCGATATTGAATTCAAAGCCTTTGTTTTCTACATTACCGGCGTTTACATAACGGTTTCTCAAGCCTGATTCGTAAGGAGCCGCAACGGAGAAGAACTGATTTTTAGTGTTGGTTTTATAATAAGTCAGGTTGATATTCAGTCGGTTCTGTAAGAATGTACCGTCAAAACCAATTTCTAAAGAATGGGTTTTTTCCGGCTTCAATGTTCTGAATGGAGCTTTGTCGGGGGGAGTGATGGCACCTTGAGAACCTAGAGAATAGAGCAGATTACTCATGAATACAGGTACGTCATTACCTACGATAGAATAGCTTGCACGGAATTTGAACAAATCAATGTTCTTACCCATATCTACAAATTTGTTCAGCAGGACACTACCTCCAAAAGAGGGATAAAAGAATGAACAGCTTTCTGTGAAAGCCAATGCCGAAGACCAGTCATTACGTGCTGATATATCAAGGAATATGCCTTCACGGTAACCGAGTTGTGCGGTGGCGAATACTGAGTTCAGCCGTTTTTGGGTCATCCAGTTGTCATCTTTGCCTACGGTGGACATATTGCCATAATAGTTGTTCGGAGTAAAGATGTTCGGATAAAAAATGTTTCCGGAACCGGGCTGTGAGAACTGGGAACCCTCGCCCCATAGGTCTACATGAGAGGTTTTGGTTTTTGTAAAACTGGAACCTGCGGTAGCGGATAGAGAAAAATCATTGAATGTATGGTTGTAGCTTACTAAAACATCGCCATAAAGTTGGTCGCTGAAATAGCGGTTGTCTTTCATGCGTCCCATCGGATAAAGGTTTCCTACGCTGGATGCGTAAGCATTGTGTACCCAGTGTTCTTCTCCTCTTTCGTAACGCATACGTCCTTGGATATTCAGATCCGGAGTAATGTTCCATTTGATGCTTCCGCCGAATTCATAGCGGTTACGGTCGGTGATAGGGGTCTGTCTGTTCAACATCCAATATGGATTACCGAATTGCTGTTGTTGTGTATTTGTCCAGTTTTGGACATAGCAGCCTCTTGCGGGATCATATACCTCGAAGTTCTCTTTATAGCCATTCCAGTCTTCTCCTCTAGGGAAGAGATAAACACCGGTCAGCGGATTCCATAAGTAACCGGCAGCTGCCTGATTGGTGATGTGCTGGTTGGTAAACTTGGCCGTGAAATCAATATGAATGTCTTTCAGAATATTGAAACCTACTTTTGAATTCAAATTGTGGCTTCGGTAGTCATTCTGGGGAGTGATGCCTTGTGAATAGACATTGGCATAGGAAAAATAAGATTGGATATTTTCATTGCCTCCGCTTAAGGAGATGGAGTTATTCGTTGTAAATCCGGTACGGAAGAATTTTTTTGCATAGTTTGGAGCTTTGCTGCTTAGTTTCTCACCCCAGCTGAAAGTACCGTTGTCGCTCATTCCATAAGTAGTCTGGAATTCGGGTAGCACCATTGGGCTCTCCATCGTGGTGTTGCTGGATACATTAACGGAAACTTTACCCGACTGTGCTGATTTGGTGGTAATCATAATGGCGCCATTGGCTGCTACCGCACCATAAAGCGCTGCTGCCGATGCACCTTTCAGCAAAGTGATTTGGGCGATGTCGTCCGGATTGATTGTAGACATGGCGTCACCACCGTCTCGCTGGCCTCCGTAGTTGCTGTCTACTTGTGAGTTGGTGATATTCATCATGACAGGAACTCCGTCTACTACTACTAACGGTTGGTTGTTACCGCTGATGGACTTATTGCCACGGAACAGAATCTTGGAAGAACCGCCGGCTCCGGTTGAGTTCGGTGTAATCATCATACCGGCACTTTTACCTTGCAGGGAGTTAATCATATTGACGCTCTTGATGTCATTAACGTCTTTACCTCCTACTGTTTGCGCAGAATAGGTCAGTGTTTCGGATTGGCGTTTAATACCCATTGCCGTTACTACGACTTCACCCAGTGTTTCTGTATCCGATGCCATTTTTACGTTGATTACTGTACGTCCGTTTACAGGTTCCTCTATGGTTTTCATACTTAAATAGGAGAATACCAGAATGTCTTTGTCACCGGCTTGCAGGGTATACTTTCCGTCGAGGTCGGTCACTGTTCCGATAGTTGTACCTTTAATTAATACGTTTGCGCCGATCAGAGGTTCGTTAGCGTCTTTATCTATTACAGTACCGCTGACTGTATGCGTTTGTGCATACAATGCTGTTACAAACACTCCCAATAGGAATGTCAGGAAAAAAGTAAAAATTCGTCTCATAAGGTTAGATTTTGAGGTTCGTTCTTAATTAGATTTTTGTTTTCAGATTAAATAATAGGTTTGTTGATAATTGGGCATGTTTACCCAATGGGTTTGATTTGATAGTTTTTCGCATAGGCATTCAGTTTAAGGTTAACTTATCAAGGTTTATTTATTAAGGTTTCTGTTAATCTCTCTTTAAGTCGGTCAACATTATTAATACAAATATCATAACCGGGTTACTAAACAAAAACTTATATTTTTTGTATTTTATCTCATTCTTGTTTTCTTATTTTGAAATAAATACTTATGTTTGTGTAACCTTAAATTAAAAATGACCTATGAACCTTAATGATAACCGCTTAATTATTAAAACCTTGAAGTCGGGAGATCAAAAAGTATTTTCCCTGGTTTATGCTTCTTATTACAAGCCGCTATGTTTGTTTTGTTCCTCGTATGTTTCTCTTGAAGAGGCTGAAGAGATAGTGCAGGATTTGATGATGTATGTGTGGGAAAAACGTGAGTTGCTGGTAGAGGACTTGTCGCTGAAATCTTTCTTATTTACCAGTGTCAGGAACAGGGCATTGAATTCAATCACCCGTTCCCATATTACCCGTCAGGTATATGAAGAGTACCAGAGCCAACAGTTAAAATCTCTGCCGGCATTGGATTCTTGTTATGGCACGGAGTTGTTTAATACCTATATGGAAGCCCTTCATTCTCTTCCTAAAGAACTGCAAAGAGTATATGTTATGAGTCGGTATAAACAACTGACCCATAAAGAAATTGCTGACAAGCTGGAGGTGTCGGTGCAGACTGTCAATTATCGGATAGGCAAAGCTCTTCAGTTTTTTCGTATTAGATTGAAAGATTTTTGCCTAAAATAGTCGCTTCAATCACCCGAGGGAAATATTCGTATTCCAACTGGTGCACCCGTATTGCCAATGTATCTGGCGTGTCAGTGGGCAATACCGGACAGGTGGCTTGGAAAATGGTATTTCCTTCATCATATCGTTCATTTATATAATGGATGGTGATGCCGCTTTCCTTTTCATGGGAAGCTATGACAGCTTGGTGCACGCGGGAACCGTACATACCTTTACCACCGAACTTGGGAAGGAGGGCCGGATGAATATTTACTATTTTATTCGGATAATCATGCAAAATGGCATCAGGTACTTTCAAGAGGAAGCCTGCCAGTACAATAAAGTCAATATGATATTGGTGCAGTATTTCCAGTGCTTTCCCGTCGGCAAAGTCTTGGGCTGTGAGGATAAGTGACGGAACACTCAGTCTTTCAGCTCGCTTGAGTACACCGGCCTGTGCTTTGTTGACGATAACCAATGCTACTTCAGCTGTTCTTTTCTCTAAAAAATACCGAATAATTCTTTCAGCATTCGTGCCTTCTCCTGAAGCTAAAATTGCGATTTTCTTCATGATGTTCTCTATTTTGGTGCACATAAAACAAAAAAATGTGCAAAATTCTGCATTTATTTGCCTGAATATTTGCTCAGCCCAAGAAATATTTATTCCTTTGCAACCGCAAAGAAAATAAAATAATTCAATTTATTAACTAAAAAATTAAAGTTATGTCTGAAATTGCATCAAGAGTAAAAGCTATTATCGTTGATAAATTAGGTGTAGAAGAATCAGAAGTTACAACAGAAGCAAGCTTCACTAACGATCTGGGCGCAGATTCACTGGATACTGTAGAACTGATTATGGAATTCGAAAAAGAATTCGGTATTTCTATTCCTGATGATCAAGCTGAGAAAATTGGTACAGTAGGTGACGCCGTTTCTTATATCGAAGCTAACGCTAAGTAATTATCCTTATTTTATAATATGGAATTAAAAAGAGTAGTAGTAACAGGTCTTGGTGCTCTTACTCCTGTAGGTAACAATGTTGCAGAAACATGGGACAACCTGGTGAAGGGGGTAAGCGGGGCAGGACCTATTACTCATTTCGATGCGTCTAAATTCAAGACTCATTTTGCATGCGAAGTGAAAAATTTCAATGGAACTGATTACATTGACCGTAAAGAACTTCGCAAAATGGATCTGTATACACAGTATGCCATTGCAGCTGCTAAAGAAGCGGTGGAGGATTCTGGAATGGACCTCGAAAAAGAAGATTTGAATAGAATAGGTGTAATTTACGGTGTAGGTATCGGAGGTATTCATACTTTTGAAGAGGAAGTAGCTAATTATACACTGAATAAAGATACTGTCGGACCGAAATTCAACCCATTCTTCATCCCCAAAATGATAGCTGATATTGCATCGGGACAGATCTCTATCATGTATGGTTTCCACGGTCCTAACTTCACAACAACTTCTGCCTGTGCATCTTCATCAAATGCTATTGCCGATGCATTTAACTATATCCGTTTGGGTAAAGCAAATGTAATTGTGGCAGGTGGTGCGGAAGCTGCTATTTTTGAAGCTGGTTTGGGCGGTTTTAACGCTATGCATGCTTTGTCTACCCGTAATGATGATCCGGAACGTGCATCCCGCCCGTTTAGTGCAAGCCGTGATGGCTTTGTGATGGGTGAAGGCGCAGGCTGTCTGATTTTGGAAGAATTGGAACATGCAAAAGCACGTGGTGCCAAGATTTATGCGGAACTTGCCGGTGTAGGCGCTTCTGCCGACGCTTATCACTTGACAGCTTCTCATCCGGAAGGATTAGGCGCTAAACTGGTTATGTTGAACGCATTGGAAGATGCGGAATTGAAACCGGAAGATATTGATTATATCAATGTACATGGAACTTCAACTCCTGTAGGTGATGTTTCAGAAGTGAAAGCTATCAAGGATGTATTTGGAGATCACGCTTATAAACTGAATATCAGCTCTACTAAGTCTATGACAGGACACTTGTTGGGTGCTGCCGGTGCGGTAGAAGCTATTGCCAGCGTATTGGCTGTGAAGAATGACATTGTTCCGCCCACTATCAACCATGAGGAAGGTGATAATGATGAAAACATTGATTATAACTTGAACTTCACGTTCAACGAAGCTCAGAAACGTACAGTAAACGCTGCATTGAGCAATACCTTCGGTTTTGGTGGACATAATGCATGTGTAATCGTAAAAAAATATGCTGAATAATCGTGTTTAGCAATATAAAGGATAGGATAAGACTTCTTTTTCGTAAGGATAGGGAGTCTTATCTTCGTTTTTATAAGATGCTTGGATTCTATCCCAAAGACATTAGCATCTACGAACAGGCTTTGCTTCACAAATCTTTATCAGTGAAGTCTGAAAAGGGGCGTTTGCTTAATAATGAGCGTTTGGAATTCTTGGGGGATGCTATTCTGGATGCTGTGGTGGCAGATATTGTTTACAAAAGGTTTGAAGGAAAGCGTGAGGGTTTTCTCACGAATACCCGCTCTAAAATAGTGCAGCGTGAAACATTGAATCGTTTGGCTATAGAGATTGGTTTGGATAAGCTGATCAAGTATACGGCCCGCCAGTCTTCTCATAACAGCTATATGTGCGGCAATGCATTCGAAGCATTGGTAGGTGCTATTTATCTAGACAGGGGATATCGTGCCTGTAAATATTTCATGGAGCATCGTATTATTGGGCCTTATATAAATTTGGAGAAGATTTCCCGTAAGGAGGTAAACTTTAAATCCAAGTTGATAGAATGGAGCCAGAAAAATCGTTTTGAGGTTACCTTTGAGCTGATAACCCAATCACACGATCAGGGATATAATCCTACTTTCGAGAGTGAAGTTTTGGTGGAAGGTATTTCGGGAGGAAAAGGAACCGGTTATTCTAAAAAAGAGTCTCAGCAAATGGCTGCGCGTGTGGCTTTGGGAAAAATAAAGAATGATTCCGGCTTTATTGAATGTATTTTTGCGGCTAAGACTGCCCGTGAGTTGCCTCAGGAGGAGGTAACGGTTTCTGATAGTAAGCCTTCAGACAGTGGGGCCGTTACTCCGGATCTTTCTTTGGAGGAGATTAAGAAAACGGATGTGGTCGAGCAGATAATCAGTGAAGCGGAAGAAAAGGCTTTTAAGGAAAACGCTTAGCGGATTTTATCGATATTGTTTATAATTTATTAATTAGCTATTCCGGTGGTTTTGGGTATGTCCGGCAGGAATACATAATACATTGGAATATGCCCGATTACATCAAGAAAATGTAGTCGGGCATATTTCATATACTGACGGGAATTAGATTTCATCAGGCCATGGGCAGGTTTTTCCTGTGGCTTTGAATGTGGGACGTTGTCCTCCTGTTGCTCGCAAATAGTTCCCTAATTCCTTGGAGAGCCGTTTTACGATGCCGGGATGTTGCTTTGCTACATCATTTTTTTCACTGATATCATTTGGTATGTTGAAAAGTTCTTTTTTACCGGTTTCATAATAATAGATTAGTTTCCATTCGTCTTTGCGGATAGAGCAGTCCAGATTGATGCCTGGTCCGTCATTACCCCAGATATTAGGGAAATTCCATACCAGTGCGCGTCCTTTGGACGGGTCTCCTGTACCTTTCAGCAGGGGCATAAAGCTGATACCGTCTATAGGGTTGACTGTCTTATAGTTTGTGATACCCGCCATTTCAAGTATGGTAGGATAAAAATCTTCAATTATAAGATATTTGTCACAACGAGTATCCGGGGTGACTACTCCGGGCCAGCTTACAATCATTGGTTCGCGTATTCCTCCTTCATATAAGGAGCCTTTGCCACTATTGAGAGGAGCGTTTTGAGTGTGAATTTGTCCGTCGCGCCATCCGGGTTCGGCAGCTAGCCCTCCGTTGTCACTCATAAAAATAATAACGGTATTATCTGCTTCATCATTTTTTTCCAACCAGTTCATCAAATCCCCCAGACTTTTATCCATTCCTTCAATTAAGGATGCATATGCGGCTTCTTTGTCACTAAGTCCTTTTTTAATATACTTGGGGAAGAAGCGCATATCTTTGTCAACAGGAACGTGGATGGCATAATGTGCCATATATAGATAAAAAGGTTGATTGTACTTTTTTGCTTTGTCCAATGCTTTGATGGCTTCTTGTGTCAGGGCTTCTGTTGCAAATATACCTGTTCCCCAATAATCTTCCAAGCCGGGGATGGCCATTAGTGAATAGGGCTTTCCATCGCGGGTGTGCCCGTAGTTCTGTTCGCTCAGATAAGTAGCCAGACCACCGGCGGCATGTCCGGCTATATTTACTTCAAACCCCCAATGGGTAGGGTTCTCTCCCGGTGTGTCAATAGAACCGAAATGAGCTTTTCCGCAGTGGATGGTATGATAACCGTTCTGTCTGAGTAACTCAACGAAAGAAGTGCCGACAAAGGTATTGGGCGTTCCTGTTACTTGGCTGACTCCGTTGTAGTTCCAGTCTGGCAATTGTATTGTATTGCTTGGTCTGTCGGTAGCTTTGTTTTTTTCAAGTGTCCAGTTTGTTACACGATGTCGGGTGTTGTTAGCACCCGTTATCAGACTGCAACGGGTAGCGGAACTGATATTGCAGGCGTATGCTTGTGTGAACATCATCCCTTTCTTGGCCAGACGTTCCATATTGGGAGTTTCGTAGGCTTCATTATAATGTGTTTTCTGTGTCCAG
>OLWB01003108.1_pt1 | contig 12333 bp, 11 predicted proteins | sample 1673331 | NCBI WGS metagenome assembly OLWB01 (sample SAMEA3178943, study PRJEB25190) | human gut metagenome | biome: human gut; feature: human-associated habitat; material: faeces | place: Austria | collected 2013 | reverse complement strand
ATTGCAAATACATTTGCCATTACCATATAGAATCCTTCACCTGCAAATGAGCTTAGCAAAAATTCCTTATTTATACTGTTTATATCATATGAATAAGTTTTTGCTAATTGGCTATATGAAATGTTTATAATACTTGTCCCATTTTGCTGTTTAACTAAAATCTTGTCTTTTAGAGCAGCTAAAAAATATCCATCAAAATTATTAATCTCTTCTTCATTAAAGCTTTCTGCATTTGAAAGAACTACCTTTATATTTATATAATCATGATTTTCCATAATTACATCGTTTTCACTATCAACATGAAAACTTCCATCTTGAAAATAAAAATTTGGAGTATTATTTTTTACATATCCTACTGCATTATTTACTATCCCTGAAATTTTAAACATATATGTTCCAGCTAAGATTAGTGAAAAGAGCAAAACTAATTTCACTAAATAAAGCATTGCTCTTCCTACTCCTTCACTTGCTAATATATGATATTTATCAAAATCTAGTATACTCATTTTTAATCTTTTAAAAAATGATAATCGTATCTCTTTTTCCATTTCTACTGTGCTTCCTTTCATTTACCTTTAGCCTAATTTTTGGTTTAAGCCTTTTCTACTTCTACTCCATTTGGTGTATCTTTTACTATAAATCCTTTTATTTTTATCATATCTCTTAGAGTATCTGATTTTTTCCAATCTTTATTTTTTCTTGCTTCAATTCTTTCTTCTATTAAATTCTGTACATCTTTTGGAATTTCTATACTTTTCTTTTTATAATTTTTCAGGTTTAAGCCTAATACTTCGTCAAATTCTTCTAGTAACTTTGCATACTCTGGTGACTTTTTTTCTTCTCTTATTAATTCCCAAACAATTCCCATTGCAAGTGGCATATTTAAGTCGTCATTAATTGCTAGAGTAAATCTTTTTTTGTAGCTTTCTAATTTATCTTTGTCTGCAATTTCTTTTCCGTTTATATGTGAAATATATCCTTCTCTTAATCTTCCTAATGCTTTTTCAGATGCATTTACACCTTCAAATGTAAAGTTTAGTTTATTTCTATAATGTGAAGTATAGCAAAATAGTTTAAATGCTAATGGCTCTATATTTCTTTCTTGAAGTTCATCCAATGTATAAACATTTCCTAGGCTCTTTGACATCTTTCCTCCGTCAACTAGTAAAAACTCTGTATGCATCCAATAATTTGCTGGAATTTTTCCTGTTGCACCTTTGCTTTGTGCAATTTCATTTTCGTGATGTATTGGTACATGGTCAATACCACCTGTATGAATATCAAAATGCTCCCCTAAGAATTTTTTTCCAATTGCAGAACATTCCAAATGCCAACCTGGATATGATTTTCCCCATGGACTATCCCATTTCATTAAGTGGTTTTCAGGTGCTTTTATCCAAATAGCAAAATCATATGGATTCTTTTTTTCTTTGTCAACTTGTATTCTTGCTCCTGCTTCTTGACCTTCTACTTTATTGTTTGAAAGTACAGGATATTTGTCTAATTTTGAAACATCAAAGTAAATTCCGTTACTTGTTTCATATGCATATCCATTTGAAACTATTTTCTTTACCATTTCAAGCATCTCTGGTATGTTATCTGTTGCTTTGGAAATAATATCTGGAAGGTCAATGTTTAATTTTTCTATGTCTTTCATAAATGCTTTTGTATAAAAGTCTGCTATTTCATATGGATTTTTTCCTTCTTTTTTAGCCGCCTTTTCCATTTTATCTTCACCAGTATCAGCATCTGAAGTTAGATGTCCAACATCAGTTATATTCATAACATGCTTTAAATTATATCCATTATATTTAAACATTCTCCTTAAATTATCCATGAATACATATGTTCTAAAATTCCCTATATGGGCATAGCCGTAGACCGTTGGTCCACAGCTATATATTTTTATTTCATTTTTATCTATTGGAACAAACTTCTCTTTTGAATGTGTTAAAGTATTATATAATTTTATTTCCATTTAAATAAAATTTCCTTTCTAATTTAAGATTTTTTACTAATCTTTATCACTTACAGATGTATTTGTAGCTATATTATTTTTCGTTGTATTTGATGTTTCGTTACCGACTGTGTTCTTTCCAACTGTGTTACCAGATGAAGTATTAGAACTAGGCTTTCCTTTATATGTATTTACTGTTATTGTAATCGTAGCTCCCTTTGCTGCTTTGGTTGCACTTTGTTTAAGTACAATATCTTTTTTCTTGTTTTTGTCTTCATCTTCTAATACTTTTACTTTAAATCCTGCTTTTTCTAATTCTTTTTTAGCTTCCTTTTCTGTTTTTCCTATAACATTTGGAACGCCTACATCCGGTGCTTTTGTATGAATATCACATACCTCTGTTGGTGCCTCTACTTTTTCTTGTTTAGGTGACCAGTTTGCATTTTTTTCTGTATCTAATATTACGCCAAAATACTTCTTTTCCTTTTCCTCGCAAAACTCTGTTGCAAGTTTACCTGTTTCTTTACAAATTTCTATTGCTTCATGTCCGTCACATTCTCCTGGTACATGCTCTTTAGCAAATATTTCAGTATATGTATCTGTACATTTAGAGCTTGCTTTTTTACCGGTTGCCTTACATATTTTTAAGCTTACTATTCCTCCTGGTTTTTCAAAGCTTTTTGTTTCTAATCCAGAATGAACTTTTTTCATTGCATTAAACCATATTTTAGCTGCCATATTTGTTCCACCAAAACTTACTTTGTTTTGATATCCATTATCATTTCCGTACCAGCAAGCCCCTGCGTAATATGGAGTAAATCCTGCAAACCATCTATCTATTGAATTATCTGATGTACCTGTTTTTCCTGCTACATCCATACTTCCTAAAAAGTTAGCATAGCTAGAAGCTGTTCCGCTTTTTACTGGTCCTGTTAAAAGTGAGGTTGCAATATATGCATTATTTTCTGACATTACTTGTGTTTTTTCTTGTTTCGCTTCTAGTACTGTATTTCCATCTTGGCCTACAACTTTTGTATAAAATGTTGGTGTAATATATACTCCTTTATTAGCAATCATTGCAAAACCTGCTGCCATTTCTAATGGACTTACATTTGCTGAACCTAATGCCATACTTAATCCCATCATAGAAGCATCTACTTCTATTCCTATTTTTTTTAGGAACTCTTGAGACTTTTCTACTCCCATAATAGATAAAGCTTTTACTTCTGGAACATTTAATGATTTTGTTAAAACCGTTCTCATATTTGGCGTTCCATAGTATCTTTCTGAATCATTTTTAACAGTGTAATTTCCAGGAAAAGTTGTTTTTGTATCATAGAATATTGTTGATGGTGTAACTACTCCATTTTCTAGAGCTGGTGCTACAACTCCAAGTGGTTTAAATGCTGATCCACCTTGTCTTTTTGATGTAGCTCTATTTATTCCTAATGTGTCTTCATTTTCGCCAAGGCCTCCAACTTCTGCAACAACATATCCTGTTGATGGTTCTACAATTACCATTGCAGATTGTCCTGTAGTATCTGCTCCTTTTACCCCTGACCATCCTTTTATTTGATATGCTGAATTTTTGTAAATCTCTTCTAGCTTTGTTTGAATATCTCCATTTACAGTTGTATAAATTGTATATCCACTATTTATAACAATTTCTCTTGCCTCTGAATATGAAATGTCTTCTTTTGCTGATAATTCATTTGCCACCTGATTTATTGCTGCTGTTGCATGATATGAAAGTAAGTTATTTCCATTACTTACAGAACCTTTTGTAAATGTTAATCCTGCTTTTACTTTTTCATTTGCTGCATTATATTCTTCGTCATTTATTTTTCCCTGTGAATGCATTTGATCTATGACTGTTAAAGTTCTATTTTTTATTTTTTCTGAATTATCTACTCCTTCTTCAAATGGATTATATGAGTTTGGAGAGTGATTTATTCCTGCTATAAATGCTGCTTCTGCAATGTCTAACTCAGCTGCTTTTTTATTAAAGTAATAATTTGCTGCTGATTCTACTCCTCTTACTTCTAGTCCTCCTGAAGAACCTAAGTAAATTCTATTTAAATATCTTGCCAAAATTTGTTCTTTAGTAAGCATCTTTTCAACTTGAATTGCTCTAGACCACTCTCTTATCTTTCTTTCGATGCCAGCGAATCCACTTCTTGCATCGTCATTCATTGTAATCTTTACAAGTTGCTGCGTTATTGTACTGCCTCCAAAAGAAGCTCCTTTATGAGTTAAAACAGATATTCCATAATTAACTACGGCACTTGCTGTTCTTATTATATCAACTCCTCCATGCTCGTAAAAACGTTTATCTTCTATTGCAATAAACGCTTCTGGAATATGTCCCATTTCTCCTAACTCTACTTTTTTGCTTATTTCGTCTCCTGTGAGAGTTATTATTTCGTTTCCATCTAAATATGCAATTGTTAAACCTTGGTCACTTAATAGTTGTTCTTTAGTAATTGACCATTTATCACTAAAAAATATTGCACAAAATGCCGCTATTCCTGCTAGCATAAGTAGTAAAATAATAATTACTATAATTTTGAATGTAAGCCATAATTTAGGGTGCTTTCTATTTTTTTTCTTATCTTCTTTCTTTTTTTGCTTTTCTAATTTCTTTATGTCCTTTTCTTTTTTATTGTTTGGTTTTGTAGTATTTTTATTTGGTTTTGTTTTACTATTTTTCTTAGTTTCCATAACTTTTCCTTTCTAAAGAATATTTTATTCTTTAAATTTTTTAAAACTACTCAAGCAATATTATATTACAAAATACAAAATATTACAACCACTATTAATTAATTGTTTTCGTAATTAAGTAAATCTTCATAATTAGTAAGTACAATCGCTCCATCCCTTAGTAATTTGTTTGTTCCTTCTGCATTTTTGCTATAAATATTTCCGTGGAACAGCATATATATCTTTTCCTTGTTCTAAGCCAAAGTTTGCAGTTATAAGTGCTCCACTTTTCCTTTTAGCCTCCACAATTACTATACTATTTGCCAGTCCACTTATAATTCTATTTCTTTTTGGAAATTTTTCTTTTGATGGCTTTTCTCCTAGTTTATATTCTGAAACAATAGCTCCTCCATTTTTTAAAATTTCATTTGCTAATCTCGTATTTTCCTTTGGATAAATCATATCTAACCCGTGTGCAACAACTGCAATTGTCCTTCCTTTCCCGAGTATTGTTCCAATATGACATGCTGAATCTATTCCTCTAGCTAGTCCACTTACAGTAATTATATTTTGTTTTGCCAAAAAATATGCTAATTCTTTAGCTACCTTTAATCCATATGTACTTGGTTCTCTAGTTCCAACTATCGCTATTATTTTTTCTCTTAATATTTCTTTATTCCCCATAACATATAATTTTTTAGGTGGCAAATATATATTTGAAAGTGTATATGGATAACTAAGGCTTCCTAAATCTATTTCTTCGATTTTCATATTCCTCCATTTCTATGTTCTAATTTATAATATTCAATCATTGCCAAGTACATTTTTTAAGGTAATTTTTCGTTTTTAACCTTGGTAAAAAATTAAAAGGAGAAAGAACTAAAAATTCTTCCCCCTTTAAAATTTTATATTAAATTATTAACGTATTTTTATTATTCTCCTAATTGTTCTTTCCATTCTGCTTCATCAAGTACTTTTACATTTCCTTCACCTATTTCGTCTGCTGCTAGAGTTACTGGTGATGTATCATCCTCATCTGTCATAGGTTTACTACCATTTGCTATTTGTCTAGCTCTTTTTGCAGTAGCTATTACTAAATTATATCTATTTTTATTTGATTTTCTAAGTAACTCTGGTACTGTTGGTTTTACTAACATAAAATTTCCTCCTTAAACTTACATAATAACTATATTTTACTACATTTTTTGTAATAAGTCTAGGTCCTTTACACTATTTTCAAGAATTTATCGTTTATTTTTTATTGCAATAATTATGCACTTTATAAAATAATAAGCTATCATAGCAATTGTTATTCCCATCAATGTCATAAAGAAATACTCTGATTTTACTGAATACAAGTTTAATAAAATTAATGTTTCAATTGCAATTGCAACTATTTCAATTCCATGAATAGCTAAGCTACCATCATCTTTCTTATATGCTTGCTCAAATGTAATAACTGCAATTATAACTGCAAAAATGCTAAATGTCTTTAAGTCCATTATATATTCTGTTACAGGTATAGCCTTAACTCCCAAATTTATGAATATAAAATAAATAACAACTATTATTGCTAATAATATATTTCTAAAAATATTTTTTCTTACTTTACTATCTTTAGCTTTATTTTTTCTTTTATTTTTCTCTTCCTTTATTTCATCTTTTACTTTTGCTAACTTTTCTACTGATAATTCCTCTTCTGGTTTTATTAAAGATTCTGCCCCAACTTCTTGTTTTTCTTCTCCTTTAATATTTTCTTCGTCATTATCCTTTTCATTATTTTTAGTGTTCTCTAATTTTTTAGTTGTATTCGCTTTCTTTGCACCACTTTCTTTTTTCTCTGTGTCTTCCCTTTGTGTTTTAGTATTCTTATTTGGTGTATTTTTTTCTTTTATCTCTTTTTTCTTTTCTGCCACTGAAACTTTGCTTTCCTTTTTTTCAGTTTTCAAACTTGCTTTTTCTTCAATTTCTTTATTTTTCTTCTTTTCAGTTGCCATTTTAAATTCCTTCCTTTTATAAATCATATTCATACATAATCATACTAAGTACAGCAATTGGGGCTGTCTCTGTTCTTAAGATTCTACTACCCAATGTTACTGCTTTAGCTCCTGCACATAGCATTTTTTCTAATTCTTTACCTTCTATTCCGCCTTCTGGACCAATTATTATAGCAATATTTTTTGCTTCTTTATATTTTTTTAAGATTCCTTTTATTGTATTTTTTTCTTCATTTTCATATGCAACTATTACTAAATCATATTTTGCTATATTATCACATATGTAAGATATATCTACTGTATTTTCTACTTTTGGAATTATTCCCCTTTTACTCTGCTTTGCTGCTGCTTCTGAAATTTTATTCCATCTTTCGTTTTTCTTTGCCTCATCTTTTATAATTGCTATACAGTTTTTCATCTTTACTGGAAAAATTTTATTTACCCCTAATTCCACAGATTTTTGTATTACATATTCTAATTTATCTGCCTTAGTTAGTCCTTGAAAAAGGTCTACTTTTACCTCTGGTTCAATATTATTTTCTTCTTCTAAAATTTCAGCTAATATATTGTCTTTTGAAAATTTAGCTAATCTACATTTATAGCATTTGCTATTTTCTTTATTTACAAGATAAATTTCGTCTTCTACTTTCATTCTGAGAACATTACCTATATGTTTTTGGTTATCTCCTGTGATTTTTACTATATTTCCATCAAAAGCTTCATCTTCTATAAAAAACTTATACACTAGTCTATTCCCCATTCTTTCTCTTGATTACTTAAAACTTCATTCGCTTTGTTTTTTTCTTCTGTAACCATGTTTCTTTGCATTTCTGTTTCATTTCTTATTGTTTTTACTAATCCACCATTTTGTACAAAGCCTAAATTTATTGTTACACCTGTGAGAATAATTAATACTGTAATTGTAACAACTAAAGCTAAAAGTGTTACACCACTTTCGTTTTTCTTCTGCATATCTTTACCCCCCTGCATTTTTTCATATGTTTATTTATATTAATTAATTTTTTTGCATAATAAAAATCTACATACTAATGATATCACATAGTATGTAGACTTTCAAGTTATTTTTTATAAACTTGCTTTTATTTTTATCCGAAAAATCCTCTCTTTTTTACTGGTGGTTGTTCATTCATTGTCTTTGCAAGTTCTACAAATAATTCTCTTTGTTCTTTAGATAATCTTTTTGGTGTTTGAACCTGTACAGTAAATATTAAATCTCCTCTTGAGTTTGAATTAATACGTTTAAATCCTCTATCTCTTAGAGTAAACTTCGTTCCACTCTGTGTTCCTTCTGGAATAGTAAATTCTTCTTCTCCTCCTGTAACTATTGGAACTTTTATATTAGCTCCTAATGTTGCTTGTGTAATTGTAATAGGAATTGTACATTCTACATCATCACCGTTTCGTGTAAAGATATTGCTTTTCTTTACTCTAACAGTAATATATAAGTCTCCATAAGGCCCTCCATTTCTTCCTGGCTCACCTTTTCCACTTACAACTAAAGTTTGCCCATTATTTACACCTGCTGGAATATCTACATTTAGTACAACTTGCTTTCTTATTGTACCTTTTCCTTTACAAGTTTCGCAAGGGGTAGGTATAACTTTTCCTGTACCACGGCAGTTTTCACAAGTTACTACTGTTTGGATTGTTGCAAATCCCGCTAAAGATTGATTTTTTTTAACTTTTCCTGTACCATGACAAACCGAACAAGTTTCTACTCTGGTTCCTGGTTTAGCACCATCACCTTTGCAAGTGTCGCACTTTTCATTTTTATTTATTGTTATTTCTTTTTTTAGACCTGAAAAAGCTTCTTCGAAACTAATATCTACTTCAAAACTCAAGTCATTTCCTTTAGCCGGAGCATTTGCATTTGATGCTCTCGCACTTCTTCCAAAGCCCCCACCAAAAATTGAAGAAACAAAATCATCTACAACATCGTCAAATCCAAAACCACCTGTCGAGTATGTATAATTTCCTCCTCCAAAGCCATTAAAACCACTAAAACCGCTTCCATATGCTCCTTGTGGACCATTTGCTGTGCCAAATTGGTCATACATCTTTCTTTTTTGAGGGTTGGAAAGCACCTCATATGCTTCTCCAACCTCCTTAAATTTTTCTTCAGCCTCTTTTTTATTATCTGGGTTTGCATCAGGGTGCCACTTTTTAGCCATTTTTCTATAAGCTCTTTTTATTTCATCATCTGAAGCATTTTTATCTATGCCTAAAACACTATAATAGTCTTTGTTTGCCATTTTTATACCCTTTCAATTAAAACTCCTACAAATTATTTTTTGTCTTCTTCTTCAGCTGTTGTTTCAACATTTCCGTCTGTTCCTTTATTAGCATTTTCATCTGCTTTTTTAGCATTAGCACCATTTTCAGCAGCTTTTTGGCTATATAATTTTTCTGAAATTGAGTAAAATACTTGTGTTAGACTTTCTGTTGCTTTCTTTATTTCTTCTACATCTTTTCCTTCTAATGCTTTATTCACATTAGCAATTTCTGTTTCCGCCTTAGTTTTTTCTTCACTGCTTATTTTGTCACCTAATTCATCTAAAGTTTTTTGGCAGTTATAAACTAAACTTTCTGCATTATTTCTAGCTTCAATTTCTTCTTTTCTCTTTTTATCTTCAGCACTGTGTGCTTCTGCTTCTTTTACAGCTTTATCTATTTCTTCATCTGTTAAGTTTGTTGAAGCTGTAATTGAAACTTGTTGCTGATTTCCTGTTGCCATATCTTTTGCAGATACGTGTACAATACCATTTGCATCAATATCAAATGTTACTTCTATTTGTGGAACTCCTCTTGGTGCTGCTGGTATTCCTGTTAATTGGAATCTTCCTAAAGTTTTGTTATCTGCTGCCATTTCTCTTTCACCTTGAAGAACATGAACTTCTACACTTGTCTGTCCATCTGCTGCTGTTGAGAATATTTGTGATTTTTTTGTTGGTATTGTAGTATTTCTTTCAATAAGTTTTGTTGAAACACCACCATATGTTTCTATACCAAGTGATAAAGGTGTTACATCTAGTAAAACTAAATCTTTAACATCTCCTGAAAGTACTCCACCTTGGATTGCTGCACCTATTGCAACACATTCGTCTGGATTTATTCCCTTATCTGGGTCTTTTCCTGTTATTTTCTTAACTATTTCTTGTACACATGGAACTCTTGTTGAACCACCAACTAATAATACTTTGTGAAGATCACTTGCTGAAATTCCTGCATCTTTTAATGCATTTTCAACTGGTACTCTTGTTGATTCTACTAAATCGTGAATTAGTTCTTCAAATTTAGCTCTTGATAATGTTATATCCAAATGTTTTGGTCCTGTACTATCTGCTGTTATAAATGGCAAATTTATTTGTGTTTGTTGCATTCCAGAAAGCTCTATTTTAGCTTTTTCAGCAGCTTCTTTTAATCTTTGCATTGCCATCTTATCTGATGATAAGTCTATTCCTTGACTCTTTTTGAATTCTGAAACTAAGTAATCAATAATTTTTTGGTCAAAGTCATCTCCACCTAAATGTGTATTTCCGTTTGTTGCTAAAACTTCGAATACACCATCACCAATGTCTAGTATTGAAACATCAAATGTTCCACCACCTAAATCATATACCATTATTTTTTGGTCTTGGTCTTCTTTATCCATTCCAAAAGCAAGTGCTGCTGCTGTTGGCTCATTTATAATTCTTAAAACATCTAGCCCTGCTATTTTTCCTGCATCTTTTGTTGCTTGTCTTTGAGAGTCATTGAAATATGCTGGTACTGTTATAACAGCTTGTGTAACTTTTTGTCCTAAATAGCTTTCTGCATCTGTTTTTAACTTTTGAAGTATCATTGCTGAAATTTCTTGTGGTGAGAACTCATCTGTATCTATTTTTACTTTTTCAGCTGTTCCCATCTTTCTTTTTATAGATATTATTGTATGGTCTGGATTTGTAACTGCTTGTCTTTTAGCAATTTGTCCAACTAATCTTTCTCCATCTTTTGAAAATGCTACTACTGAAGGTGTTGTTCTATTTCCTTCTGAGTTTGGTATTACAACTGGCTCTCCTCCTTCCATAACAGCAACACATGAATTTGTTGTTCCTAAGTCAATTCCTATAATCTTTCCCATTTTAAATTCCTCCTAAATATTTATATAAATTTTAAAATTAATAACTTTTTTTAATTTGCTACAACCACTAAAGAATGTCTTAATACTTTATCTCCTATCATATAGCCTTTTCTATATTCTTCTTTAATTTCTTTTTCGCCAAGTGATTTATCTTCTACCAGGCTTACTGCTTCGTGAATACTTGGATCAAATTTCTTACCAACTGCTTCTATTTCAGTTACTCCATTATTTTTTAGTACCTCTTTAAATTGAGTTAGTACCATTTGAACACCATTTTTGTATTGTTCATCTTTAGTTTCTACTTGAGAAGCTTTTTCTAAATTATCTACTACTGGTAAAAGTGCTGTTACAACATCTCCCATAACTGAACTATACAAATTTGTTCTTTCCTTATCACTTCTTTTTTTGAAATTTTCAAATTCTGCCATAAGCCTTTTTATTCTATCTTCTTTTTCTTCTAGTTCTTTATTTTGTATATCTATTTTTTCTTTTAGTTTCTCTTCTTCTGATTTTTCTACCTTTGCCTCAAGATTTTCTGCTTTTTTTAATTCTTCTTCCATTTAATCACCCTTTCTTTACTTAGTAATATATATTTCTAAGTCAGCTTTCCTTTGTTTAATTCTTTATTTATATATTTCATTACTGAAATCACTTTTGAATAGTCCATTCTAGTTGGTCCTATTATTCCTATTGTTCCTAAATCTTTACCCGCTACTTTGTTTTTAAATGTTACAATACTAAAATCTTTTAGTCCATTTATTTCATTTCCTATATAAACATTAAAATCTTCACTATTTTCTAATAAATCTAGTATAAATTCTTTTCTATCTAATAGGTTCATAAAATTTCTTGCGAATTCTGAACTTTCAAACTCTGGATTGTCGAAGGCTTTATTCGCACCATTTAAATATATTCTTGTTTCATCATTAATTACTTTACTAATTTGATCTACAATAGGCTTTATTACGTCAATTCTATAATTCATTTCACTCATTATATATTGTTCCATTGGCATATCTATTGAAGATAAAAGTTTTCCTTTTAATTTATTATTAAATATAATATTTAATGTATCTACCTGTTCTAAAGTAATATCTTTTTCAAATTTTATTATAGATTCTTTTATTGTTCCTGTTTCTGTTAAAATTACTGCCATTAGCATTCTTGAACCTAAAAGTACAAATTTAATTTCTTCAATCTTTTGTCTACTTGCATTTGGTCCAATTGCTACTGTTGTATAATGTGTTACTTCCGAAATTGTATTTGTTGCAATTTTTGTAAGCTCTTCCATCTGGCTAACTTTGTTTTCTAATTTAGAATTTATATATTTAATTTCATCTATATTCAAATTCTTGTCGTTTAATAGTTTATCCACATAAAAGCGGTATCCTTTATTTGATGGTACTCTTCCACTTGATGTATGTGTTTTTTCTAAATATCCTATTTTTTCTAACTCTGCCATATCATTTCTAACTGTTGCACTACTACAATCAAGTCCATATTTTTGGATTAAACTACTTGAACTTACTGGTTCTATT
>OLWB01003105.1_pt1 | contig 12350 bp, 8 predicted proteins | sample 1673331 | NCBI WGS metagenome assembly OLWB01 (sample SAMEA3178943, study PRJEB25190) | human gut metagenome | biome: human gut; feature: human-associated habitat; material: faeces | place: Austria | collected 2013 | reverse complement strand
TGACTGTGCCTTCTTTAACTGTACAGAAAAGTCTGTCTTATTATCTGCTGTAAATGCTTCTGCTGCTACAACATCAAGGCCTTCTTTCTTAGCCTCTGCTGCGAAGTTTGTGTAAATTCCATTAGAATATACATCGGAGCTGTTATAAATAACTGCTATCTTTGTTGCAAGTTTGTTCTTTGCAATGTACTCTGCGGATTTTGTTCCCTGTTCAGGATCTGAGAAGCAAAGACGGAATACGTTATCGTGATCCTGAACGCTCTCTACTGCTGTTCCAGAAGGTGTGATCTGGAACATGTGATCACTGTCTGTCTCAGATGCTACTGCTGTACAAGAACCAGATGTTACAGTTCCCATAAGAATCTGCATACCCCAGTCTTTCAGAGTATTGTAAGCATTCACAGCTTTCTCTGCATCTGCCTGATCATCTTCTGTCTTGAACTCAACCTGCTTACCATTGATTCCACCATTTTTATTAATCTCTTCTACAGCAAGCTTTGCACCATTGTCTACTGCTTCACCATATGCTGCTGCATCTCCTGTCATCGGTCCGATTCCACCAATTTTAAATACATCTGATTTTGAATCTGAGCTTCCGCTCTTAGAACCACAGCCTGCCATCATGCTGACTGCCAGTGCTGATACTAATACAGCACTTACAACTTTTTTAAATTTCATAATTCCTATCCTCCAACTCTGTTCTTGTATTGACCTTATAATATCTCCTTCTTTTCCGTCTGTCAATGAAAATTTTAGATTTCACTCTGTTTTTTTATCAGTACAATCTTTTTTACATAATAGAAAATACAATTTCTTATTATATAAAAAATAACAGGTAAACATATCGCTTTCAATATCATATTTAAACTCTGACATTGAGTGCCATATATCCACCTGCTATTTTTTAATATTTTCCTTCTATACAATGATGTTGGAACAAAACCCCAGCTGATATTATCTCATTTTCAGAATCGGACTGATCTTCTTGTAGATCAGAAGTACTACAACGGATACCATTGCACCTTTCAAAAGGTTAAATGGTGCTACTGCAAATACGACAAATGTAAGTAAATTCGTAATATGACCATTTACTGCTGTTCCCATTCCTACCAACGCATCGATTGGCATGCTAAATGCTTTTGCATAAGCCGGAAGTAATACATATGCATTTAAAAAGCAACCGATAAATGCCATAAATACAGTTCCTGCTGCCATTCCGATCATTGCACTTTTTCTGGAGTGTTTTGCTTTATAAATCCATGCTGCCGGAAGGATAAAGGCACAACCAATTGCAAAGTTGGCAATATCACCGACACCTGCTGTTGATGTTCCACTGATCAGAAGATGTAATACGATTTTAACAAGTTCAATCATCGCTCCTGCTGCCGGTCCCATTGCAAAGCAGCCGATCAGTGCCGGAACTTCGCTGAAATCAATCTTGTAAAATGCCGGTGCAAATGGAAGCGGAATTTCAAATGCCATTAAAATAACTGCAATTGCCCCCAGCATTCCCACCTGGGTAATGAATCTTACTTTTGACATACCTGCTGTGTTTGACTTGTTCTGTGTTGCTACATTTGTACTCATTTCTTTCTCTCCTTTTTATCTGCGTTGTGTCTGAGCTGTGCAAATGAAAACCTCAGGCACTGCCCTCTTTTATTTTAAGTAAGAAAGAATACTTCTTTTGGAACTATGCTTCTTTAGAATGTATCACTAAAAAAGGTCCACCGAACCTTTTTGTCGTATGCTTGACAACACAAAATCCCCCGACGCTTACGCTTCGGGGGACTGACATACATTCACCATAATTCTTCTCTCATCCAGACTTTACTGTCGGTTCCGGAATCTCACCAGATCAGCCACTGCATACACTTACACAGCGGGTCGCGGACTTTACCGCCGGTTGGGAATTACACCCTGCCCCGAAGAATCTCTCTTATCTGTATTTGATTATAATCCTCTGATTAGTCCTTTTCAAGGCTTTTTTCAAAAATCTTTTTACTGGAAGGACATCATCAGATCGTCCTGATGCACTGTCTCACCTGGTTTTACATAAATCTTATCTACAACACCTTCGATCGTAGATACAACGATTGTCTCCATCTTCATAGCTTCCAGAGTAAGAAGCGGTGTATTGACTTTGACCGGATCTCCCTCTTTGACAAGAACATTTCCTACGATACCTGGGATATTTGCTCCAAGCTGTTTCGGATTGGACTTGCTTGCCTTAAGCTTACGATCTGTCTTGATCTCCAATTTCTTATCCAGAATCTTGACGTTACGGATAGATCCATTTACCTGGAACATCAATGTACGGTATCCGTCCTCGTCCGGCTCACTTGCTTCCAGATATTTGATCAGAAGTTCCTTTCCTTCGCCAATCTTCAAGTAAGTCTCCTCACCCTTTCTAAGGCCATAGAAGTATACGTGACTTTCCAATCTTGTAACATCATTGTAAATCTCAAAGTGTTCGCAATAGTCCTCATATACCTTCGGATACAGCGCATAGCTGACTGCTTTCTTGCACATATCTGCTTCTGAGCGATCCTCATAATGATATTTCTCGCACAGATCCTTCTTAATCTGATCCAGATCAACTGCCGGGAGAAGTGCACCTGGACGTTCTGTCAGTGGTTTAATATCTTTCAGGACAATCTTCTGCAGTTCCTTCGGGAATCCACCATACGGCTGTCCCATCATACCCTGGAAATAAGATACGACGGAATCCGGATAGGATAATCCGGCACCTTCTGTCAGAATATTATCTTTTGTCAGGCCATTCTTGTACATAAAGATAGCCAGATCACCAACTGCCTTGGAAGTTGGAGTTACTTTTACGATGTTTCCAAGCAGATCATTGGCGTCTTTGTAAAGTCCCTTGATTGCTTCAAAATCATCCGGTGATCCCATACTTGTTACCTGTGCAAGCAAGTTGGAGTACTGTCCTCCCGGAATCTCATATTTGTAAATCTCTGTGTTTGGAGATTTCATATCACTTTCAAATGGTGCATATACTTCACGCACACGGCTGTAGTAGTGACTTAATTCTGTCAGTTCCTCCGGCTTCAGGCCAGTGTCACGTCTTGTTCCACGAAGTGCCTCTGCTACTGCGTTCATAGACGGCTGACTGGTCAGTGATGACATAGACTCAATTGCCAGGTCGACAATATCTACGCCGGCTTCTGCCGCCATCATAACAGTACTTACACCATTTCCCGTGGAATCGTGCGTATGCAAATGTAATGGTACATGAAGTTCTCTCTTCAGTGTGCTGATCAGTTCTTTTGCTGCCAGCGGCTTCAAAAGTCCTGCCATATCCTTGATCGCAATAGAATGGCATCCTAAGGACTCCAGTTCTTTCGCCATCTTCACATAATAATCTAATGTATACTTTGTCTCGTTCGGACTTGTAATATCTCCTGTGTAGCAGATTGCACCTTCAACGATCTTTCCAGTCTTAAGTGCCTCCTCGATTGGCAGTTTCATAGTCTCGATCCAGTTCAGACTGTCAAAAATACGGAATACATCGATTCCATTCTCTGCTGAGATCTGAATGAACTCTTTTACAAGGTTGTCCGGATAGTTGCTGTATCCAACGGCATTGGACGCACGAAGCAACATCTGGATCAATGTGTTCGGCATACGCTCTCTTAAAGTTGTCAGACGTTTCCACGGTGACTCCTTCAGGAATCGGTACGCTGTATCAAATGTAGCACCTCCCCATGCCTCTACTGAAAATGCGTTCTGCATAAATGCATTTGTCGCATAAGCGGCACCGCACAGATCTTTGCTACGCATACGTGTTGCCACCAGTGACTGCTGCGCATCACGCATACTTGTATCTGTAACATAAAGCTTTTCTTCTTTTAAAATCTTCTGCATGTAGCCTTCTGCACCAAGTTTTAAAAATTCATCTCTTGCACCATAGACCGGTTTATCATGGTCAAATGTCGGCAGAATACGGTTATCGAACTGTTTCTTCTTACCCATGTCAGAATTGATGATACGATCACCGATAAACTCAATGATCTTAGTCGCACGGTTCAGGCTGTGTGTCAGGCGGAATAACTCCGGTGTCTCCTCGATAAATGTTGTGTAACACTGACCGGACTGGAATGTCGGGTGGTTCAGCACATTGATCAGGAACGGAATATTTGTCTTAACTCCACGGATACGCATCTCCTGAAGGGCACGCTCGGATTTTCTCACTGCACCTGCAAAGGTACGGTCATGAGAAATAATCTTTACAAGCAGACTGTCATAGTGTGGTGATACAATGGCTCCGACATATGCACAGCCACCGTCCAGACGGATACCATTACCGGAACCGGAACGATATACTGTCATCTCACCTGTATCCGGCAGGAAGTTATTTGCCGGATCTTCAGAAGTAACACGAGTCTGAATAGAATATCCGTTACATGTAACATCTTCCTGTGATTTAATATGTATCTCCTCTGAATCAAGAGCATATCCTTCTGCAACCAGAATCTGAGCCTGCACGATGTCAATTCCTGTCACCATCTCACTGACTGTATGCTCTACCTGAATACGAGGATTCATTTCAATAAAGTATGGATTGTTATCTCTGTCTACCAGGAACTCCAGTGTTCCTGCATTGACATATCCAACATTTTTACAAAGACGGATTGCTGCATCAAAAATCTTCTCTCTTGTCTCGTCTGGAATGGTAAATGCCGGCGCATACTCTACGACCTTCTGGTGACGTCTCTGCACAGAGCAGTCACGGTCGAACAGATGCACAACATTGCCATAATTATCTCCGATTACCTGAACCTCGATATGCTTTGGTCCTTTCAGATACTTCTCAACGAAGATCATATCATCACCGAAAGCTTTTTTAGATTCATTTCTCGCCTCGTTGAATTCTTTTTCCAGATCAGCCGGATCATTGACAATACGCATACCGCGTCCGCCACCACCGTTGGAAGCTTTCAGCATAATCGGATATCCGACCATGTCTGCGATCTTCGCTGCCTCTTCATAAGATTTCATCGCGTGATCTACTCCAGGGATGATCGGTACATCTGCTGCAATGGCAATCTGTTTGGAAGAAATCTTATCTCCCATTGCTCTCATAATATCACTGGAAGGTCCAATAAATGTAATGCCATTCTGTTCACATGCATCTACAAACTCCGGATTCTCTGACAGGAACCCATATCCAGGATGGATTGCATCTACGCCTGCATTCAGTGCGATCTTAATAATTGTATCAATATCAAGATATGCATCGATCGGTCCTTTATCAGGATTCAGGGGATAGGATTCGTCTGCTTTGGAACGGAAAAGAGCGTATCTGTCTTCCTTAGAATAAATGCTGACTGTCACAATTCCGAGCTCATTGAGCGCGCGGAATACTCGAATGGCGATTTCCCCACGGTTCGCCACCAGAACTTTCTTGAACTGTTTCATTGTCTTCTTCCTCTCTTTTTTTATTGGTTTGCAATTAGCCTTTTTCTCTCTAATCCCACGGGCAATTACAACTTGACCGAAAAGTCGCATGATAGTTCATCTGCCCCACACGGATTACATGCACTTTTGATTTAGTTTACAGGATTTTTCTGAGAAATGCAAGATAAAAATATGACAACTTCATTTTTTGACAATAGTTAAGAAAATAACAATGAAATTTGCAAGATTTTAAATTATAAAATTCATTTTAGCCTCTTTTTTCCCTTTTTTCTTGTCTATAACAGATAAAAATTGCATCAAAACTTTTCTTTTCCATGATTCACACTTTTTTAACAATCTAAACACAAATCGAAAACATTTTTTCATTATTATATAGACATCAGCAAGAGAGATGCTGAGATATAAATAACAATTTTCTTTTTCATACTTTTTCCTTTGAGAGTCTTCCGGTGGGAGGGCTCTTTTTATTTTGGAAATTTAATTTATTCTTCTGACATTGACGCCCCTGTTTTTTCCCTGCCACTTATAAATCATGAGATAAACCTTATAGTCGAGTTCGTCTTGTGCGGTGACGAATGGCTCTTCTCTTAGTACCTCAGATTTGATTCCCTGCTGATAAAGTTCTGCCTGCTCTTTTTTTGCCTGACTGATAAGTTTCTGATGTCTTTCATCTGCTTCTTTTCCGAAACTCCGGTTTGGATAGTTTGCGGCTTCTTGTTTGAGTTTTTCTGTCAGAAGTTCTATGAAGCATACATGTTTTGTCTGATGTAATTTTACGGCTATGTAACGACTCATTCTCATACCATGATGTTTCCGGTAATATTTTAATAACTTTATCATGCTTTTATCGTCTGCTTCTTCTGCGAATTCTTCCATGACTGTGATCGCCTCTTCTGACGGCTGCCACGGATTATCTTTTGGTACAATATATTGATCCGGCACCGCCGGGTAACAGCAGTAATTGAGTGGCGGGAACTGTTCTAACATTGCCAGTTTCTGTTCTGTCGGTGTGCAGAATTCCGGTCCCAGATATTCTAATTTGTCCCGTAAAATTGCAATGCGATATTCCAGTTGTCTTAAGTATTCGTACCCTTCCACCCAGAAATGTCCGATTTCTCCATAATTGTATAAATGTACTTCCACTGACAGCGACTGGTAAAAGAGCGTTACAACGGAATCGTCCTGATGTACCACAAGCACATATTCTCCATTTTCATAGGTAACTGATGCATCCAGTGGTCCTTCATAATCGTCCTGATAAATTCCGGTCATTCGCGCACCGTGAAATACAAGAAAGCTTTCCACTGCATCGTTCATCATATAAACCAGTTTATACTCTGGCAGAAGTAATTCGAACTGATCTTGTTCCAAAAGTTCTTCCAGCATCTCCAAAGCTCTCTCCTGACTGATCTGGTACGCCTGATTTTCCACATTTTCTTTATTCTTTTGCTTTGCTTTCCACACATTTTCTGTGTTTTTCTCTGTTTCCAATTATCTCGCACTCTCCTTCATTGGCATCTTCCATCACAACTTTCGTTTCTCTGATCATGCCTTCCGGCAGTTCCTGATACTCCACCCTCAAGACTGCCTGTGCCCAGTTCAGACTGATCTGAGGCTGTTTATTTTTCTCACATCCGGCTTTTTCGATTTCTTCCAGAAGTTCTTTTAACACTTCTTTGGTCAGATAACCACCTCGCCAGTGAAAGGTCAGCACGCGCCCTTTCTTCGCTGCCTGAAGCGACCGCTTGTATACATCTTCTATCTTTGTAAATGACAGTTTCTTTTCTTTATAATAGTAGCGTCCGCCCGCGTTGCATGCTGGAGCCGGATACAACAGTGGTTCGTGATCCCGGAAAATGTTTTTATCATCCAGGTTAAAATAATCGTACCTGAAATCCATCTGTTCTGCTTTTCCGGCTTTGTTCTTTCCCGATGTGTTACGTGGAGTTTTGTTTTCCGGTTTCTGATTTTCTTTTTTCTCATAATTGCCAAGCGTATTGTCAAATGTTACGTCCAAGTGATAATACTGTCCGTCAATCTTTACGATATTCCATGTATGACGGTACTTAATCCCTTTTTCCGGATTATTTCCACACACTGCGATCATACACCAGATTCCAAGGGCATCACACAATACCTTCACGGATTTTGCAATTCCTTCACATACGCCTACCCCATGCCCTAAAGGTCCGATAATCTCATGGGAATAAGGTTTTTTCAGCTTATCATAATGTATACTTTCACATAAAAAGTCGTGTATATATTTTTCCTTGTCCCACTGGGAAAATGTTTTCGCTTCTCTTGCGATTTTCTCTACGCGGGCTGTCATGGCTTTCTGATGTTCTTTTATCTTTGCTTTTTCAAATAAATATTCCGGCACAAAAATCAGATTGGGAGAATCGTTGTAATATTTATACTTATAGCCTGTTGCCCAGAAAATTTCCGGATGATCCAGCCGGAGCTTGAAAAAGACATTATAGAGTGCCTCACCATCCAGTCTTGGAATCTGAATCTCTTCATCTATATTTAAAAATCCCTGATACAAGGCATGATAAACTGCCTGTTCTATTTTATTCATCCTATTATAATAGTACTGTTCCATGTAATTTTCCGTAATCCTTTTCTATCATTTCAAGCTTTTGTCACTAATAATGATTGCGAGTTTTCTGTCACACGCAAATTCAAGTCGAACATTGCAACTAGAGTATAACATATATTATGAATATTTTCGTGTTTCTTTGAAGCATACATTGACATTCCATATCAGACTTTTTATACTGGGAAATGTAAATTTCAAAGAAAAGCTTATGTAATAGGCTATGAGAAGTTTTCAGAAAGTAGGAATCCAATATGAACTGTAATGATTCTATGATAAATAATTCTATTCTCAAGAAGAGGAATGATCCCGGCAGAAATTTCCAAATCCTTGCCATTTCAAACCGACATCTCTGCAATCAACCTTTTGAAGACCAGATTAAACGGGTCTGCGAATGGCACCCGGACGCTCTCGTTCTTAGAGAAAAGGATTTGCCAGAAGACGAATACAAAGCATTAGCAAAAAATATTCTGGATATCTGTAAAGCTTACGATGTCCCATGTATCTTACATACTTACTGGAAAGCAGCGCTGGAACTTGGACATGATGCCATTCATTTGCCACTGCCTCTGTTACGGGAGTTATCTGCCGAGTCGCAGAAGCATTTACAAACTCAGAATTCGACAATCTCGCAGAGTTTTCATGTTACGGACTTCCATAAAATCGGCACATCTGTTCATTCTGTCGAGGATGCCATGGAAGCAGAACGGCTCGGTGCGACCTATGTGACAGCCGGACACATTTTCACAACAGATTGTAAAAAAGGTCTGCCGCCACGTGGACTTGATTTTTTGAAAAATGTCTGTGATGCAGTCACGATTCCTGTCTACGGAATCGGCGGAATAAAATTTGACCCGCAGCAATGGAACAGCCTGAAAAAACAAGGTGCCTGCGGCGGGTGTATTATGTCAGGAATGATGCAGCTTTAAAACTGCATCTTTTTTGTTGCCAAGCATACGACAAAAAGGTCCGGTGGACCTTTTTTAGTGTCTTCTGCACTTCTGCAATTCATTATTGCACATATGGATTATACAGAAAGAACGCTCCGGCAAAAGCCAGCGCCAGATATATCATTGGTTCCCATTTTCTTCCATCAGCCTCTATTGGATTTTCCACATGTCCATCACCTTTTTCTTTCTGTTTTCCACAAACTAACACATAAATACCTCTCCAGATCAGATATCCTGCGCACGCGCCAATCGTATTTGCAAGCAGATCATCAATATCTGTTGCACGCGCGTTAAATATCTGAGAAATTTCAATTGTTAACGACAGTAAAAATCCTGTAACCGTGACATTTGTTATGCTTCTGCATTTCTTCCATATACATGGTATCAATAGGCCAAGCGGTAAAAACATGATTATATTTAACAAAAACCCCTTGTCCAATCCTGCCAGTGGATTCCAGTTATATCCGCCACTGATGGCATCTTTAAGTCTTACAATGTCTGCCAACAGGCCAATCCCTGTCACTTTAAATACCGCCCACAGATAAACGAGCATTACATAAACTCCAAAATAATATTTTGCAGGCACACGCCTGGAATTTTGCTTTGCTTTAATTTCCATTAGTCCCTGATATATCAGACACGGTAGCAACAACGTAAGAAGTAGATAACCACTGTACATAAAATCCTCAACTATATAAGTATATAAAATCCTCACATAATCCATAACATTTCCTCTCCTTTTTCCAGCCTTTATCTTCACACCTGATATATTAGAATACATTTCTTAACAACTTCTTTGGAATATTCTTAATATTCTCTGTAGTTTTAACCCATGCCTGTATCATGCAGTCCGATAACATCACTTCCATCTGATATAATCAACATTTCTTTCAATTTGTTTCTTGAATTATCAGACAAATGCATCTATCATAATCATATAAATATTATGCCAGGGTCAAAAGGTCTAAATCCACATGAGCTTGCTCATAAGTGGATGAAAGACCTTGGGACCCGCCCCAATATGAGCCTAAAAGTGGGATGACAATCCCACGATATGCGAATAATTGGGAGGATTGTGGGAGTGCAAAGCACGGAATAATCCGTAGGCATCATACTTGCAGCTCAGTAAACCAGAGCTGCATTTGGGGAATCAATTACAAATTCAAAAATGAATTCAATTATATAGGAGGGCTTTTCTTATGACACAGGCTGAAATCAAACAACTGATTCAGAAACAGCGGACTTTTTTTCATTCCGATGCTACGCTTGATGTAGAATATCGTATACATGCACTTCAAAAATTAAAAGCATGCATCTTAAAATATGAAAATGAAATTAATATCGCAATCCGTGCAGATTTGGGAAAATGTGCTTTTGAAAGCTACATGTGTGAAACTGGTCTCGTCTTAAGCGAACTGACTTACATGCTGAAACATACACGCAAATTTTCGAAAGAGCGCACAGTCAGGACTCCACTGGCACAGTTTCACTCCAGGAGCTATCAAAAACCGTCCCCGTATGGTGTCACACTGATTATGAGTCCATGGAATTATCCGTTCATGCTCACCATAGAGCCGTTGATCGATGCGCTGGCAGCAGGAAATACCGCAATCCTGAAGCCAAGTGCCTATTCTGCACATACTACTGCTCTGATCAGCCGTATGATCCAGGAATGCTTCGATGAAAAATATGTGGCCGTTGTCACAGGTGGGCGTGAGGAAAATAATTTCTTGCTAAATGAACATTTTGACTACATCTTCTTTACCGGAAGCCAGGAAGTAGGGAAGGAAGTGATGCGGCATGCTTCCAACCATCTGACTCCAATCACCCTTGAGCTCGGTGGTAAAAGCCCTTGCATCGTTCATAAAAGTGCCGATATCAAACTTGCTGCTAAACGTATTGTTTTTGGTAAATTTTTAAATTGCGGGCAGACATGTGTTGCTCCTGATTACATTTACTGCGACCGCACAGTCAAAGATAAACTTATAAAAGAATTGAAAAAACAGATTCAAAAACAATATAGTAAACAGCCTCTGGCACATAAAGAATATGGCAAAATTATCAATTTAAAACATTTTGACCGGCTGCTTGGACTGATTGATTACGACAAAGTGGTCTATGGCGGCACTTTCGACCATCACACTTTACAGATAGAGCCAACAATCATGGACAACGTCACCTTTGCGGACGCTGTCATGCAGGAAGAAATCTTCGGACCGGTTCTTCCAATCCTGACTTACGATTCTATCAGCGAAGCCGTGAATAATATCCGTGCCATGTCCCATCCGCTTGCACTTTATATTTTCGCAGGAGATACTCATGTAGCGGAAAATGTAATTGCAAGAATCGGGTTCGGCGGAGGCTGCATCAATGATACACTGATTCACCTTGCCACAAGCGAAATGCCTTTCGGCGGATTTGGCGAAAGCGGCATGGGCAGTTACCACGGAAAGACCGGATTTGATACATTTACACATTACAAAAGTATTGTGGATAAGAAGACCTGGCTGGATCTGCCAATGCGATATCAGCCTTACAAGAAGATAAATAATAAGTTGTTACATATGTTTCTAAAATAAATGCTATCTAAAAACAACAGACCAGTTTACAGTTCTCCCACAAAACCGCAAACTGGCCTGTTGTTTTTTATCAGAATTGGACCTTTATATCAAGCCATGATTGTTGTACAGTAGGTTCAATCGAAAGATAAGTAATCATATAAGGAAAGAGGTTTTACTATGAATTCAAATTTGAAAAAAATTGTGATGACAGCACTTTTTGCTGCACTTGCATGTGTTGCCACCATGTCTATCCGTATTCCAACACCTGGCACAGGCGGATATATACATCCAGGTGACGCAATCGTAATCCTGTCAGGAGTTGTTCTTGGACCAAGTTATGGACTGTTGGCAGCTGGTATCGGTTCCGCAATGTCAGACCTCCTTGGTGGATATTTTGTATACGTTCCGATTACATTTGTAATCAAAGGACTGATTGCTCTGTTTTCAGGACTTGTTTACCAGAAAATTGCAAAAGATTCCAAATCACGTTATGTAGCAGTGCTTCTCGGTGGCGTGATCGATATCGTACTGGTAGCCGGTGGATATTTTATCTGTGAATTTTTCCTTTATGGATCATCCGCAGCAGCAAGTATTCCAGCCAATATTATTCAGGGAGTCGGTGGACTGATTATCTCCTTCGTACTGTACCCGGTATTAATGGCAATTCCAGATGTAAAACAGCTCACATACGAGAACAGATAAGAACTTGAGAATGCAAATCAGGCTAAAGCCCATAACTTAAAAAGCACATAGCCAAAATCATATCGGCTATGTGCTTTTGGTTATCCACAATTGTCTTTTATGGTG